>Ga0123357_10007961_pt1 | contig 13184 bp, 10 predicted proteins | sample TergutEmb28metaG_FD_89873 | JGI IMG/M metagenome (GOLD analysis project Ga0123357, IMG submission 89873) | Embiratermes neotenicus P4 segment gut microbial communities from Petit-Saut dam, French Guiana - Emb289 P4 | ecosystem: Host-associated > Arthropoda: Insects > Digestive system > Gut ...
AGGGAGTCGAACCCTCGACCTCCCGCTTACAAGGCGGGAGCTCTGGCCGCTGAGCTACCGAGGCGTGGCATCCAGGCATCCATTGTGCCTGGTTTTGGCGATTTTGGCGAAACTGACCGCGCTTAGACGCCTGGTCCGGCCATATAGGCCGTCGCGTCACCGGTGAAGGTCGCTTGCTCGTCGGCTTGGACGAAACCCGCCTGCCCCTGCACCAGCTCGGTGGTCTGGCCACCGCTGGTGATGTTGATGTAGCCGTCTGTCACAAGCACAATCCGGGCGCGTCCCGGTTCGGGCAGCGGGCTGTCGGCGTCGTCCTCGGTGGGGTTCAGGCGCCACAGAGCGAACTCCGGGTCCGGTGTGGAGTAGTGCCAGGCACCTGGCCCGTCCTGCTCGGGGTTGCAAATATCGGGCGGTGACGGATCGAAGTTGACGATCGAGATCAGTGCCGCGTGGTCAACGTGCTTGGATGTCAGGCCGGCCCGCAGCACATTGTCGCTGGACGCCATGATCTCAATGCCCACGCCTTGCAGGTAGCTATGCACCACGCCGGCGGCATTGTGCAACCCTTGGCCCGGTTTCAAGGTCACATGGTTCAAAAGCAAGGCGGCCAACAGTGACGGGTCGTCGGGGAAGTACTCGTCCAAGGTGATGACCAAGCGGGCGAATTCGCCAACCTCACCCTCGTCTTGACCATGACGGACAGCGGCCGCCAGCACCTCGGTCAAAATGGCCCGGCGGGTGTCGTCCAGTGTCAGGCAGTCGAGGAACACCTCGGCCAGCGCTGCGGCCCCCTGGCGGAAACGCAGCGGCCCGAACGTCGGGCGCATGATTTCGTCGTCCACCCCCAGCGCGTCAAACAGGTCGAGGGTTTCGGACGGGTCGCGGAACCCGCTGAGGGCCTCGAAGGGCGTTAGTGCCACGATCATCTCGGGCTTTGGCCAGTCGTCCTTGAAGCTACGGGTTGGGTCGTCCAACGCCAAACCGCGGGCCTGCTCATCGGCGAAACCGCGCTGCGCGTCGACGCGGGACGGGTGGGCTTGCAAGCTGAGTGGCTGTTCGGCTGCCAGAAGCTTCATCAGGTATGGCAGACGCGTGCCGAAAGCAGTGGCCTCGGGATCGCTGAGCGCCCCCTCATGCCCGGCGAGCCAGTCGCTGAGGGGGGTGTCGTCGTTCACGACGGCGCAACCCGCCTCGTGCGTGCCAAGCCAATACTCAGCCCATGGCTGACCGTCCGCCGTCTGCTGAAGCAGCTTGGGTATGGCTTTGGCCGAGCCCCAGTCATAGTGCTTGACAGTGCCCGTCAGCGACTGCATCGGCGCTCCTTGCAAAGTGTGATCTCTAACTCCACACAACCATACCGGTACCCTCCAACGCAAGCGGTAGAGGTCCTGCGGTCTAGGCCGTCAGGCCACGCGACAGTCGGGCAGCTTGCGACTAGGATCGGGTTTGTGAGTGACGCCGCTAGTGAGAACGCCGACTGCGGGCTTACCGAACGCGAGCGGGCGTTGCTTGACTTTGAGGCCACTTGGTGGCGCTCAAAGCGGCCCAAAGCGGACCAGATTCGTACACAGTTTGCCTTGTCAGCGCCGCGTTACTATCAGATCATCAATGCGCTGATCGACCGCCCGGAGGCGTTGGCCTATTCTCCGATGCTGGTCCAGCGGCTGCGGCGCTTGCGCGAACAACGGCAGGCTGCCCGGTCGGGCGCCGCGGTAGCACCACTGCGCTGATCGACTTTGCAACCATGGCAGGTCGCCGTCGCGCCCGGTTTGCGTACTTATCCACAGGTCCAGCACAATTCCAATTCGTCATCCACAGGCAGAAAGATGTTTGCCGATTCCGCCGCGTTCATCGCCATAGTGACGCCGAGGTTGCTGGAGTTCCCAGCTCCGAAAAAACCACGGAAGGCAGAAATGGAAGCGCAAGTATCTTTGATAGGCAATGTCGGAACCAAGGTGGAGTTCTCATCTGGCCCCGACTGGTGTCTGGCCCGGTTCAGAATCGCCTGCACGCCCAGTTGGCGCAAGGGCACCGAGTGGGTCAACGGCGAGACCCTTTGGATGACGGTGCGGACATCCGGTCAAACGGCCATGAACGTGCGAGACTCAGTCCGCAAGGGCGACCCATTGGTCGTCGTCGGGCGGTTGCGCAACCATGTCTGGCAGGACGCGGACGGGCAACGGCACGAGGCAGAGCAGATCGAGGCCATCTCGTTGGGCCACGATTTGGCGCGCGGTGTGTCGACCTTCATTCGGCCAGAAAGGGTACCGGCGCATTTCGAGGACGGACCGCTGGTGCCAGATGGCATGGTTGTCGCTGAGCCAGCCGAGGCGGCGGCGGAAGCAGAACCGCTAGACGTCGACGACGCCGACGATGCTGACGAGGGCGACGACGCGGAGGACACGTCGCAGGTCTGATGTCATGGATCGGCTGCGGGCAACCTGGCATAATTGAAAATGGTGTCAGAACGACGCCAAGACCCAAGAAAGGGATCGGGTTGGCCGAGTTCATTTACACGATGCGCAACGTCCGCAAGACGGTTGGCGACAAGCTCATTCTCGACGATGTGACGCTGGCGTTTCTGCCCGGCGCCAAGATCGGCGTCGTCGGCCCCAATGGGGCCGGCAAGTCGACGCTGCTCAAGGTGATGGCGGGGCTGGAGACCATCAACAACGGTGAGGCCCAACTTGCCAAGGGCGCGACGGTCGGCATCCTGCAACAGGAGCCGCCGTTGACGCTCGGCAAGACGGTGCTGGAAAACGTTGAAGAGGCGGTAGCCGACGTCAAAGCCATGCTCGCCAGGTTCAACGCCATCAGCGAAGAACTGGCCGACCCCGACGCGGACTACGACACGCTGCTTGCCGAGATGGGCGAGTTGCAGGCCGAGCTTGATGCTCGCGCCGCGTGGGACATCGACTCGCAACTCGAACAGGCTATGGACGCTTTGCAGTGCCCACCGCCCGACCAAATCGTCGACGTCCTAAGCGGCGGCGAGCGTCGTCGTGTCGCCCTGTGCAAGCTACTGCTGGAACAACCCGACCTGCTGCTGCTGGACGAGCCCACCAACCATCTGGACGCCGAATCCGTCAATTGGCTGGAAGGCCACCTGAAGGCGTATCCGGGTGCCGTGCTGTGCGTCACCCACGACCGCTACTTCCTCGACAACGTCGTGGGCTGGATCTGCGAGGTCGACCGCGGCCGCCTCTACCCCTACGAAGGTAACTATTCGACCTACCTTGAAACCAAGCGGGCGCGTTTGCAGATCGAAGGCCAGAAGGACGCTAAGCGCGCCAAGATCCTAGAGCGCGAACTCGACTGGGTGCGCAGCTCGCCGAAAGCCCGCCAGGCCAAGAATAAGGCTAGGCTGGCCCGCTACGAAGAGCTGGCGGCCGAGGCGGAGCGCTCACGCAAGCTCGACACCGCCGAGATCAACATCCCGCCCGGCCCGCGGCTGGGCAACGTCGTCTTGGATGTCGATAAGCTGGTCAAAGGTTTCGACGACCGGCTCCTGTTCGACAAGCTGAGTTTCGACCTGCCGAAGGCTGGGATCATCGGCGTCATCGGCCCGAACGGTGTCGGCAAATCGACGCTGTTCAAGATGATCGTCGGCGATGAGTCACCCGATGCGGGTGCGGTCAAGCTGGGCGAAACGGTCAAACTGTCGTACGTCGACCAGGGGCGTGCCGGCCTCGACGCATCGAAGACCGTCTGGCAGGTGGTCAGCGATGGGCTCGACTTCGTCAAGGTGGCCAACTTCGAGGTACCCAGCCGGGCTTATGTTGCGTCCTTCGGTTTTAAGGGCCCCGACCAGCAAAAACCGGCTGGAGTGCTGAGCGGCGGCGAACGTAACCGTCTTAATCTCGCACTGACGTTGAAGCAGGGCGGCAACCTGTTGCTGCTGGACGAGCCGACCAATGACCTAGACGTCGAAACGCTGCAATCGCTAGAGGACGCCTTGCTGGACTTCCCTGGTTGCGCAGTGATCGTCAGCCACGACCGCTGGTTCCTCGACCGCATCGCCACGCACATTCTGGCCTGGGAGGGCGACGATGACGGCGAGCCGCACTGGTTCTGGTTCGAGGGCAACTACGCCGATTATGAGGCCAACAAGGTAGCCCGTCTGGGTGAGGAAGCGGCCCGTCCCCACGCCAGCAAGTACCGTCGGCTGACGAGGGGGTAGACGGCGTAATGACACCCAAACTGATGACGCCGATTGACATACGCGGCGTGCGCGTCCCAAACCGCGCCTGGGTGTCGCCGATGGCGCAATATTCGGCTCGTTTTCACGAGGGAATACCAACTGACTGGCACCTCGTGCATTACGGTGCTTTTGCCCAGGGCGGCTTTGGCCTGATCATGACGGAGGCTTTGGCTGTCTGCCCTGTGGGGCGTGTGACGCCCTATGACGTCGGTCTTTGGACGGAGCAGCAGGCCGAACAGTGGCGTCGTGTGACAGATTTTGTCCACGCCCAGCGGCTGCCAACCACCGACGGTTCGAGTGTATCGGTCAAGATTGCTGCGCAGTTATCACACGCCGGGCGCCGGGCATCGTCCCGTCGGGCTTTTCCAGGCGAGACGCCGGGCCCCTTGGACGCCGTCGATGGCGGCTGGCAGGCGATGGGGCCAAGCCCGGTGCCGTACCCTGGCTATCCGGTGCCGACTGAAATGGGTGCCATCGACATCAAACAGGCTGTCGACGATTTCTCGGCTGCGGCGCGCCGCGCGATAAGTGCCGGTTTCGATGTCTTGGAAATCAACGCGGCCGAGGGCGGCCTTCTTCACGAGTTCTATTCCCCACTATCGAACCAGCGAAGTGACGATTACGGTGGCAGCTATAGCAACCGTGTCCGCATGCTGCGCGAGGTCGTCACGGCTGTCCGACGGGTGTGGCCAGGGCCGCTGTTCGTCCGCATCGCCGCCACCGATTGGCTCGCGGGCGGCTGGGACGGCAACGATTCCGTGGCGCTGGCGGTGCTGTTGAACTCCGATCAGGTTGATTTGGTTGACATCTCGACTGGCGGCAACGCCGTCACCGAGATTCCGATGCAACCGGGCTATCAGGCGCCATTCGCCGAGCGGATCCGGCACTTCGCGGGCATCCCGGCAGCCACCTCTGGGCTGATCACCGAGCCCGAACAGGCTGAAAATATGCTGGAGTCAGAGCAGGTGGACGCTGTTCTGATCGGCCGTGCCGCCTTGCGCGAGCCGCACTGGCCCCAGCGGGCCGCCTTTGCGTTGGGTGTCCCCGTCGAGCAAGCCCCGTACGCGCCACAAGATGTGATGGGTGCCTGGCTCGGGTCGCGTTCGGCTATGCCGGCCCGTCGTACCGCTGACTAAAGGCGCTAGATTCGAGACGCCAACAGTTCCGCCAGTGTGACGGCCTGACGGTCGGCCAAGTCAGCTACCTGCTTGCGGCAACTGAAGCCGTCCGCCAGGATGATGGCTTTCGACCCGGCCTGCTCGATGGCTGGACCAAGGTCATGTTCATACACCTTGACGGAGATGTCGTAATGCCCTTTCTCGACACCGAAGTTGCCGGCCAAGCCGCAACAGCCGCCAACTGTCACCACCTTGGCGCCGGTTTGTTTCAGCAGCTCGTCCTCGGCCTGCCAGCCCAGTACTGAAGCCTGGTGGCAGTGCGGCTGGGCCACCACCGTCACGCCACTCAAGCTGGGCGGGCGCCAATTCGTTGTAGCCAGCAGTTGTGCCAGGGTGTAAATCGCGCCCGACACCACGGCCACCCGCGCATCATCGGGCAACAGATCGGCGGCGTCCGTCTTCCACACCGTCATGCACGAAGGCTCCATGCCGACGATCGGCACGCCGGACTCGGCGATCGGTGCCAACACATCGAGCGCTCCGCGGAGTTTGCGCCTGGCGATGCCGTGTTGGCCGGTTGTGATCCAGGTCAGCCCGCAGCAGGCGTCGTCGGTGATGATTCGCGGCGCAAAACCGGCCGCCACTAACACTTTGACGAGCGCGGGCAGCGTCTGATCGCTGAACGCCTCCGAGAACGAGTCGACCCAAACGGCTACCTCGGGGCGGCCTTCCAGCCGGTCGGCGAACCGCGCCACAGCCGTCGAACCACTCTTGACGGCCGAGCCGCGGGAGCGGAACCGTGGCACCGGGCGGCGCGGGTCGATGCCGGCGGTCGACCTCAGCAAGCCGCCCAACCCAGGCACCTTGAACACCAGGTTGGCCAGGCGGCCTAACCCTGGCACCCGCATCACCAGGCGTCCCCACATCGGCAGGAACCCCAGTGTGTAGTGGCTGACGGGGCGAACCCTGTGGCGGTAGGCCTCGTGTAACACCCGCGACTTGTAGGACGCCATGTCCACCCCCGTCGGGCAGTCGCGGCGGCAACCTTTGCAGGCCAGGCACAAGTCCAGCGCATCGAGCAGCTCGGGGGCTCGCCAGCCGCGCACAATCGAACCGTTGACCATCTCTTGCAACATGCGGGCGCGTCCCCGCGTCGAATAGAACGGGTCGCCCGTGGCCTGGTAGCTGGGGCACATGACGCCGCCTGCCGCCGTCGTGTCGGCCAGGCACTTTCCGTTGCCGACGCATTGATGGACGGCTTGCACAAACGCCGGGTCACGCCGTCGCAGTGGTGCGGTAAGGGTCTGAGCCACCCGGATGTCGGCATCCGTCGCCACTGGGTCGACGATGGTACCCGGGTTCAACAGGCTCTGCGGATCCCAGGCTGCCTTGATGTCTCGGAACGCCTGCCGCGCCTCGGTGCTGTACATCTTGGGCAGGAACTCCGAGCGGGCCCGGCCGTCACCGTGCTCGCCAGACATCGAACCGCCAAAACCGGCCACCAGGGCGGCGGCATCCTCCATGAAAGCCCGATACTGGGTCGTCCCACCGGTTTGGTCGAACGGGAAGTCAATGCGGGCGTGGACGCAGCCCTCGCCAAAATGCCCGTAGGGCAGGGCGTGGAGGCCGTGTTTGGCCAGCAATGTATCGAAGGCCCGCAGGTAGGCGCCGAGTTGCGCAGGCGGCACCGCCGCATCCTCCCACGACGCATAGGCAGGCTTTGCCAAGGCGACGCTGGCGTATCCGGCGGCGTCGGTACGCACCCGCCACAGCGCCTTGGCTGTGGTGGCGTCGCGCTCGACATAGCCCTGCGTGCAATGTGCCGCCGCCACAAGTGCCTCCGCCCGGGCGTCGACCTCGGCGGCGTCATCGCCTACCAGTTCGATGAACATGAAACCTTCGCCCTCTGGCAGGCGCGGGACGGCGGACTCGCCTTTGTTGCGCCGCACTAGGTCGATGATGCGGGCATCTAAGCCTTCGGCGGCGGTTGGGTGAAAGCCCAGCAAATTGACGACGTCATCGGCGGCGTCAGCCATCGTCGGGTAGCCGAGCGCGATGGTGGCTTGCACGGGCGCGTCTCGCACCAGCTTGACCGTCGCCTCAAGGACTATTCCGAGGGTGCCCTCGGTGCCGGCGAAGAACTTTTCAAAAGCGGAACCCTTCTCAGGCAGCAGGTGTTCCAGCGCATAGCCCGAGGACTGCCGCGAAAACCGGCCGAACTCGGTGCGCACCATCGCTAGGTGATCGAGGGCCACTTGACGGGTGGCTGTCAGGGCGTCAGAATCGCTGTTGACCACATCAGCGCCGTCGCCAAGCAAGACGAGGTCGCCATCGCCGGTTATCACCTCAAGCCGCACGATGTTGTCCGATGTGCGGCCGTAGCCCAGCGCCCGGGCTCCGCAGGCGTTGTTGGCGATCATTCCGCCGATCGTGCAGCGGTCGGCCGAACCGGGGTCGGGCCCGAATCGCAGGCCCAGTGGTAGCGCAGCCGCCTGTAGCGCCGACTGCACCACGCCGGGCTCGACGGTGGCGGTTTGAGCCTGCTCATCGATATCGATGATGTGATTCATGTAACGGCCCATGTCGATGATCAGGCCCTCACCCAAGGCCGACCCCGAAATACCGGTGCCGGCGCCACGCGCTGTCACGGGCAGGCCGACGGCCAGGGCTGCGCGCATCAGCCGAATGACGTCACCCTTGCCAAATGGTCGCGCCACCACGGTTGGGACGACGCGGTAAATCGATGCATCGGATGAGTATTCACCCAAAGCTGCATTGGACCAGTCGAGCAGTAGATCGTCACCCAATTCGGCGCGGAACCGCGTCAACAGATCGCCATTATCGGCTTCATCTCCCATATCAACCGGTTTTTGATTCACGACACTAGTTTGCCATGCACGCGGACAGCCTGGTGGCGCGGTCTAAAGCCCAGGTGTCAGCGAGTAATTTGTGGCGGCGATGATTCGCATCATGTCTTGGTCGAAGGCCTCTACCCGCTCGGGCCCAATGGCGTCGACGAACCAGCGGCGAACCGAAGCCATGTAGCGTGGCGACACCTTGTCATACAGCGCCTTCCCGGCAGAGGTCAGCGTCACGTAGATGACTCGACGATCCGTTTCGTGGGGCAGACGCTTGACCCAACCGCGGGTTTCCATGCGGGTGATCGTGTGGGACGAGCGGGACGGTGAGTGGTTGGCGTCGGAGGCCAAGTCCGACATGCGAAGCCGCATTTCGGGCGCGTCGTTCAAGATGATCAGGACGCGCATCTCGGCCATCGACAACTCGTCCTGCGAGAGCATTCTGTTAAGACAGGCATCAACATTTTCTGCAGCCAGACGCCAGTGTCGGTAGGCGTTGTATTGGCTGGGGGTGACCGTTTCATCACTGCTCATGGTGTCAGTGTACGAGCATCTGTTGAAATGTGCAGTATTTATTGATGTTTTGGACGTACGAAACGGCGCACGTGAATGGGCGTCACGCTTATGTCCATCCGTTTGGGCGGTTTTTTGTAGGGTTTGATGATGCGGTTGGCCAGTCTTTCGGCTAGCCTCATAACCGTCGCCAGAGTCGGACTGCAACAAGGTTAGGAGCCCCCAAATGACCACGCTTGATACCAGAGCTGAGGTGCTTGCCCAGTGCGCCAACAGCTACCCCGACATGTTCCGGCGTCGGGTCGCAGAATCGTCGAACAAGGTCGCCTTCCGCTTTCCGACTTACACCGAACCAGAGAAGTGGCAGTCACTGACCTGGGCACAGTCGAAAGACCAGGTGGACGAGCTGGCCGCCGGGTTGTTGTCGCTGGGCCTGCAATGGGAAGAGCGTGTCGCTTTGGCGTGCTCGACACGCATCGAGTGGATTCTCCTCGACCTAGCCATCGCCTGCGCCGGCGGCGTCACCACGACCGTCTACCCGAACACCCACGCCGAGGAGGAGGCCTTCATATTGATGGATTCCAACTCTGTCATTTTGATGGCCGAGAATGCGGCCCAACTCGTCAAAGTGCTTGGCAATGACGATCTGAACAAGCAACTGCGCCACATCGTGCTGATCGATGATGATCGCGACGAAGGCTATGGCGACGATCCTCGTGTGCTGACGATGGCCCGTCTGCACGAAATCGGCCGGTCGTTTATGGTTGACAACCCGGAGTTGGTCGATCAGACAGTGGCAGCCCTGACGCCCGACAAGCTCTCGACGTTGATCTACACCTCCGGCACAACAGGGCAGCCTAAAGGCGTCGAATTGCTGCATGGCACCTGGGCGTACGAGGGCGCCTGCGTCAAGGCCTACGATGTCTGCTACCCAGATGACGTGTTGTACCTGTGGCTGCCGCTGGCGCATGTGTTCGGCCGTGACCTGGTGGCCGTCCAGATTGAGGTCGGTTTCGAAGCTGTCGTCGATGGGCGCATCAACCGCCTGATGCAAGGCGTCGGCGAAACCCACCCGACTCTGCTAGTGGGTGTGCCCCGCATTTTTGAGAAGGTCCGCGCGGCCGTCATCACGATGTACCCGAAGTCGGGCATCAAAGGCCGTCTGAGCCACTGGGCGTTCGGCATCGGTGCAAAGAGCCGCCCCTACCGTCTTGAGCACAAGCGAATGCCTCCGGGCTTGGCCGCGCGCTACAGGCTGGCCGACACCTTGGTGTTCTCAAAACTCCGTGACAAGCTCGGCGGGCGCATGCGGCTGATGGTTTCTGGCTCGGCCAAACTGTCGCCGCAGGTGCAGGAGTGGCTATACTCGGCCGGCCTGATGCTCGTCGAAGGTTTCGGTATGACGGAGACCGCCGCCATCGCGTCCATCAACCACCCTGACCGGTTGAGGTTTGGCACGGTTGGCGAGCCGATGCCGGGTATTGAGGCCGTCATCGCCGATGACGGTGAGTTGCTGCTGCGCGGGCCTATCGTCATGCGCGGCTATCACAACCTGCCGGACGCCACGGCCGAGGCTCTGACGCCGGACGGATGGTTACACACCGGTGACATTGGCTATATCGACGACGCCGGCAACATCGTCATCACCGATCGCCGGAAGGACCTGATGAAGACGTCCAACGGCAAGTATGTGGCGCCACAGGTCGTAGAAAACGCCATCATGGCCAACACGCCCTACGCCGCACAGGCCATTGTGCTGGGCGAGGGCCAAAAGCACGTTGCTGCGCTCATCGTCATGGACGCCGACGCCCTGGAAAGCTGGGGCCATCATCACGGGTTGGCCGGTGCGTCCTACGCCGAACTCAGCCAGCGTCCGGAGATTCAAGCCTCGGTCATGCGGTTCATCCAGCGGGCCAATCAGCGCTTGCAGCATTGGGAGGCGGTCCGGAAGTTCATCATCCTCGATCGCGACCTGTCGCTCGATCTGGGTGAGGTGACGCCAAGCCTCAAGGTACGTCGCGCGGTCGTCATGCGCCATTTCGCGCCGCAGATCGAAGCGATCTATGCCGATGACTCCACGGTGCCCTGGGTTGAGGATCTGGTCGAAGAGCCGGAACCCGAGCCGAAAGCCAAGAAGTCGAAGACGGCAGATGCCACCTCGGATGCTGCGACTGACGCGCAGGATAACGACGAGTTGGAGCCCGTCGCCACGGTTTGATCGCCAGTCCCTTCCTGCGCGATATTACTCGTGGCGGATGTTTGAAGTTGGTTGAAACTGCCTGTGGATAACCATCGGGATGGGCCTTTTTGGCCCGGTAGGCTTGCCCAATGAGGCGTTCTTTGCAACTGGTTTTGGTTGGTTTGGTCTGTGTCGGTGTCGGCCTAGCGGGGGTTTATCTCGCCTGGCGCACAGTGAACGATGGCCAAGACGTGTGGGTAGCCGCCCGTCTGCTGACCCCCGGTCAAGTGATCGAGGAGAGCGACGTTCGCCAGGCGCGCCTAATGGTGGGCAACAACGTGTCGACTTGGCCCGCCGACCGTACGGTCGTCGGTCAGGTGGCTTTGGTTGATGTTGCCGATGGCGCTTTGCTGACTCCGGCGAATGTGGGCACCATGCCGCCGGCCAGTGGTCTGGCGCGTGTCGGCGTGGTGGTTGACGTCGGACGGGCGCCCGTGACGTCACTGCAGGCCGGTGACGCCGTCGTCTTAATGGGCCCGGACGGTGACGCCGTGCCTGGCGTCATGGCCAGCGCCCCAGAGTTGCTACCAGATGCGGCTCGTCACCGATTCGATGTCGAGGTGGCATGGGAGGACGCGCCCCGCCTGGCGAAGTGGGTGGGGCTCGGGCAGGTCGTAGCTGTCAAACCCTGACGAAATGAGGGGGCGGGCCTTGGAATCGACGGGTGTCCGTGCAAGACTGGCGGGGTGAGCAGCCTTCCGACGCCCCAGACCACAGAGCCTGACAAGGCGTCTGCGGGTCACCTTATGGTGTCGTCGTTGCTGCCGCGGGAGCGCGTCGGGTTAATGGTGTCGATATGCGTCGGTGTGTTGGCCGTGGCGTTCGAGATGTACGCTATCAATTCAACGGCGATCCTGATAGTTCCGGCACTGAACGGTATGAGCCGGTACGCCTGGGCCTTCACTATGTTTGCCCTGGGCCAGGTGTTCTCGATCATCGTGGTCGGCCGCCTTGTCGACAGATTCGGGGCCTTCAAACCGCTGGCAGTCGGGGTGATCCTGTTCATAGTCGGCTTGACGCTGGCCGGCTCCGCCCACCACATGCTCACCTTCCTGGCGGCTCGAGCCGTCCAGGGCCTGGGCGGGGGAGCCCTGAATATAGCTTTGATGGTGGTCGTGGCTGAGGTCTATCCGGGCAAGCAGCGCGCCAACATGATGACGATATTTGCCTTCTGCTACCTGTTGCCGGCTTTCATCGGGCCTGGCGTGGCAGTATTCATCGCCGTCCATGCGGGCTGGCGTTTCGTCTTTTGGCTGATCATCCCGCTAATGGCGATTGCGGCGCTGGTCGGTTTCTGGCCGGTGTACCAGCTTTACCGAAGACGCGTCACCCAGGCGGCGTCGAAAGACGACGCGCCAGTTTGGGCCGCTATTGCAGGCATCGGTGGCTTGGCGATCATCCAAGCCGTGGCGCAGACGCTGGGAGGTGAGATCGGTCGCGTCCTCGACTGGCGTTTCATCACGTTAGCAATCATCGGCGTGGCGGCTGTTGGCACGGCCATGCCGCGTCTGATGCCAGCCGGCTTCTGGCGGTTCCGGGCAGGAATGGCGTCGCTGATGTGGGTGCGTCTGGCGCTGGCCGGTGCGTTCTTCGCTTCGTCATCCTTCCTGACCCTGATGCTGACCCAAGACAGAGGCGTCGGTAAAGAGCGGGCCGGTTGGGCGTTGGCCTTTGGTGCGCTCGGCTGGACTTTGGGCACGCTGCTGCAGTCACGGTCATGGGTCAAGATTCGCCGCGACCGCATCATCGTCATTGGTGCCGCCGTCACGACAGTCGCTATCACCATAATGGCCGTGTTCGCCGGATGGGCAGCGGTGCCAGTGGCTGTGGCGATCGCCGCCTTGGTGCTCGGTGGCTTCGGCATGGGGTTGGGTGTCGCGTCTACCTCGCTGGCGCTTATGACCTTGTCACCACCTGAATCCATCGGTCGCAATACATCCAGCCTGCAGGTGGCCGACGGCATCGGCAGCGCTTTCGTCGCCGGCATCGGCGGTGCGATCATGGCTGCGTTGCCCGTGGCTCGCGGGCTGGCAATCACCTTCGGGTGGATCTACACCGTCAACGCTTTTGTGGCCCTGTTGGCCTTGATTTTGGCCGTCACCCGGCTGGGCCGGGTACGCAACGAATCGTCCGGTGTTGGGTAGCGCTTCACACCGTCCACTAGACTGGAGTGGTTCGATCCCCGGTTGGTCTACTGGTAGGGCCCGCCTGACTTTGAATCAGGATTAGCGATGCAGGTTCGATTCCTGCCCGGG
>Ga0123357_10007962_pt1 | contig 13182 bp, 9 predicted proteins | sample TergutEmb28metaG_FD_89873 | JGI IMG/M metagenome (GOLD analysis project Ga0123357, IMG submission 89873) | Embiratermes neotenicus P4 segment gut microbial communities from Petit-Saut dam, French Guiana - Emb289 P4 | ecosystem: Host-associated > Arthropoda: Insects > Digestive system > Gut ...
AAACCCCCTTTGTCCCCCCCCCCCTTTTGGTATAACCCTCCCCCCCCTTTTTCCCAAAGAAAAAATCCCCCCCCCCCCCCCCCCCCCCCCGGAATGGAATACCATTTTGAAGTTTGTAGCTCATCGTTTTAGATACTCAGCGATGACAACCTTAACTCCGTGTTAATCCTCTCATCGTCATATTTTATGTAAAACCACTGACATCTTGCAGCCTAACAGATTCCAGTGGCAATTTGTAGCCTAAGTCAAAGTTTAAAATTAAAGTCTTCTGGAATGATGCATCCTGCCTGCTGCTCAATAATTACCGACGATTTTAAGGATCGTGCTGTCTTTTTCTTCAGCCAACCACGGAGATCTGCTTCAGTCCAGCTCTTGTGATGACGCTCGGTGCGTTGCTGCACTCTCTCGTGGAGAATCTATAAGCTGAGGGCCAACTCGTCCTCCACTTCCCGTCTTGCCAAACTTCTCTCTCTCTCTCTCTCTGTAAAACCACAACACAAACCGAGTTTGGTCCTATTTTTTTGTATTTGTTCTCATGCTCCCTGCCTTTCTCATTTCCTTTCTCACCTGAACATTATGATTCAACCAAAATCAAATCTATCAAACATCAAATTACAATGGATTGAAAAGTTCCACTCCTAAAGCTTATATACGATGGAACACAGAAAAATTGGCCTACTTTTATAAGAAAAGTAATAAGTCCTTTGAAAATATAACGAACCTCAGATCTTGTGAAGTAGAGAAAAATTGAAACAACTTTTATGAGAGAATTATGAACAGACAAACTACGGGAATATTACTTTGGCTAGCGCACTGTTTAAAGGAATTTGATACTGGATGACGGATTGGGATTCTTTTCTGGGTTGGGGGCAGGAGTTTTCTATTCGGTTTCGTGCCTAGGCCAGCTGTATAAGCTTTCGGTATCGGATGACTTAATCCTTGTGGCCGCACTATGGCGCTGGGGTCGACTCTGTCTCTAAAGGGAATGAGTGCCTGCGGTATCTCTTGGCGGTTAAGGGCTGACAACTCTGCCACCTTCATGTGCCGATCGTCTGGAATCTCTGGGAGATCCAACCTGTAGGATCCCTAAGGACCTCCACAGACCTCTACGGGATCTCCAAAAACATGAAGTTGGCGTCTCCCCTGAAGAATGTGCGATGGTTAAAAATACACAGTTGTTTTCCTCCATTCTACAATACATCATCATTGCATGGCACTTGAATACAGAAATAATTTAATATTTCTTTCTTGAATTTGGGATGTTGTTCTTACTGTTAAGTCAGAATTATTTACCTTACAAGTCTTGCCTTAATTTCCAAAGAATACAGTGCATAAATGTGTATGTTCTCCTTATTTCGTATAGTTGTAAAATAGGGATTTTGAAGCGTAACTGCAAGATTGTCTCTGTGCTTAATTAAACGCCGCTTTTTGAATGTTTATGGATAAGTTTTAGTAGAACGCTCTGCAGTTTCTGTCTTGGTACTGGATGAAGAATAGCGGTAAATTTTAATTCCCAGGCGCTTTACGCTTAGTACTAATTGCATAGAAGCTTGGATATGCTCTGGAGCATTTTTGACGCCGTGAAGGGCAGAAATTTATCTGCCTGTGCAAGAAACTAGTGTCTATTTATCATTCTTTCTCCCTATAACTTAGTCACTAGGCTCACTGAGTTGACCTTGAGGACAGTTCAAATCCGTAAAATGATTAGCCAAGATTTCAGATATATGTCGTCCTGTTCCAAAATTATTCACAATTCCGCAGAGTTTACCCACACCTTGTGTCATGTGGACGGTTTTGTTTTGTCATGAGAGGTACGACGTAACCTATAAGAAAGTTTTCGCTGCGAAACAGAGCTTATGATTGGGAAGTCCCAGCAGGTTATCCATCAATTTATTAGATATTTAACGGCGTCTTAATCGGCATAGATCTAATGCGATATAAATAAGGACTTGGAAAGAGCAGATTTGACTTATTTTAATGTCTGTCATGTTATTCGCGGGAATATAGGCAGAATAAATTAGGTAGAATGCCTGTCAAAATCTATAGTTATATCTGCATTGAAATTTTATGTCTGCAAATGATGTGACTATTTTGCTATAATTTTCTGGACGTTATTCTCAAGTCATGTGTCGCTGTAAGATTCACAAAACGTGACGTCTGTGGGTTCACTATCCCCAGGTGTATTTGAAAGGTGTAATGTAACGCAACTGTTAGTTCTTTAAAATAACGTGGAGATTTTTGTATCTGAGAATCGAGTCTAATTTTAAATTCCGAAGAAAGAAAGTTTAGCAAGTCGCCGGTATTCTGGATAATAGAAAACAGATCACGCAATTTGGGCTTCTTTACGTTGTCGGTTTCTTCTTTGTAAGCTGTAGCAGCATATTATATGATGTCAGATGGCGGAGAGATTTGTGCAGCACGCGCTCCACCTGTGTCGGTGACCTCTTGCTGCAACCAAACAAGTAGATTCACTCTATACCATTTTCGTCATTCAAGGTAACTTGAATTAAGATTAGCCCTACATTAAATTCCGTGTACACTTGCGAACCTCACCTTAAACAAAACAAAGATTGAGAATGTAAGATTTGAAGTTCTCATAACCGTGGGTATGAAGAAATTGTGTTCCGCAATGTGCAACTGTGTCGTTTGGCAGAAAAATACTTATGTTTTGAAATACAGTAGAACTCCACTTGTCAGGACGCTGGTAATCCAGAATGCCAATTATCAGGATCGGCTTGGCCATTTCGGTAAACATTTTCATACTGTAATTTTAAGTAATCTTTTTATGATTTACGTTTTTCCCCCAGCTGTCAAATACGTACAAGGAATTATGTATTAATGTTTTATTTTTACTTAAATAAATATGTAGCATGAAACAGCCGTTTGTATATTTTTTCCCCACTTCAAACTGCCAATGTAGCCTATTTTCAAACAAAAAATCCAATTATCTTGATGTTCTGCATATTCGAATGACTCACAATCCCAATTAATCAGGATAAAAGGAGTTCTACCGTATCCCGCTTCTCTCATATTCGAGAGCAGGTGTCTCCGAAACGCGTCTCTCAGAATACGAGGCATTGCATCTAAAAAGGCAACGATCTTTTTAAATTCTGTTTTTTTTTTTAAAATGAAAGAATCCCGTTTTTCTTAATATTTATGCAAAGGTATTAGATTGTTTTAGATGGTCTGCGAAACCTTTTGAAACACTCTGGTAGCGATATGCCGCTTAAGAACCTGAGCATTTTGCCCGCACAAAGTACTTCGTATGATTCTGACAGTAGGATAAACAGCGCTTATATCGCTACAGAGAAATATCTGTCTGGTCTTTATAACGGAAGCGTTTCGCGTTTTCTTTAATGTAGGAACTGAATTTGTGGATATAAAAGAGTTGAAAACCAGTCGTAAAAGGGATAATAGATTCAGGCTGTGAACTTTCTCATGTCATCATGTTACGTATCTGCTCAATCGACTAACACAAAGACAAAGTGAACTTGGGTTTTCTTTTTACATATTTTCTAATATTTTTTTCCCCCCGAGACGTGATGGCAGCTCGAGTTTTTGTCTTTTTATTAGAGAATCAGTCTTGACAGTTTTACCCACAGAACAGCCAGTACTGTAAACGTAATACTAATAATATCCTTGTCTCGGTTCACATCGTCTTGTGAAAGCAGTCTCCTTGTCTACAGCTAACGAATCTAACGTGACCTAAATTCGATATGAACTTAAATCCCGTTAATGGATGTTAAAAATGTAACCCTGAATCAAGGCTGCCATATACTCATATCGTGTTTTTTTATCTTCTTTGTGCCCAAAGCAGCCGTTGTGGGGCATTTTATTACAGCAGTAGCCTACTGATAAAATGAAATTAGTTATTTGAAGTTTTAATGCATATTGTTTGCTCTAAACAAGATATGATTTGACATTACGAGATTGCATATTGTCCACACTGTGTCTTTGTGTATTTAGTATGTGTTTTCAGGATAAACATGGATGATATTTTTTTTTTTTTTATGTTGAGGAATTGGTCTTTATGCGGAAGATGCACTGCTTTGTTCTGTGTGGTGTGAACGAAATTCTTCAAATAATAATTGGATTAATTGTATAGTCCAATACAGGTGCTTTCCTTTGTAATAACAATTGGGTTCAGTTGTACTGATATGCCATTTTCCAGGAAGATAGAATTTCTCATATTAAAAATCGCACCCCAACTTACAATTTCGAAAGTTTTACAGTGTTATACAATTCCAACGGACTTCATGGTTGACTTTATAGCGATCCCACTTCGCACTATGGGCTCGGTATTTCAGATCAGGCCCCAGATATCGAGTATCGCTAGTGAGTGTCTCGTGGGTTTCATCAATCCTGCAAGTAAGGACACTATGGCCCCCTTCCACGTTCTTTCAGATTTACGATTTATTAATTGGCTTGCCATTTTGCGTTATAAAAACCGGTATACTGACATAATGGTTAAATAAAAAGCGGTAAATAAATAAACAAATAAATGTTATATTCTGTACCTGCTAGTTTGATCTGAGCACTGTTCACCTCTTATACCCTTACAAATAGGGCCTTAAATTTCCAGTTTCTGACGCAAAAGACCAATTGTAGTAATTGTTTAATTATTATACTTTCATTGATTGTTTTATTTCTGAGAAGGTAAGAAAGGCAAATAACTTCTACAGACTAACAGGACAGACAGGGAAGGACATTGTAAATGCGTAGACGAAGGAGAATTTCATGAGACAAATAACTGATTTTATTTGCAGGGAAAGAACATCACAATGAAAGAAGGTTCCAAGCCTTTGCCCGCTCGTCCTTAAAGTAAGTTTAACTTATGAATAAAGAAGTTTAATGGCCAGGCACAGTGGCTTGATTTAATGTCGACGGAATTTATGTTAAGGTTAAACTGCATAATTTGGGAATTTACTTAGATTTTTTCCAGAAGAAAGAACTAATTTTGATAAATGAAAATCTTGAAAATACCAAATGAGGCATGCAGTAAAAACTTAAAATTTGGAAAACATCCCCTTGTCTGTGTAAAGGCAGTAGAATATCAAATATATTAGATTAGTGTTTTATTACACTCAGAAGAGCAAAAGGGATAACTGAGGAGTCTTTAGTCAGTAACGCCCGAAATAACGTGGATCTAAGCCTCTCTGGCACTAGTACGTGTGCTGCCAGCTGATACGCACAATTTGGCAACTAGTAGCTGACTGCGAGGTCACCACTTACATTTCTTTCTGCCGAAAGACGAAAACTGGTTCCTGCGCATGTGTCCTTATATTGTAATAGGGGTAAAATTCTGTGCCAGATTGTCAGTCGCATTCCGGTCAACAAAAATTAGAAATATGCCTGGACCTGTCCCTAAGGTGTACTTTTACTTTATGTAAAACTGTTATGATGTTATCTATGAAGATGTATGATATATTTGTTAACTGCATTTGGGTAGCCACCCGGTGGCAGTAGTACAGTACACATTTACACACAAACAATACACAGAACGACACAAAACAAACAGTACATAGAAAAACACGACAATTATTTTGAATCACGTGTCAAAACTGTAAATTAGTTACACATGAAGTACGCATTTGTTTCACTTTTATCCACGGCTGCGGTCAGGACAACGTTCAAGCTTTCCATTTGGTCTAGGTTAGGGATGAGCATTTTGAAGCCTGCGGTTGGATCCTCCAGAATTCCAATTGGCCAGTTGACATTTGTTGAAATTCCGTAGCAGTAACTCTTCACTTCCAACCTATAGGAAACGTACTGCACTTCTATCGGTAAGACCAATATGTTAATGTTCTTTAATGTGATAACCCACCAAGTGTATGAAAAAAAATCTGGCAAAACGCAATTCCAAAATATTACCGCTGGTGTCTCTGGTGTTGGTTTGGTGTTTAAGTGGCTCGTGCCTTTGTCACAGGAACTACACGAATAAACTTCATACCAAACTTCTTTAATTGCTTCTTATTAAACGCACAAACACTAAATTATTCTTACTTTACGTTAAATTAATTTTAAAAATATTTTAACAAAGCACGTCTTTTCTATCGTTTAGCATTCTTTTGTCATCTCTACATTGGTCTTTTACATGTAAAATCGATCTATTTCTTATTAAAGTCCACCATTTGTTATACCAACTAAAAACACATCCGTAATTAGGACAAATATTACAAGAGTTTCTTCAACATGTTTCGGTATACGTGTTTAACATCTTCAGGGATAACGTAATGCCAGTTGTTCGAAACCTGCTGCGAAGCTGTTATTTAGAGGTTCCTTTCCAAAGATTGTGACATACAATAGAACTCCACTTATCCGAACGCTGGTTACCCGGATTGCCAATTATCCGGATCAGCTAGGCCCTCTGGGTACATTTTTCGAGAATTCTACAAAATTAATTTGCCTTGCAATTACCGGTTATCGTATCAAGTACAGCACAGTGTTATAGGTTCTAGAACTTCAAGTCAGGCATGGTCGAAAGGTTCAGACTGTAAATGTAAATAGTAACAGCCAAAATTCGTACTACCAATGTTGCCTATTTTCAAAGAAAAATCCAATTATCCGGATTTTACCAAAATCCCGATTGCTCTCCGTCCTAGTTAATCCGGATAAGTGAAGTTCTACTGTACTGCAGAACGGAACATATATTGCCATGCTAACAGAAGCGTCCAAGACCAAACATAATAATAGTGATGATGATGATGATGATGATAATAATAATAATAATAATAATAAATTCTACTGTGCATATATCTTGTTTAATGATAAGCCATGTTTTTAAACGTTGTGTAATCAAAGTTTAAAAATTTGTGCAATTCTACGTGTTGTTGAGTATCCAATAATTTCTCACCTATTCAAAAAATTTCCCACATTTTATACAACCCGTAAGTTTATTGTGGTGTTTACAAGAAACTACCACATGGATCCAATCCACATTTTCCATTAATATTTTTTATAATACCCTTCTATCGAATCGTAAACCTTCCAAGTCGCCTCTGTCATTCAGATGTCTCAATCAAAGCCCTGTATGGATTCTTCTTTCCGCCACCCGTGTTCCATGTCCCTCAGGTTTTTATTGATTTGATAACCCTAGTCATATTGAGTGAGGGGTACAGATCATAAAGCTCCTCAATAAGCAGTCTTCTACAGTTCCCTGTTACTTCGCCCTTCTTGGGCCAAAACACCTTTATCAGCGTCCTGTTTCCAAACATCTTCATTATGTCACTTTGTCAATAACATTTTTCTTATCCAAAAGACAAAACGAGTCGAATTATGGTTATGAATATATCAAACTTGAAATAGGTTTAACCACTTATGTTAATGGTCCGCCATTTTCTGTCACTTTTATGTTAGTTGATACAGCAATTTTAACTAACACAAGAATAAACCCACCTACCTGTTGGACAATCTGAAACTTCACAACAGGCAGCGTGGAGAGATTAATTGAATGTGCTACAGAATGCCGAAACCATTGAAGGTATTACGAGGCAGAAATAGCGCAGAAGGTATTTGAACAGAAAGAAACGAACTTAGAAGATTCATGACTGAAAACCTATCGTTCTCAAAGCATAGGTGCAGTCTAACGTCAGTTACGAGTTTTTTATGTTTACGTCGGCGTGGAAGCTTTTTTTAGTCAGGTTCACTAAAGAAGAAATTACATTGAATATCCAGGCGACACAAAGGGGAGCTTTGGAATAAATTCTCGGCAAAAGTTGAAAAGTAGTCTGTGCTCTGTTTGTCTTTCTCGCGTGTCCTGGGGTGCTGCAGTCTTCTTAAATTCGAGCTAAAATAATCCACATTAAAGCTCTAAAGGTCATAACACTCTTTCTCAGGGAATATTTGTCTGTGGAACACTTTTGTCCTGAATAATTACTGAAAGGATTCTAAACAATAACTTGCAATAGCAGAAAGAGGAAAAACACATATACAAATACGGTACAAAACAGTATATATATATATATATATATATATATATATATATATATACGATTCACATATACAAAATACAATATAAAACACAGTCTATATATACATATGTACAATTCACATATACAAAATACAATACAAAACACAGTGTGTATATATATATATATATACAATTCACACATACAAAATACAATACAAAAAAGAGTGTACATATACAATTCACGTATATAAAATACAATACAAAACACAGTGTATATATATATATATATACAATTCACACATACACAATACAATACAAAACACTATGTATATATAAAAATCACATGAATCATAAATGTGACTTTGACTTTGCTGAAACAATAATTTAAGTGACTGATTGCATGGAGCATAGATGATAGTACCTCCTAACATGCCGACGTTTTTCAATAATTCTGTCGTTACTAGATTATCAGACCATTTATTTTAACTTTTACAAGGGGCCAACACTGAAGCCAGTTGTGAGCCAGTGGTGTTTAGTTCACCCCCTGAAGTAAGGTTTTAAGACCTGTTTCAACATCACCCTCAACACCCATACACCACTAAGTCTGTCAAGTGCAGCCGGTTCATCAGTTTTCCCTACTCACGTGCTACGTTGTTACTTTCTCCCGCGATTGACCTTCTTAAGGGCAGTTGATGAAACATGCAGACTAATTCATGACAATCTTAGTATTGTACATACCGTGCATTTTGTTCATACCTATTTTTCCTTCATTAGACCAACATTTAATGCATTAAATGTTGGTTTAATGACCCTTCGCTGTACGGTATTGTTGTTGCAGCAATATGGACATGTACTTGTTGATGTGTGTAATGTAGAGTTGTGACATTTCACGAATTTTAACTTTAATGTTTGAAGTGAAGGCCGATCAGCGCCTGAAATACGTTTTGGACATACGAGTCTTTGTTGTTGATAAACTCCCTGATGATGGCAATTTGTTGCCGAAACATGTAGGAGGTGGTGCCTGATTTGAAGTGTATTTTGTGATCTACTTTATTTTATTTTAATTGGTATATTTTGTTAGTTTTTTTAGAAAACAAGGAACACAGAAAGAATTGCAACTTTTCTTCTGAAGTGCGTCTGAGGGAAAAAGATACAACTTTGGGAATGTTTGAAATATATATACTAAGTTGCATGCCGTAAATATTTACGTGTAATGTGACCGTCAGCTTGTCGTGTAAAGCCCTCTGTAATTCCAGTAAGTTTAGAAATATAAGATATAAAGTTTATAAATAAGTTTCTTTTTCCACATTTTACAACATACAATGAATAAATAATACAGGGTTATTCAAAACGATTGTCGGGATTTTAACAACTTGTCATACGCAACACACTTGAGAAAGGATTATATCTTTTTTTATTTAATAGAACAACACTCCAAGTTTTTGTTACATACCTTACAGATGCGCTATACATGGTATGTGCACACTTTGTGATTCTACAAACATCAACATGATAATCGATTTCGTTCCATGTTTGTGGCATGTCAGCGATGATGGTTTCAATGGCGTTTCTGATTCGTACCTTCAGTTCCGGGATACTTGTGGGCAGAGGAGGAACATAAACCTGATCCTTGACATAACCCCATAGAAAGAAATCACATAGTGTTGCATCTGGAGAACGAGGTTGTTAAAACCCCGACTGTCATTTCGAATAACCCTGTACATAATGTTTTAAAGGAAATTTGATTATATGTTACAATAACATATTTCAGTAATTTGATTATTTAATTATCTAATTTAAAGTTTGAAACTGCCCTGTTGTCGGTAAACTTTGAACTAGATTTAGAACACAATATGCTACAGTTTAGACAGAACTACAAAATTAGTTTAATTTAAGGGCTAAGATTTAGGGAATACTGAGTGAGTAACATATATATATATATATATATCATGTACTGTAATATGGCAAACCATTAAGCTCAAGTGTTTTAAATTTTTTTCAGAAAAATTGTTCATTATTTCCCTAAAACTTTCTAACGATTAGTCTTTACAAGGAGATTAAAATGCATTTTCTGAAGTACAAACTAAGTTCTATGAAATATTTGCTTGAACTCTGTGCTTCAACACATTAACTGTTTTCCGAATTGCTTGTGAAGTGAAGGTATGATATTTTAAAACTTTATTTCTTTGGTAACCACGTGTGAACACTTACAGTAGCATATGTGTGTAGCTGAAGCAGTAAGTAAGAGTGTTAACTGGCCACCTCATTTGAAAAAGTATGCCTAAATTTATGCCGTGGTGTCAGCGAGCCGCGTAAGTTAAAACCTGTGTGACTTGTGAAGCTGTACGTACGTACGCATGTACACACGCACGCACGCACGCACGCAGCCCTCTAGTGGATAGTTTTCTGTTCCGTGCTGGCAACACTATCTTGGGTTTAGGCTTCTCTATCTTCTAATATAACAGGACGTTAAACGTACAAGGGGCTGGTTAAAAGCAAAAGGACGTGTTATAATTTCGTATCTTAACAAAAAATTGCACATATTTGGAAGTGCTAGTTAACGAAAATCTTTAAACAACTGAGCGTAGAATACAGTAAATTTTAAAATATTGTAATGATTTGATCAGCAGGATCTTTTAAGTGAACGTCTATTTTGTACAGAATAGCAATTTGAAAAGAAATCTCGTAGATTTAAAATGAGGCAGCACCTGCTAAATGGCACGTACTTGAAACAGTCATTGAAATTTTATTCACTTCCTTAAATTAACAACGGTAGAATTGATTTTATTGCAACATACTGGGCACATGACACCATTTTGTAAATATCGTATATCCTTAACTAAAGACATACAGATATAAGTTCTCACTGCTCATTAATATGAATTGCAGTTTATTTAATTTAAAATAATCATTAACATCGTGTCGATCGTACCAAATTCTCGTAACCTCTCGCGGATGTTGAATTTTATTCAAGGTAACAGATCCTCGAAAAAGTCGGTCAAACTATACGAAAGGAAGATTCTGCGTTCTTAAAAATCTGTAAAGAATATTAGACACAACATATAAATAATATTAAATACTAACATCTAAATTCATTTAATTAGCACACCAACTAATGCACATACATGTTATGTATGTGCATTTTTTACACTAAAATATTTAAAATCGCTCCAACATGTTTCGATCCTAAGTCACATTTTAAAAACACTCACTGATTATTTAATTAATTAATCAATCGGTGAGTGTTTTTAAAAATGTGACTAGCAAGGAACAGTGTAGCTCCCTGAAGATGATCTTAGGATCGAAACATATTAGAGGAATTTTAAATGTTTTATTGTAAAAAAAATTATGTCTGTGCATTAGTTGGTGTGCTAATTAAATGACTCTACGAAATGCACGGTGCAATGATAAAGATATCTAAGTTCATTATCGACGAAAATTGTAGGCTTTATTACCCGGCAGCAAACAGCTGCAATTTCGATTCGTCGCGTAGTGGCAAACGTTTATAAACACGAGTTACAGCTTTGGGTTCAGCGCGGAAAGACAAGTGCTTTAACTATTCGCTTTGATTTCTGAAGGTCTAAGAGTAAATTACAATATTAAAGTAGCATAATTTTTAAAGCATATTTTACAAGTAATGTTCAAAATATTTTACCGTAGATTGATTAAGTGTAAAGAGTGTATGTTTTCGGCGAGAGTTTATCAGTAAAATATTGGCCAGACATGTAGAAGATATGAATTAAAAAAAGAAAACATATAAAGTAGGTTCATACAAAATGCAACAAGCAATTTGGAGGCCTAGAACGGAATGATTCGAAAAATATTATAAATTAAACCAAGAAATGTCAGATGGATTGAAGGACTTTTGTTAAGGTACGGAGGTCAAATGTTGTAAATATGATAAAAAACAACAAGAAACAGAATTTCTTTACCTTGGCGCAACAACCTTAGTGGCCTAAGGCCTCCTAATTATCAAGGATTCAAGATCACACTCAAACACTTCGCGTTCGGTAGGACTCCTCTGGACGAGTAATCAGCCCGACGCAGAGACCTCTACCTGACAACACACAACACTCACAAGTGACAAGAAATCCATGCCTCCGGCGAGATTCGAACTCTCAATCCCAACAAGCGAGCAGCCGCAGACCCACGCCTTAGACCGCTCGGCCACTGGGATCAGCAATAAAGGCTACATATGGGAAATCTATTGAACAGCAGAGAAAATGTGTATGGTAAAGAGAACGATATTTCTATCTTGTAGAATTTTTATTATTTCTTAAGACAATGTCCCTCGTTGGTATTAAAATTGTATATGAGGTGAAATGACTCCTTCAATATTGTCTTTGTGCGTGTCAACATGTACACCTCGCACCATGCGCGAGTTTGTTTGTTTCACTTATACTGCAGAAACGTTAAATTAATTTTCAACTAACTGTACATAGACCAGGCCGTAACGTAATGAAAAACTTTATCTGAAATTAACTGATCTTTCTACCAAAACACATATACATATTATGCATGTAGCAAAACCTATCGACAGATTGAAACTTCGTCTTCATGTTTGTAGACAAATATCATCACCATACGTTGGTAAAACAGAATCTATGTTAGCACTACTCTCTTGGATTGAGGAGAAAATCTTTGACCTAAATAGTGTGACAAGAATCCTTATCTCGTTGCTAAAGTTGCGGAGAAAGTATATAATAATTAGGTGTTCAGTTATTTCAAGCAGAGAGTCAAATCTATGCAAACTTGCAACCAGATGGAAGACAACAGAAAATAATATAAACTCGCACGTTTAAGATGCAAATAATTTCGAGTTTAATGTATTCTGAACTGGAAAAGTCTTTTACTGCTAATAAACACCCAGCATTCTGAGTTACCCCTGCCCCCAACACTGTCATGGTCAGGGATATTCTTGTGATTCGATATCAGTAAACCAATGTGGCGTGTAATCCACTAAGAAACAATGGTTGTACCACCATCACTCATTATTCAATTTAAGACGATCTGCTGTGAAAAAAAAGACATTAATGTGATGTATTGAAGTGAGTGAAGTACTGTGAGGAAACCTTTTGCCTAACCATCTGTCATTATGTTGGAGTATTTGCTTCATATTCCGCTTCTGTGTAGGGACTGAAGTGATGTGTGTGTGTGTGTGTGTGGGTGTGTGTGTGTGTGTGTGGGTGTGTGTGTGGGTGTGTGTATGTGTGGGTGTGTGTGTGGGTGTGTGTGTGTGGGTGTGTGTGTGTGTGGGTGTGTGTGTGTGTGGG
>Ga0123357_10007963_pt1 | contig 13182 bp, 8 predicted proteins | sample TergutEmb28metaG_FD_89873 | JGI IMG/M metagenome (GOLD analysis project Ga0123357, IMG submission 89873) | Embiratermes neotenicus P4 segment gut microbial communities from Petit-Saut dam, French Guiana - Emb289 P4 | ecosystem: Host-associated > Arthropoda: Insects > Digestive system > Gut ...
AGAATGGAACGCAGGGGAGTTAGACAGTTACCTGATTGAAATCACACGCGATATTCTTGCCTACAAAAATGAAGAAGGCGAAGTTGTTGTCGATAAAATCTTAGATACCGCAGGACAAAAAGGCACCGGCAAATGGACGGGCGTAGCTGCATTGGATTTAGGTATTCCATTGACACTCATCGGAGAATCGGTGTTTGCCCGTTGCCTTTCAGCACAGAAAGACGAGCGTGTGGTTGCATCCAAGCAACTAAATGGACCAAAGCCAGTCTTTACCGAAGATAAAGCGGCTTTTATCAATGATTTGAAAAATGCGCTGTATGCATCCAAGATTGTTTCGTATGCGCAGGGTTATTTGTTGATGCGCGAAGCGGCAAAAGAATATAAATGGAATTTGAACAACGGCGGTATTGCCCTGATGTGGAGAGGCGGATGCATCATTCGTTCCGTTTTCTTGGGAAAAATCAAGGAAGCGTTTGATAGAAATCCAAATTTGACGAACCTGTTACTCGATCCGTTCTTTAAGGACAAAGTAATTTCTTCTGAGGAAAGCTGGAGGAAAGTGGTTTCAACTGCGATTATGAATGGTATTCCCGTACCGGCGTTGTGTTCCGCTCTCACTTATTTTGACGGATACCGTGCAGAAAGGCTTCCGGCGAATCTGCTTCAGGCGCAGCGCGATTATTTCGGCGCACATACTTACGAACGAATCGACAAACCGCGCGGCGAGTTTTTCCATACCAATTGGACGGGCAGGGGTGGAAATACGGCGGCATCGACGTATGTGGTGTGACTTTATGCTAATGCCACTTGGGTTAATCCTTGTTCTTTCATGCTTGACTTTACAACTTCATCGGCATGTAAAGCGGTAGTTACAGGCATCCGGAACAGCGACCCTGCACAGCCGGTACTGTTGAAAAATGATTTGGTAGCTGTTTCACCACCCAAACGCAAAAGCATTGGCTTGCATCCATTTGCCTTGCGTTTTCAATACCTGTTCGATGATGTCGCGCCCGACTCCCTCTCCGCCGTTTCTTGGGGAAATATAGTTGGACAACGCTTTTATTTCGGGAGCGGCATCGGCGGAACATACCGGAAGACCCACCGTTTGCATCACTTTATAATCGGGGATGTCGTAGCCGGCGTAGCAGATTTCTTCCGGCAATAATCCGGTTTTTTGAAGGAAATCTTCAAAATCGTTCATCTTATCTTTAGATTTCAAATAAATGGATTGAAACCCCAGACTTTCGAAACGCTTCCGAATAGCCAACGAATCGCACTCGGAGATAAGACTTAAAATAAGCCCTTGCTTTACTGCTAATTGCATAGCATACCCGTCTTTAGTGTTAATGACCCGCATCGGTTCGCCGGAAGGATGTAAAGGCGCTGAACCGGTGGAAAGTACGCCGTCGACAGCGAAAACAATGCCTCGTATTTTGTTTAGATCGAAATGAATAGTACTCATGACTTGAGGGAATAGATTATTTACAGGATGTAAAAGTAATACATAATTTGCAATCCGGCAATTTACCCGTTATTTTATTTTTCAGCGCCTTCAATCCATATCTACCGGAAGATTATTTAATTTTTATTTACAATCATTTAACACATTTCTTTATGCAATCGCTAAGAATTGATATACCTTTGCATATTCTATTTTATACATGAATGTTTAAATTTTAATTTTATGAAAAAAAGAATTTTAGGAACAATTTTGTTTGCAAGTTTATTTATTGGTGCAAATTCGGCCTTTGCTTCGAGCATTTATCAAAACGAAAAAACAACAGCTACAACAACGAAAGTAGAAAAAACGGCAGATGATAAAGCTGCAAAGAACGAAAAAGAAGCAGCAAAGACAGCAAAAAGTGCTGCGAAGGCAAAAAAGAAAGCGCATAAAGCGAAAGTGGCATCCAAAAAGGCCGACGCTAAAGCTAAAAAAGCAGCCAAAAAGGCGAACGCAACTGCAACTACACCAAAAACGAAGTAACTAATAAGAGAAAGTAGGATAGGAACGATTTCCTCTCTATTCTCAAAGGACAAAACCGCAACAAGAAACGCAAAGTGCGCAAGGAAGTGAAATAATCGTATGCTTCCTTTGTGCACTTTGCGTTTTTTTTCGTACGCTTAACAAAAAAAACTTCAACAATTAAAAAACGCATAATACCCCTTTCGTTTTCGGCCGAAATGTATACTTTTATGCAACCATTCTCGTTTCATGTTAATTTCAGGCCGTTATTATGAAATATTATGCTGAAAATACAAATTTATATACTATTTTTTATTATTTTAAAAATAAATAGTATATTTGTCCGGTTTTTCATTTTATTTGATATGTTTTAAAATAAATGGATGTTTTATGACATATATATTCTATACCACCTATTTATTAACTTATTCTATGACACGAACAACAAGAAAAGTAAAGAAATCGGTAATAACCGCGATTTTCTTCATCCTGGCCGGCGCAACAGGAATCAACTACACCAACGCGCAGCGATTCATGCCCATCACTCCTTCGAAGGGAATTTTAAGTACTGCTCCTAACGATAGTTCCATTTGGGTTAACAGGGATCTGACTATTAGAGACTACAGCCCGACCCAATTGGTGGAAGATATTTTTGTCAAGAGCGGCGGTTGTGCTTCCGTTAGCAATGTAACGCTTACATCGCATGGTTGGAACGGGACAGCATGGACAAATACTCCAAATTCCGACAACAGAGGATTAGGATATTTCAGTAGAGGAACTTCCAATTTTGAGATGGAAAGCGGATTAGTGCTGTCCACCGGCGGATTGGTTTCTATTGAGGGACCCAATAGCAGCTCGATGGGAATTGAGAATGCTATAGATGATCCCAACGCAGTCGTCCCACTATCTGATCCCGATTTAGTGGCAATAGTTGGGAGTACGCAGACAAATTATACTTCACTGGAGTTTGACTTTGTGCCGACAAGCTCTGTTATCCAGTTTCGTTATGTTTTTGCATCGGAAGAATATTTAAATTTTGTTGCTCAGATATACAATGATGTATTCGGCTTTTTTATTTCAGGACCCGGTATTGACGGTGGTAACGTTTTTACCAATAATGCGGTAAATATAGCAACGTTGCCGAATGGCGGCGGCGAAGTTTCGATTGATAATGTCAATTGGGGACAAGTGCCGTATAATAACCATAATTGTGCGACCAGCACCGGCCCGGGTACATCCATAAAAAACCCGGACTACTATATAAATATTCCGGGGGATATTAGCGCCTTTGGTTCAGGTTGTCCATTTTCAGACGATCCGGTCAAACAATCGCTCTATAGAAGCATGGAGTTTAATGGTCGTACGGTAGTACTTACGGCCACAACTCCGGTTCTTCAAACCTGCGAAACCTACCATATTAAACTTGCCGTTGGAAATGTTATGGATAATGCTTATCAATCGGGCGTTTTTTTGGAAGCCAAGAGCTTTGATCTGGGTGGCGATTTGGTAAATCATGGAAATAATATTGCAGGAATGGATTATGTATATAAAGGATGTGCTGATAACAAGTTTGTTGTACCTCGCAGTGAAGCCGACGGTTCCGGCGACGTGTATTTACCGCTTATTTATGGAGGGACAGCCGTTAATGGAGTGGATATTTCGCTGCCGGGCGGCGGAGCGCTTCCAAGTTCGGTGACTATTCCTGCCGATAAGGATTCGGTGGAAGTATATTATCAGGTCAATCCTTCGGATCCGGGCGCAAAAACGTTTACCATAACTACCCCTTGTATTTGCGGAGGTACTATGCCTCCCAAAATCATCTATATATTCGACCCTGCCGTTTTTCAAATAACGTCGACATCAAATTGCTCCAATAACAATGACGGGAGTATAAAAATTAATGTCGCTCCGGGTGTCGGTAATTCCGGCACTTACCAAAGTTCGATTGATGGCGGGACTACATGGAATTCCATACTGGAATATACGGGATTGGCGGCGGGAACCTATTCGGTCGCTGCACGCGATTCCGGCAGTTGCTACACTACTGCGCGTGATGTACTTATTGGAGCAGGGTCTATGGTTTGGTCGCCCGAAAACAATACCGGCAGCGATACACAGAACTGGAATAATCCCGACAACTGGACGCCGATGACGGTACCTATGGCATGCGACACGGTGTATATTCCCGGCAACAGCATCGACTACCCGTTGCTTACCGGCGCCGCAGAGTGCAGTGATATTTATTTCCTGTACGGAGCCGAACTGGGGCATCCCGAAAAGCTGACCTATCAACGGGCTTTTGTGCAGTACAATTTCGGACTGAAGCAGTCGCTGCAAATAACCAATCAGAATGATAAAAGCCTTGTTCTCAACAGCAATCCTACGACCGACGACCGGATGCGCTATTCCGCCTCCGTTTCGGCCACACCCATCCAAAGAGAACGCTGGTATATGCTTTCTTCCCCCTTGAAAAGCGTTGTTACCGGAGACCTCGAATTCGGCGGTTTTCCACTTACATTCCTGAAAAAGTTTGGCCCTATTGTAAAGGACACGAAAAGCTATGCTGTCGGAGAATGGACTACGCTTTACAACGGTATGGCCGATCCTGTGGCAGTGAATGTTACCGATGGTTTTGCTTTTTACATGTTCGGATACGGAAATACGACCGGCGACAATACCGGCTGTTTCGAGTCGGGATCGTTCAATACCTTAAACGATCTGTCCTCTATGCCCGATCGAAGCGGCAAAAGTTATGGCATCCAGCAAGTAAACGGTATCCTCGAATTGCCTTTCTTTGCCAATTCCACCAACCTGCCCGCACATCGCACCCAAGCATATAATCCACCCCAAAGTATATTTTATTCCATTTGGGACGACACCTATTCGTCGAATTTTAATTTCTTTACAGGAAATACCGAATCCGTCACCCGCAACATCGCTACGAACGAAAATTACCGCTTTGCTCCGGAAACCTTTAACGGCACGAAATGGGTCTTCCCGACAGAGGTTACTCATCCGGTTACCGATTTGGTCGACGAATCCGATTTTTTAGTAGGTAATCCCTTCATGTCGTCGATCGATATGGTTCAATTTCTCATCGACAATGCCACTTCTGTTGATTCTTACTTCCGGGTATGGAATGGAAATGGCTTCGACGACTACGAGATAAATACATCCACCAGGGAAGTTACGTCAACCAATATGTATGATGATTCGCCCTATATATCCCCATTACAAGGATTTTTCCTATCCTACAAGGGTGCGGGAGCGGTTCGTTTCAACGTAGACATTTCAACCGTTGTTCGTCCCACAGTACCATTCGATCTGAGAAGCGACGCTGAAACACCGGAAGTAAACCTTCTGCGCATCAAAGCTGAAAACAATTATGCGGCTTCCAATGCGGTGATCGGGTACAAAGACAAGGCAAGCAACGACTTTGTTCGCGGAGAAGATGTCAGGAAATTATTTTCGCCTTTCGATTATGTTCCTGAAATATACTCTTTAGCAGGAGATATTCCGGTAGATATTAATTTCATCAACGGAGATGCGCTGGTTCCTTTGGGTATCAAAACCGGACAGACGGGAAACATCCGGTTGACTTTCACCGGAATGGATAATTATTCCAACGTCTCTAAAATTGAGTTCATCGATGCTTTACAAAACCAAACCGTGGATTTGACGGGAAAATCGAGCTACACCTATTCTTTTAATACGACGGAAACAGGTATTCAAAACGGACGGTTCTCTCTCAAGGTGGGAAACCCAACCATGCCTCTGACGGATATAAATCATCCTGTCGATTGGAATGTCTATGGCGATTCCAAAGGAATTTATGTGGTTTTGCCGGAACCTGTGCAAAAAATAGAAGTGTACGACTTTGCCGGAAGAAAATGGTATGAAAGCAATACGGATGCAAAATTCTATCCCCTGCCTGGAAACTTAGCCGGTTCCCCGCTGATTGTCAGAGTGACGACGAAAAACAATGTGAAAACGGTAAAGATAAATTAAAAATTATGAGAAAAAGCGTAGTTACAATTTTGATTTTTCTGTTTACAGCCACCGCAGTCTATTGCGAATCAACCTACGAAAACCGGTTGTCGAACGGAAGCGAATCAAACGGCACAGAAGAATATTCCGGCAATTCCATCACAACAACTACCAATTCCGTAGAAAATTCCGATAGTGGCGGCTTATTCCGTTCGGAGGAAGGCCCCGGCAGTCCCGGTGGCCGGCCCCAAATTAAAGATGGCATCGGAGAAGAGGCTCCTGTGGGCGATGGATTGCCGGTGTTGCTGCTTGGCTGCATTCTTTTGGGTACTGTGAAGATTTACAAAAAGGAACGATTGCAAAAACCGAGTTAAAGCTACCGGATAGCAGTAAGGGATATTGAATCGACGGAAAAGTGAAATTAAATGGGAAAAATTAAGAATTTATTTTTACCTTTGTTGTATTAATTTCAAAATTCGACGATATGTTAACTGATTCAGACTTATTGCAATTAAAAACAAAGGGTATCTCTGTCGAACAGATAGAAGAACAATTGGCTTGCTTCAAAAAAAGGTTTTCTTATTTACAGATTCAAGCCTTCGCATCGGTTGAAAAAGGTATTCTATCCATCCCTGAAAATGCGCAATCCTTTTATATAGAAGCATGGGAAAATTATTTGCGTGAAAATAAAACGATAGTGAAGTTTGTTCCGGCTTCCGGAGCTGCCAGCCGGATGTTTAAGGATTTGTTCGAATATGTCGATTCGAAAGAGGCAGCGCTTGAAACGCCGTTTCTAAAAACTTTTTTTGAGAACATCCGTCGATTCGCTTTTTACGACCGGCTTCAAGCCGCTTGCATGAAAAATGAAAATCAAACCATTGAAGAATTAATGGCATCGGCCGGACATAAGAAAATCCTTGAAAACTTGTTGTTCACTCCCGGACTTAACTACGGGCATTTGCCTAAAGGATTGATTTTGTTTCATCAATATCCCGAAGGAACCCGTACTGCCATGGAAGAACATTTAGTCGAAGGTGCACTGTATGCCTGCAACGCGACCCGTCAGGTTCATATTCATTTTACGGTTTCGCCCGAACATCGCGAATTGTTTCGTCAGACCGTCGAAGCGAAGATAAAAGAATATGAACGAATTTTTTCGGTGAGCTTTCACATCGACTTTAGCGAACAGAAACCGTCGACCGATACGATAGCCGTTGATTCGGAAAATCAACCTTTTCGCGACAATGGGAAATTAGTGTTCCGTCCCGGAGGACACGGCGCTTTAATAGAAAACCTGAACGAGATTTCTGCTGATGTGGTCTTTATCAAAAACGTCGACAATGTAGTGCCGGATGTGTACAAGCCGGTAACGGTTCGTTATAAAGAATTGCTTGCAGGAGTACTGGTTCATTATCAGCAAAAAATGTTCGACTATCTGCATCGGATTGATTCCGGAAAATATGGACATGATCAAATCGTGGAAATGATCTATTTTCTTCAAAACGAACTCCGGATTAAAAATCCGGAAACCAAGATGCTTGAAGATGCGGAATTAGCGCTCTATATTAAATCGAAGCTCAACCGCCCCTTGCGGGTTTGCGGTATGGTTAGAAACCAGGGTGAGCCGGGCGGAGGCCCTTTCCTGGCAGTCAATTCCGATAGAACCGTTTCGCCACAAATCCTCGAAGATTCCCAGATTGATTTGGAAAATCCGGCAATGAAGCGCCTGTATGAACATGGAACCCACTTCAATCCGGTAGATTTGGTTTGTACCTTGCGAAACTACAAGGGAGAAAAATTTGATTTCTCACGGTATATCGATAAAAACACCGGATTCATTTCGTTGAAATCCAAAAAAGGGAAGGAATTGAAGGCCTTAGAACTTCCAGGGCTTTGGAACGGATCCATGGCAGATTGGAACACAATTTTTGTGGAAGTGCCCATCGAAACATTCAATCCCGTAAAAACGGTGAACGATTTGCTGCGCCCCAAACATCAATAAATAGCATTTCGAAAAAATAACCTTTTTATAACATTACCATAACTTTAAATAACCTGTTATTTGAAAGCAACTCCCTATTTTTGCACCGATAATACAACAAACAAATAAAAACATAACAGGAGTATGAATAATATACCTTCGGAATGGATCGGCAACAGTATGGATTCCTACATTGCCAACTACTCGACTGCTTCCCAAAAAATATATTGGGTCGTATTGGTTGCTATTGTTGCAACGCTCATTGCTTTGCCTTTCATTTACGTCGACGTGTCGGTACAGGAATCGGGAATCATTCGCCCCATGGCGGAAAAAACAGAAATCAGGGCAACGATTACCGAATTGGTCGATTCGGTTTTTGTCAAAGAAGGGCAGCCGGTTCGTCGGGGCGATACGATACTCGTGTTTCGCCGATCGTCGCCCGAATATCAAATTCAATACCAACAGAAACGGATTCGTGATTTTCAGGCGCATCTCCATGATTTAGCCTTTTTGGCCAGAGGAGAGAGTCCTCAACAGTTTAGCTCCGAAACCCGGCAACAGGAATACGCTTATTATATCCGGCAAACCAATGAATGTGAAACCACTTTGGCTAAAACCCGGAAAGACTTGGAGCGCACGCAACAGCTTTTCGATAAGCGAGTGGTTTCGGAAGAAGAATACGAACAGTCGCAATACGACTATACCCATGCGAAAAACGAATTAGCTTCGTTGAGAGATAATCAACTCAGCAAATGGCAAAACGATTGGAACGTTTACACCAATTCCTTAGAGGAAATGAAAATGGCGATGAATCAGGAAATGAAAAACAAAGACCTTTATGTGGTCACAAGCCCGGTGAGTGGGACGATCGACCAGTTCCGTGGAATTTACAAAGGCAGCAGTATCCAAATCGGAAACCTTTTAGCTATCATCAGCCCCGATTCGACCCTGTATGCGGAAGTTGCCGTTTCGCCCCGCAACATCGGATATATCTATCCCGGAATGCCGGTTCACGTTCAAGTCGGTTCATTCAATTACAACGAATGGGGAACCATACCGGGAAAAGTGGCCGAAATATCGTCCGACTTTTTAACCGGCGATGCCGGAAATGAATCCTTTTACAAAGTAAAATGCACGCTTGAAAAGAATTGTTTGGTGCGCAAAAACGGAGTAACCGGAAGGTTAAAAAAAGGAATGAACATCACTTCGCATTTTATGCTAACCGAGCGGTCGCTCTTCGCTTTGATTTACCAAAAAGTAGATGATTGGGCGAATCCTGCGCAATACGAAAAAAAATAAACCCCTGGGGTTGTCTCAAAAGCCTGTCATCCCGCGCTTGACGCGGGATCTCCTGAAAAAACAATACTTATTATCAGGGGATTGCGGGTCAAGCCCGCAATGACAGACTCGTCAAAAACGACTTTTGAGACAGCCCGTTCTCCCCCTTTAGGGGGTTGGGGGGTAAACTTAAATAATTATGAAGAAAGGAATCAACATCAAACAGCAGGACATCACCGATTGCGGTGCGGCCTGTCTTGCTTCGGTAGCCGCTTATTTCGGTCTGAAATATCCCATTGCCCGTATCCGGCAATTCGCTTTTACGGATAAAAAGGGAACCAACATCACAGGAATGCTGGAAGCCGCCGGCAAATTAGGTTTGGACGCCAAAGGAGTCAAAGGCCCTTTGGAATGTTTGCCGAACCTGCCGTTGCCTGTCGTAGCTCATGTGATTGTAAAAGAAGCCTTGCAGCATTTCGTCGTCATTTATAAGGTAAGCAAAGAGTCCATTTGGGTAATGGATCCGGGCGATGGAAAACTTCATAAAAAAACGGTCGTGGAGTTTGCGAAAGAATGGACCGGCGTATTGATACTGATGCATCCGAACGAAACGTTTGAGAAAGGCAACTTGAAAAAAAGTACCTGGCGGAGTTTCATCGATTTGTTGCTTCCGCACAAAAGCGTCATGACTCAAGCGTTGTTCGGCGCTGTGATATACAGTATACTGGGACTTTCAACGTCGGTTTACATCGGGAAAATAACCGATTATGTTCTGGTCGATCAGAATATCAACCTGCTCAATCTGATGGGAATCATCATGATTTTGATTATTATTCTACGGGTGTTTATCGGGGCAATGAAAAGCATTCTGGCGCTTAAAACCGGCCAGCGGATCGATGCTTCCCTTATTTTAGGGTATTACAAGCATCTGCTTACCTTACCCCAATCGTTCTTTGATACGATGCGGATAGGCGAAATACTGTCGCGGGTGAACGATGCCGTGAAAATACGCGCATTCATCAACAATGTTTCTTTAGATTGGGTGGTCAATTTCTTAATACTGATTTTTACGCTCGGGCTGATGCTCGTGTTTTCATGGAAACTATCGGTCATCACGCTGTTGTCGGCTCCCTTGTTTTTCTTGATTTATTTTCTGTTCAACCGGTTAAATAAGAAATACCAGCGGAAGATGATGGAAAGCAGCGCCGATTTGGAAGCACATTTGGTGGAATCGTTAACAGCCGTCTCCACAATTAAGCAGTTTGGGATAGAAGCTTTCGCCAATCTGAAAACGGAAATGCGCTTCGTGCACCTGATAAAAAATACGTACAAAAGCAGTTTCGGCTCCATCATGGCCAACGGAGGAATTGAATTCGTCTCGGCCGGAATCACGGTCGCCCTGCTGTGGGCGGGAAGTTATTCGGTCATTCACCGCGAACTGACTCCCGGCACACTACTGCTCTTTTATTCTTTGATAGGCTATGTGTTGACGCCGGTCGGGAAATTGATTTCATCCAATCAAACGATACAGGATGCTCTGATTGCAGCCGACCGTCTGTTTCAAATAATGGATTTGGAAAGGGAAGAAGATGAATCGAAGAAAATCGAATGGGAACGCGAACGGGTAGGCGATATTCGCTTCGAGAATGTCGCGTTCCGCTACGGCTCTGGCAAGCCTGTGTTTGAGTCCTTGAATCTGGTTATTCCCAAAGGACAAACAACCGCCATTGTCGGTGCAAGCGGCTCGGGTAAAACTACCTTAGCCTGTTTATTACAACATCTTTATCCTATCCGGGCGGGGAATATTTATATGGGCGATTATTCTATTTCCCAAATCAGCAACGAAAGCCTGAGACGGTTGGTTGGATCGGTTCCTCAACAAATCGAATTATTTGCAGGAACAATCATTGAAAATATTGCTATCGGCGATTTCGACCCCAACATGAAACGTGTGGCGGAATTATGCGAGCAATTGGGCATACGGGAAATGATCGAAAGACTTCCTCATTCCTACCTGACGCCCATCGGGGAGCATGGTGCTTCCCTTTCGGGAGGAGAACGACAGCGGATTGCCATAGCAAGGGCTTTGTACAAAGACCCTGAAATTTTGATTCTGGATGAAGCTACGTCCTCGTTAGATTCCGTTTCGGAGAAATTTGTGAAACACACATTGGATGCGATGGCTAAGCAGGGAAAAACGATCATCATCATTGCCCACCGGTTGAGTACGGTAAAGAATGCAGACCGCATTGTTGTCCTCAGTGAGGGTAAAACGGTGGAAACCGGAACTCATCAGCAGTTGCTCGAAAAGGAAGGAGTCTATGATCGTTTGTGGAAAGAACAATTCTAAAACAAATTAAATTCGGAGCAAATTCGTATGGATATTTGACGGGAATGTAGTAATTTTGCAAACAAACAAATCAACGTATGAGCAAAACAACCATCACAACAACAGTAAAATCAGGAAAGATACTCGTTTCCGACGGGGCATGGGGTACGTTTCTTTATCAAAAAGGATTGCAGACCGGCGAATGTCCCGAACTTTGGAACCTGACGCATCCCGATGTCGTGCGCGAAATCGCCCGGCGCTATATCGATGCAGGAGCCGACATGATCGAAACCAACAGTTTTGGAGGAACTGTTTTCAAATTAAGTTATTTCGGTTTAGCCGGCCGGGTCACGGAAATCAACGAAGCCGCCGCCCGTTTGTCAAGGGAAGAAGCCGGCGACGATCATTGGGTCATCGGGTCGGTAGGCCCTACAGGAAAGATGCTTCTTATGGGTGATGTTACGGAAGAGGAACTCTACGACGCTTTCAAAACGCAAGTCCTTGCTTTGGAAAAAGGAGGCGTCGATGCCATTTGTATCGAAACCATGAGCGATATCGACGAAGCCCTGGCGGCGATCCGCGCAACGAAAGAAAATACCCGCTTGGAAGTGATCTGCACGTTTACTTTCGACGCGATTGGTGAAAAGGACTTTCGCACCATGATGGGTGTTTCTCCTGCCGAAGCCGCCCTGGCTTGTGTCGATGCCGGCGCCGACATCATCGGTACGAATTGCGGCAACGGGCTGAAGAACATGATCGATATTATAGCGCAAATGCGTGAAGCGGTTCCGGATACCCCTATTTTGGTTCACGCCAACGCCGGCTTGCCGGAAATCAAAGACGATGAAATCGTCTATCCCGAAACTCCCGAACAAATGCAAGACCTGATTCCGCAAGTGATTCGTGCCGGCGCCACGATGATCGGAGGCTGTTGCGGAACCACTCCGGAGCATATTGCTGCTATAAAAAAAGTCGTAAGGTCGAATTAAAAGCCGTAATGACTGATGTCATTGCGGGCTTGACTTCATTGGCATTACAACCGGACTTGAATGTCGTTACATTCCGATTGTAGTAATGAGGGAGCGGTCGGTACATCATCGATGTACCGACCGCTTCCTGGTTGATGTACCGACCGCTCCCTCATCGTTACAATCCGGTTGTAATACCATTCAAATCCGATTGTATTGTCATTCAAGTCCGGTTGTAATGCCATTCAAGTCCCCTTTAGGGGATTTAGGGGCAGCGGGGGATTGCGGGTCAAGCCCACAATGACAGCCGTGTCAAAGGGGTAGCAGGGGATTCTGGGTCTGCGCCCACAATGACATCCTGCATGTCCTTTAGGGGGTTTTTGAACGCAGATGACGCAGAAAGCACAGATTTTTCGCAGATCATACAATCCATAAAAAATGGCCTGCATTGAATTATCAAAACATAAAAATCAGCGTAATTCTGCGCCTTCCCGCGTCATCTGCGTTCAAAAGGAGGCTGTCTCAAAAGCCTTTACGACGATTATGTCATTGTGGGCTTGACCCGCAATCCCCTATTACCCCCCAGCCCCCTAAAGGGGGAGATTGCACTGTGAGATTGTATATTTCACTGTGCCAAAGTCCCCTTTAGGGGATTTAGGGGTAGCGGGGGATTGCG
>Ga0123357_10007964_pt1 | contig 13181 bp, 12 predicted proteins | sample TergutEmb28metaG_FD_89873 | JGI IMG/M metagenome (GOLD analysis project Ga0123357, IMG submission 89873) | Embiratermes neotenicus P4 segment gut microbial communities from Petit-Saut dam, French Guiana - Emb289 P4 | ecosystem: Host-associated > Arthropoda: Insects > Digestive system > Gut ...
ACGGTGCGGCTGTGGGACCCCGCCACCCGCGAGCCGGTCGGCGAGCCCCTGACCGGCCACAACGGCTGGGTGTTGTCGGTGGCGTTCGGGACCGCCGGCGGCCGCCCCGTGCTGGCCTCCGGCGGGCGGGACGGGACGGTGCGGCTGTGGGACCCCGCCACCGGCCACCCGGTCGGCGAGCCCCTGACCGGCCACAACGACTGGGTGCGGGCGGTTGCGTTCGGGACCGCCGGCGGCCGCCCCGTGCTGGCCTCCGGCGGCATCGACGGGACGGTGCGGCTGTGGGACCCCGCCACCCGCGAGCCGGTCGGCGAGCCCCTCACCGGCCACACCGGCCCGGTGCGGGCGGTGGCGTTCGGGACCGCCGACGGCCACCCCGTGCTGGCCTCCGGCGGCGACGACGGGACGGTGCGGCTGTGGGACCCCGCCACCGGCCAGGAGCTCGAGAACACTGCTTCCAGGTCCGTTCCAAGGCTCGGAGCCGACTCTGCGCGCCCGCCAATCCCCTCTCCCGGCCGCCCTGGTCCCACCCCTTCACCACAGGTCTTGGTGACCAATCCGATCAGCGACAGCCCAGCAGAGAAAGACTTGCTGGGGTTCGCCGACGAGGTCGAGGAGCTGGCCATGCTGGCCTGCGCGCGCGAGACAGACCCACCACTGGCAATCGCGCTGCTCGCGGACTGGGGGTCAGGCAAGTCGAGCTTCATGGCACAGATGAAGAACCGGGTCGAGGCTTATACCGGCGAGGCCCGCGAAGATCCTGCCGGCAGCTATTTTCTGGCCAACGTGTGCCAAGTCCGGTTCAACGCCTGGCACTACAACGACGACACGGTTTGGGTTGGCATCATTGACCAGCTCTTCCATGAGCTGAGAGCCAGTCTCGGCCAAGACCCTCCAGAACCGGCGGACCGCCGCGAACAACGTGAGCAGTTCAAGGAGGAACTGAACGGCATCGCCGAGCGCATCCAGGAAGCCGAGGCCGAACTCGAAGAGTTGAGGTCTGGCGACACGACACATCAGCCACCCGAGTGCGGACCGGCTCAACAACATCCGGCGCGTCGCGACCATCCCATTATCAGGGAGATGATCCGCGAAGTCAAAGCACAACGTCTCACATTGAGCATCTGGCTGGGCACCGCCCTGCTGCTACTCGTCGTCGCCGGGGCGTTATGGTGGTGGACCGGTTCCAAAATCGCGAGCACGGCACTCGGCGTATTTACCGTGGCAAGTATCGTGGGGAAGGTGGTCCTGCAGATCGCGCGAGCCGAGAATGCCATTCTCCGCCATCTTGTTGAGGAACGCGCGAAATACGAGGAAGAGCTCAAGACAAAAGAGGAAGAGCTCAAGACAAAAGAGGAAGAGCTCAAGGAGTCCAGGATTGCGATCAGGCGCGATCTAGCGAAACTCCAAGCCCAGAAAGAGGAACTCATAACCGAGCTCGCTGGTCTGGATCCTCTGGCCGGGCTAGCTGATTTCGTCAGGCAGGGACCGGGCGACGACCTGGCCATGTACTGCGGCATCGTCACCAAAGTGCACGCGCAGCTTGAGCAGCTGGACAAATACATGCAAGACGCGGCCAGCGAATGGCTCCGCCCCCCGAGCCCGGGCCAGGCGGTTGGCGGCGCTCGACTTCCGATCGAGCGGATCATCCTGTACATCGACGACCTGGACCGTTGCCCACCGCACAAGGTCGTGGAAACGCTCACCGCAGCGCACCTGCTGCTGGCGCTGCCGATGTTCATCGTGGTAGTGGGCGTGGACGCACACTGGCTCAGCCGCTCCCTTGAGCATCACGACCGAACGATGTTCACCACTGGCCACAGCCCCGAGGCCCTGCCCGCCGAAGTCGTCGGCGACCCCATGGACTATCTGGACAAGATCTTCCAGATTCCATTCCGGCTCCAGCCGCCATCGCCAGCTGCGGCCAGCGCATTTGTTCGGCGGCTGCTGCCGCCGCCGCACAGCCCGCCTCCGACCGGCCCGCCTGCATCCAGCGCGCCGCCAGTGAGCGCCGAGCCCGAGATCGCCAAGACCACCATCGAACCGCCCGAGACTCGGGCGACTCCTGCGGCAACGCCCAAGCCGTCGGGTGTGTCGGAGCCCGCCAAGTCGACCGGCGATCAGACCACCGAACCAGACCCGTCGACGCCCAGCCAAGACAAACTGGTCGATGTGCCCGCCCGGCACCGGCGCCGGGCCATCGACACCCGCCCGCAGAGCCTGCTGCTCACCAAGCATGAAGTCGACTACCTCGCCGACGTCAGCGCCTTGCTGGCAACGCCCCGCGCGATGAAGAAGCTGGTCAATCTGTACCGGCTGGTTCGCGTCGGCGTTCGCGACACAAACCTCGCGGAGTTCGCTGGCACCCCCGACGCGGAACCGTATCGCGCGGTCGCCCTTCTGCTTGGGGTGTTGGTCGGGTTCCCAAAGCTCGCCTCCGTCCTGTTCCCGGCGATCGACAAGGCGAAGCCGGATGAGAAGATCCGCGAGCTTGTGGCTGACACCGGCTGGGAGGAGGACGCGCACCATAGTGGCCATGCACCGAAGCGCGGCGCTCACGCCGCGTCCTTTTGCCCACTGTGCGCCTCGTTGGCCCGACTTCGGGAAGGCATCGTCACCGTGTCCAACGCGGCGCCTGGCATACCCGAGACCCTGCGGCCGTATCAGGCACAGATCAAGAACGTGTCCCGGTTCAGCTTCCACACGATCCCGCTCGGTCAACGAGCGAGCGCGTCGTCGTCTCCGTGAGCGGCGGGCCGTCTCTCGTGCGGTGCCAGCGGCAGCGGGAGGTCGTCCCCGATCGAGGCGATCAGTTCGCTTTCGGGCGCCACTCCCACAGCGCCGCCACCGGCATCCCCCACAGCCGTTCCGCGTACTGGAATGCGGCCTCGGCCGTGCCGAGCACGAACCCAGCGGCGAACCGGTCGCCCAGGCGGTCGCGCAGCGCGACGAGCCCGGCGAAGTGCTCCGCCCGGAAGGTCGACGAGGCCTTGACTTCGATCCCGATGACCCGGCCGTCATCGAGTTCGATCACGAGGTCCACCTCCCACCCGTTGCGGTCACGGAAGTGGAAGAGCTGGTAGCCGTGCTCACTCCAGTCGCGCTGCTTGAGCATCTCGGTGATGACGAATCCTTCGAGCAGCCCACCGAGCATCTCTCCTCCGATGAGCGCTGAAATCTGCTCGCGGCTCACCCGGCTCAGCCGCATGGCCAGCGCGGAGTCGGCGACCATCGCCTTGTGGCGACCAATCTCACGACGGGTGAGGTTCGGTGTCCACGGGGGCAACGTCTCGGTGAGGAACACCGTTGCCAGAGCATCGAGATAGGTCGTGATCGACTGTGCCGGCACACCGGCCTGTTGGGCCAACCGGGCCTTGACGAGTTCACCTGCCTGGTTGGCGGCGATCAAGCGGATCACGGCCCGGGAGCGCTCCGGTTGGCCACCCCCGGGAAGGTCGACCGAGTCGCGGCGGATCACTCGCTCGAGGTAGCTGTCCAGCCACGTCGTGTGCAGGCGGCCGGTGAGTGTTTGCAGTTCGGGGAACGCGCCCCGCGCTATGCGCGCGGCATATTCGGCCCGGCTGAGCGAACTCGTGTGCAGTTCGGGCCTGCCGCCCGAAAGCGCCGCCGCGACGAAGTCCTCCGGCTCGGCATCGGCCAGCTCCCCCTGGCTCAGGCCGCGCAGCCGCAGCGTGGCCGCCCTACCGGCCAGGCTGTCGGGAGTGCTCGGCAGGCGCAGCAGATCCGAGGAGCCGGTCAGGACGAACCTCCCGGGGCGTCGGTCGCGGTCGATGCTGGCCTTGATCGCCAGCATCAGGGCCGGGTGTCGTTGAACCTCGTCGATCACCATCGTGCCTTTGGCAACCTGATCGACAAATGCTCGCGAGTCGGCCTTCGCGGCGGCGAGCGTGGCCTCGTCGTCGAGTGTGAACAGTCGCGCGCCCGGGCCATCGGTGAGCATCGCCGCGAGGGTCGACTTGCCCACCTGTCGGGCACCCTGGATAACGAGTGCGGGAAACGCTCCCAGCGCTTCGCTCCCGAAGCGGACCAGGTGCCGGGGAAAGACCTTCGCCATGGCGGCAGACTACCTGGGCAAGCGCGCGCCACGCATCGACGACAAGCGCTTTCGCGGCCCCGTCTTCACATGTTCGCTGCCGACGCGCAGTAGTTTCGCTGCGTAGTGCCAGTAGTTTCGCTGCCCCATGTCGGTAGATTCGCTGCTCCGCGTCGGTAGTTTCGCTGCCCAGCGAGCGGCCCGTTCCCACACATCACGAACGCGGGGTCGGCCGAAGGGTTTCAGGCGCTGCTCGCCGGTGCGGCGCGACACAAGGTTGCTGGCGCGGACCCGCAGGACCCGGGATCAGCCAAGACCCACGACCGCCCCGAGCGCGAAACGTGGGCCCGGCTGACCACGGGCGTCGCGTCAACCGCTCAGCACCAGGGGCAGGAAGAGGTCGTCCACGATCGAGGTGATCCGTTCGGGCGGCACCGGCTCCAAGGTCATCAGCAGGTCGTGGCGGATCAGGTCGAACGGCAGGGCCAGCACGTCCGGCGGGATGCGGGCCAGGTCGATCTCGCCCCGGCGGTCGGCCCGGCGAAACACCTCATCGGACCACAGCGGCCGGTCGGCGAGCAGGCCCTCACGGACCTGGGCCGGGGTCCGGCCGCTGGATGACATCAGTCCGGCGAACGCGGCGCTGACCACGGTGATGAACCCCGCGCGCCCCTCGTTCACCGCGCGCATGAGTGCCAGCAGGTCCTCACGCAGGCTGCCGGTGTCCGGGACCACGACCGGCCGGTCGCGTCCGTAATGCCCCAGCGCGGCGATCGCCAGCTCGTCCTTGTTGGCCCATCGGCGGTACAGCACGGCCACCCCGGTCCCCGCCCGGCTGGCCACCGACTCCATCGTGAACGCCGCGAACCCGGCCTCGGATAGCTCCTCCCAGGCGGCGGTGAGCAGCGCGTTCTCCAGCTCCGCGCCCCGGCGGCGACGGCGGACCGACTCCGACACGCGGCCTATTCTAACGACGCATAGGGAACGCTCACGTTTCCTATCGTCATGTCGATCGACCCTCAGACTCTGGCCTGCAACCGCACATCTCCATGAACCCCCCTCGCGCTCGGGACACCGCACCGTCCCCGGCAGCGCGCGGTGATCGCCAGCTCGATCGACCTGGGAGGGCCTGCCCGGATAGGCGGGGCTGTCCGGGCAGGTGGGGCTTTCCGGGCAGACGGGCGACCGGTGCGACGGGTTCTGCCTGTGTAGACCAAATGTCGATCATCACGATAGACTGGGCGAACGATGGAAGGCGGAGTCCATGTCTGGGACGGGACGGGACGAGCGGATCGGGATCCGCGAACTGCGCCAGAACCCGGCCGCGATGGTCGCTGGGATCAAGCGGGGCAAGTCGTACGTCCTGACCGAATACAACCGAGACTTGGCCACCATCGCGCCGATCGCGGACACCGCCGCGACCGTCGGCCCGAAGCGCACCGGACCGGTGGACGTCTCAGTCTTCTCCCGTCATGAACTGCGCACCGCCCGCTCCGTTGACGCGCTGCTCGATGATCTCGCCGGTGACCGGTGACGGCCTTCTACCTCGACAGCTCGGTCGCGGTTCGCGTCTTGCTCGGTCACTCACCCGCAGCGATCAGGTGGTTCGCCGCAACGGTGGCCGGGCCGCATCCGGTGCTGTCCTCGCGTCTGCTGGGCACGGAACTGACTCGGGTGCTCCGCCGCGAGCAACTGGGACTGGAACGCCGCGATGAGATCTTGGACCATCTCGCCACCATCTCGATGACACCGCCGGTCTTCCGCGCCGCCGATGCGATCGAAGACCGCATCAAGACGCTCGACGCCCTCCACCTCGCTTCCGCCCTCATGATCGACGACGACAACGTCACCGTGGTCACCCACAACGCCACCGTGGCTCGCGCCGCGCGCTCGGTCGGACTCGATGTCCATGATCCGGTGACCGACGACCCGGGCCGGCCCGCCATCGGGTGACGCCCGTGGAAAGTGGTCGCGCGCGTGGCCGCGAGCACCGCCCATAGGGAAGACTTGCGTTTCCTATTGGAACGTCGTAGCCTGATTAAGGAACACGGACATCTCTTATTGAGGAGGCGGCTGTGACGTCGCCCGAACCAGCGAAGACCAAACCAGCCAGCACCAAGCCAGCGAAGACCAAGGCGACAACCGAGGCGGAGAAGATCGACCCGGCCGTGCTGCGGATCGGCCTGATCCTGGTGGTGGGGGCCATCGCGGTGGTGTTCGACACCACCATCGTCTCGGTTGCGCTGCACACCCTCGCGGTGGACCTGCACGCCTCCGTCTCGGCGATCCAATGGGTGACCACCGGCTACCTGCTCGCGCTGGGCATGGCGGTCCCGCTGAGCACCTGGGCGCTGGCCCGCTTCGGCGGCAAACGGCTGTGGCTGTTCGCGCTGGCGCTGTTCGGGGTCGGCTCGGTCGGCTCCTCGCTGGCCTGGAACGTCGGCTCGCTGGTGGCGTGGCGGCTGGTGCAAGGCGTCGGCGGCGGGCTGCTGCTGCCGGTGATGATGACGCTGATCATCCAGGCGGCGGGCGGGAAGGTGCTGGGCCGCACGGTGACGGTGGCCGCCATGCCGGCGCTGCTCGGCCCGATCCTGGGGCCTCTGGCCGGCGGGGCGATCCTGACCCACCTGAGCTGGCGGTTCATGTTCTGGGTCAACGTGCCGTTCTGCGTCGCCGGCCTGATCATGGCGGCCCGATACCTGCCCGCGGACCGTCCGTCCGGGGCTCGTCCCAAGCTCGACGCCACCGGCTTCGCGCTGCTCGCGCCCGGCATCGCCGCGCTGATCCTGGGGCTGTCCAACGCCGGCCGCGCGGCCGGGTTCGCCCACCCGGACGTGCTCATCCCGCTGCTGATCGGCGTGGCGCTGGTGGCGGGCTTCGGCGGCTACGCGACGCGGCGGGCCGCGCCACTGGTCGACCTGCGGCTGTTCGCGCACCGGTCGGTCGCCTCGTCGTCGGCGGTGCTGTTCTTCTCCGGGTTCGCGCTGTTCGGGGCGATGCTGCTGCTGCCGATGTTCTACCAACAGGCGCGCGGCTACAGCGCCCTCACCGCCGGGATCATGCTCATCCCGCAAGGCGTCGGCACCATGGCCAGCCGCACCGTCGCCGGCGCCCTCACCGACAAGGGGTACGCCCGACCGCTGGCCGTGCTCGGCTTCCTGATCGTCGCCGCCTCGACCGTGCCGTTCGCGTTCGTCACCGCCGGCACCAGCACCTGGCTGCTCAGCGGCTGGCTGCTGATCCGCGGCTTCGGGCTCGGCCTGGTCACCCTGCCGGTGATGGCAGTCGCCTACCTGGGGCTGGACAAGGCGCAGGTCGCGCACGCCAGCGTGCTCAGCCGCACCGTCCAACAGGTCGGCGGGTCGTTCGGGACCGCCGTGCTGGCGGTGATCTTGGAACGCGCGGTGGCCGCGCATCCCGGCGACCTGGTCGCCGCGTTCAACGTCGCGTTCTGGTGGTCGGTCGCCTTCAGCGTGCTCGCGGCGGCGCTGGCGCTCTGGCTGCCCGGCCGGGCCAGCGCCGGCCCCCCGTCATCCTGAACCCGCTGCGCCTCGCGCCCCGGGGTTCGTGCTCTCGGGAATAGCGCAACAATCTTGCGCATATCCCGAGATCCCGGCACGCCGGCTGGGCTATTTGGCCAGCCGGATCTCGGCGACCAGCGTCGGGTACGGGTCGATGAGCGGCTGGCGCGCGGCGCGCAGCTCATCCTGGATCGCGCGCAGTGACTCTCCGGCGAGGTAGTAGCGACCGCGCCGTTCCCCGCGCGCCTCCAGCAGGCCCGCCTCCGCCGCGCGCACCAGGTCCCGCGTCGCGGTGCGCTCGTCAACCGTCACGTGGTTGAGGTAGCCGTGCCGGGTCACCCGAAACCCGAGCAGCGCGTCGAACAGCGCGTCCGCCAACCGGTCCGGCAGGCGGTGACGAGTCGTGAGGTCGTCCAGGCGCGCCCATTGCCGCTCCGCTTCCGCGAACCGCCGGCGTGTGGTTTGCGCCTGCATGTGGTGGGCGCGCAGGTTGAACTTCACCCACAAAGCGGTGTCGCGGTCCGGGTGCCAGCCACCGCGCGCCACCGCCGCCAGCACGTCGTAGTAGTCCTGGGTGTTCGCCCCCAGCCACTCCTCGATGGAGGAGAACGGCGGCTCCACAACCCGGTCGCCGGCCAGCACCATGGTTTGCAGCGCCCGGGCCATCCGCCCATTCCCGTCACGAAACGGATGGATCGCCACCAGGTTGAGGTGGGCCATCGCGGCCGACACCAGCGGGTGGTCCGGCCCGGGCTCAGCGAGTTGCCGGGCCAGTTCCCGCATCAGGTCCGGCACGTCGTCCGCGGCTGGCCCCTCGTAGACGTCGCGGTGGGCACGGTCATCGTGGGCACGGTCATCGTGGACTTGCGCGGCAGATGTCCGATATCGTCCCGGGGACTTGTTCAGATCGTGCTCCAAGAGCATGAAGTGCATGGATCGGAGCACGCTCTCGTCGATCACGAACGACGGATCGGTCGCCACATTGAGGACATAGGTCATCACCCGCCGGTAGGCAGTGATCTCCGCCCAGGTCTGCTCGTCGGCGCTCAGCGGAGGCTCGCCGTCAACTGCCGCGGCGGCGTCGGAGTCGGTGACGGTGTACCCCTCGATGGTGTTCGAGCCCCGGATCGCGCGCGCGGCGGAGGTGCGCCGCAGGCCGCCGGTCCAGCGACGCGGCGCGCGCAGCGAACTCGCCAGCGAGTCCCGGATCTCGGCGAGTTCAGCGAGCGCGCGATGGTCGTCCAGGTCAAGGCCCGGCGGGGCGAATAGTTGTGGCATGCCCGGTTTCTCACAGTTCTCGATGTCTCAATGTCCTTTAGTAAAAGACACATCGTACCGTTGCCATGTCTCATTGTCACTAACAAAAGGACAGCAGACAGGTCAGGTCCACAGGCGTTCCAGAGGCACGGAGTGGAGTCGGTCGTCCGCCTGATATCCGCGCTCGCGCGACTGGCAACAACCTCCGCGCGATCTTGACCGCCGAGTCACCCAGGTTTCGGAGTCCACCAGTTCCTCCCTGATCAACGTTGTCTTCCTTCCCGATTAGCCGCAGCTTCGCGTCCCGATCAGCCGATCCATTTCCTCCCGATCAGCCGCGTCCGTACGACGCACCAGGGTGGGGATCGGCGTTCGGGCACCACCCGCGGGAGCTGATGTGGCACGCTGGCGTGACTCGCGCCACAGACGCCGCTGCGGCCGCGGCAGGTCCGCTTGGCTCCGCGAACCCCAGAGGACTGGTACGCCATCAGGTACGCGTCCAAGGAGGATTGGAATGCCGGCAATCACGGCGACCGAAGCGCGCAAGACTCTGTTCGGCCTTATCGCGAGGGTCAACGCTGACCATGCGCCCGTGGAAGTCGTTTCCCGGCACGGCAACGCGGTGATCATGTCGAAGGATGACTACGACGCGATGACCGAGACCGCGCGCCTGCTCCGAAACCCAGCGAATGCCGAGCGCCTGCTCGGCGCGATCGAGCGCGCCCGTCGTGGCGAGTTCGAGCCGCACGAGCTGGTGGGGGCGTGAGCCGACGGCTGGCATTCGACCGAGACGGTTGGGAGGATTACGTCTACTGGCAGCCCCAGGACCGAAAGACACTCAACCGGGTCAACCACCTCATCGCGCAGGTGCTGCGTGACCCTTATACCGGTGTTGGCAAGCCGGAGCCGCTCAAGCACGTGCTGGCTGGCGCGTGGTCTCGCCGGATCGACGAGGCCAACCGCCTCGTCTACTACGTCGCCGACGAGCACATCGTGATTCTCCAGGCTCGCTACCACTACTGAGTTCACCTTCCCTGCCCACCCCACGGTGGCGCGATCTCGGCTGCGGCCGCTCGGCTCGGCACGGCTGCTCAGTCCAGCACGAACTGCGAGAAGTCCTTGCCAACGCCGCCGCCGATCCCGTCAGCGGCCCGCGTCCCCGCCCGCTCGAATTGCGCACAGTGGCCACCAGGCGGTCCGCCGCGTTCAATCGGGAGGACTTCTACGACGATGACGAGCGCTGACCCCACCGCTCTGGTCGTCGACACCAACGTTCTGCTGGCCGCCACTGACCGCAGCTCGCTCGAGCTGATCGACCGGTCCCTGGGCGCTGGCCGCCAAATGCACGACGCCAACGTGGTGGCCGTCGCGCTCGCGCACAAGGCTGCCGCCATCGTGACCGACAACGCCGCGCACTTCACCCGGTTCGCCGGCCTGATCGCCGTCGAAACCGTGGCTGGCGACTGACCGCGCCGGCACGTCATCGTCATCGCTTGCACGAAAGCTGTGCGTCGAGGATGAACTTCACTTGGCCGTTTGCGACACGCACCGCCCGCCGGCCTGCGCGGCGGCGAACTCGAGCGCGGCGAGGAGGTCGTCACGCTCCAGCTCCGGCTGGTGGCCGACGATCTCATCGTGGGTCATCCCGCCAGCGCACAACTCAGTCGGGGCGGCTCTCCTCGGCGGCCCAGATGCCGCGCACATGGCTGATGTGGTTGCGCATCACCGCCTCCGCCCGGTCCGGATCGCGGGCGCGCATGGCGTCGAGTAGTTCCGCGTGCTCACCCGCGAACGCCAGCAACGCGCCCGCGCGGGCGAGCCGGTCCAGCCCGTACAGGCGGGACCGCGCGCGCAGCTCGTCGACGATGGCGACCAGCCGGGGGTTGCCGGCGAGCGCGAGCAGCCGCAGATGGAAGCTGCGATCGACATTGACGTAGCGGAGCACATCGCCGGCCGCCGCTGCCTCGACGATCTCCGCCGCCACCGGCCGCAGCGCCTCCAGCTCGGCGTCCTTGCCGGCCAGCGACAGCTCCCGGACGGTGGGGATCTCAAGCAGGGCGCGCAGCTTGGTGATGTCGTCGAGCTCCTTCTCGGTCAGCTCGGTCACCCGGAAGCCCTTGTTGCGCACCGCGGCGACCAGGCCCTCCTTCATCAGGTCGAGCATCGCCTCGCGCACTGGCGTCGCCGAGACGTTGAGTTGTTCGGCGAGCGCTGGGACCGAGAAGACGACACCGGGGCGCATCTGGCCGGCCACGACGGCGGCGCGAAGCGAGTCGGTGACCTCTTCGCGAAGGCTCCGACGGTTGGCGATCGGCGAGACGAGCGCGGCCTTGGGACCGCCACTGACCGGGTGCGCTGCCATCTCAAGTCCTCCTTTGGCCAAGCTGGAGCAGGCCGCGAGATGCAGCCTAGGCGACGTGGCCGGTGGAAGTCGCGCCGCGCGCGAGCGGGGGTCTTCGGCTGGATGACAGCAGCCTGAGATCCGGCGTAATATAGCACATGGCACATCGCAAGACTCTGCTGGGAGATGGGGCGGCGGCGCGCATCGCGCCACCGATCATTCCGTTCGACCGAAATGAGGCAACGATGGGCACCGGCCACCGGGCCATACTCACGCCGCTGCGGGACGCGGTGGCGGCTCAGGACATCACCGCCGAGGAGTTGCTCGATTCCGCGCTGGCGCGGATCGAAGAACATCGGGACCTCAACGCGGTCATCGCCTTGGACGCCGAGGCGGCGCGGGCGCGCGCCATCGGGATCGACCACGCGGCGCGCCGGGGCCACCACCTCGGCCCGCTCGCCGGCATCCCGGTGCTCGTCAAAGACGTGGAGAACATGCGCGGCCTGCCGACCACCTGCGGATCGGTGACCCGCGCCGATTGGCCGCCCGCGACCGAGGACGCGGGAGTCCCGGCGCGGCTGCGCGCCGCCGACGGGATCCTGTTCGGCAAGACCAATGTCCCGCAGTTCGGGATGGACGCCTACACCGACAACCTGGTGCACGGGGTGACGCGCAACCCGTGGCGCGAACAGTGGTCGCCGGGGGGTTCGAGCGGCGGCTCGGCGGCGGCGATCGCGGCCGGCCTGGCGGGGGTCGCCACAGCCAGCGACGGCGGTGGCTCGACCCGCATCCCGGCGGCGCTGTGCGGCCTGGTGGCGATCAAGCCGACCTCCGGCGCGGTGCCGCAGACCCCGATCCGGATGCCGATGGACCTATCCGGCCCAGCCCCGCTGGCATGCACCACGGCCGATCTGGAACTGATCTTGCGGATCATCTGCGCGCCACACCCGCTGGTCCGGCCGCTGCCCAGGCGGCAGCGCCGATGGCCGCGCCGGATCTTCGCGGTCGAGCGCGTGGTGGGGTCCGCGCCACTACCGGCCGACGTCAGCGCCGCGTTCGAGCGGGCGTTGCGCGACCTGTGCGAGCTGGCCGGCGCCGAGCCGATCCGCCTGGGCCGGGGCGCGGTGTTCGACGGCGACATCTATCAGGACTGGGCGCACGCCTACGCCCCCGAAGGCGCGCGGAACCTGCGCGACGAGGAACTCGACCGGCTGGCCGAACACACCGCGCCGGTGCGCGACTGGGTGGAGCTCGGCCTGTCGATCACCTTCGAGCAGAACATCGAGGGCCGGCGGCGCCGATTCGACCACATGCGCCGCCTGGACGCGATGCTCGGCGCGGACGCGGTGCTGGTCACGCCCACACTGACCATCGCCGGCTACCCAGCCGACGGCCGACTGCCCGGGGCCACCGAGCCGGACCTGCCGACGCACCTGTTCAACACCGTCGCGTTCAACTTCACCGGCCACCCGGCGCTGACCGTGCCCGCCGGGGACATCGACGGCTTCCCGTTCGGGCTGCAAATCGTCGGCCCCCGCCTGTTCGACTACTGGCTGCTCGGGCTCGCCGCGCGGTGGGAGGAGGCTTTCCCGTGGCCGCTCACCGCGCCCGGCTACCCGCCCTTCGGGCCGGGAGCGCCGGCGAATGCGGGTGTCGTGTCGCCGTCACTCGTCGGGTGACCGTCGAGCGGCGGCGGTGAGGGCGTCGAGGGGAGCGGAACTACTGGCGGCACCGGTCGCGCTGGCTTCCCGCGTCACAAGCCGAGGAAGGCGCGCAGCCATCGATCGACCTCGCGCATGGTGTCTTCGTCCACGGCGCCCGCGACGCCGGTGATCCGCGCCCGGTCCACCGTGCGCGGCTGCTCGGTCATGGCGTAACACTCGCGGCCCAGCTCGTGGCCGCCGCGCAGACGGATGTGGTTGGGCCAGCCGCGGTCGCGGGTGGTCACCGGCAGCACGATGGCCAGCGTTGTCGCGGTGGCGAGATAGCCGTCGGTGGCGATGACCAG
>Ga0123357_10007965_pt1 | contig 13181 bp, 5 predicted proteins | sample TergutEmb28metaG_FD_89873 | JGI IMG/M metagenome (GOLD analysis project Ga0123357, IMG submission 89873) | Embiratermes neotenicus P4 segment gut microbial communities from Petit-Saut dam, French Guiana - Emb289 P4 | ecosystem: Host-associated > Arthropoda: Insects > Digestive system > Gut ...
GCCCACCGCCATACTTGCTCACACACAGTTTATATCTCATGTATAATTTTTTTGGCCAGATGATGAGATCTCAACATCCTCCACACACAAACAATATTTATTCTCGTAGAACTTTGCAACCTGATGATGGCCAAGTAGGCCGAAACATGTCGTTTCATTAACATCCAATAAAACTAGTTGCGTTTTGAATTACTTTACCATTATTTTTATTTACATAAAGTAATTGTTTTGTATTATTTCAGATAATACTTATGTTACAATACAAGATGTTCCAGGTGGGTAACCTTGAGGGCTTTGACACTGTCATCTTGTGGCAGGAACCTGCTGCTTCCATTTTCGCTTCCACATAAAACATGAGTTAGGATTTCAGTACTCGTCTTGCTCTTCCGAAAGCGTCTCGTGTTAGACTGTGATACTAATTAGTTACACATCACTTGAATTAAAGTATTCACTAATTTGTAATCCTTTTCCTAACTGATTTTGCACCGAGCTGCAGAGCATGATGGTATAGTGACTTTTCAGATTTGTGTTAAGCAAGTGTCCATTTCGAATCTCGAACTAAACACAAGCTGACGGGGGTCTGCCGTCAATCCGCGCATATTCCGTATGGTTCGTCGATTAGGATGCGACCGCTCTTTCCAACCATCTGCCATATCCCGATCGTGGACATCATAATATCTGAAATATTGGAATGACTGGCTCTTATATACAACGAAATACGAAAGCCGAAATTTGAAGAAAATTCTGGCTATTATATTGAAAAAAGTAAATTTTATGACTTAGACACAAAATGGCTTCAGACGACGATATTTCAAGACATTAATCACTTTTTAAGCAAGAGAATGTATTTCATTGTGCGGGGCTCTGAATGAATGCTGAGAAATAATTTTTCTGTGTAAAGAAACATAAGTTGGGCTCTTGCTTTCCTTCCGTAAATATTGTTTCTCTTTTGTATATTGCATACTAAATACTTGTGTTTGGTTTGGTATTAAGATACACACGTATTTGCAGTTATATTGATCAGACTAACATCTGATTTGCTGATCTACACTCTTAAAAGCCAGCAGAATTTAGTTCTGCTGTAACGATATCAACTTAACATCACCTTAAATAAAATTGTTTTCGTATTTCTCTCAGATGAGATGAAAAGGGGTGTAATAAGTTCTTGAACAAACACTGCTACTACTACTCTTGTTTTAAGCTTTCGCCGTGTTCTAAATGTAATTTGTTCCTTTTTGGGTAATTACCCGGCGTCCGAGTTCTAATTGCCGACGTTTCGGAACTCACTATCGATTCCATTTTCATAGGCAGGTCAATGAAGTACTTCATTGACCTGCCTACGAAGATGGAACCGATAGTGAGTTCCGAAACGTCGGCAATTAGAACTCGGACGCCGGGGAATTACCCAAAAACGAACAAATTACTACTACTACTACTACTACTACTACCAGCACCACCAACACCAACACCGACACCAACACCACCACAACTATTCCTCAAATTTCTGAGTTCCTTATAATATACTTCTAGTGACGTCAACTCCGGGCTGTGTGTGACGGGGCGTCAACGATGTTAATCAAGGCGTTTGACACTGAGGTTTCGCCAGAAAGCTTATGTCTCATCTCTCTCGTCCTTCTTGACAAGTCGTGATCAGAATGAAACTAGTGACTAACTTACAGCTCGTTCTGCAACAATGTAACTGTATAAAGGCAGCAAAAGTGTATAATATTCAAGCCGATAGGTACCCCACTGGTACGTATTCTAATTTCCTCACCTTCGTGTTACATTTTATGGAACCGGAAGAGTTATTATGGCCCTCACGTTGTACCCGTCAGCCAGCCAGATGAGTCCAGTACATAGTTCACATTTACACAATATTACTTATCCCGCATAGACTCATATATCTTTAGGTTTTCCAAATAAATTTTTACTTCCATTTTTATCTCTCCCATGCTTGCTACGTGCCCCATCACACGACGTTATCCTTTATTTAAGGGCCCACAATATATGGTGGAGAATACAAATTATGAAACTCCTCGCTCTTAATCAAAGTTACTCAGGTCCAAACATTCCTCTCAGCTTCCTGTTCACCAAAGCCCTGTGCTCTTCTAGAAATAATTTCATACTGTACGCTCTGGTACGTACATACGAGGTATATGGGTTGAACAATCTGTTCCGAATATATAGCTGGTCAAACAAATTAATTTATTAAATAATACTGTTTGGAATATTACTTGAATTATAATCTTATCACCTTTGTATGTGATAAGGTTGTTCTTAATGTACTTGTTTCCTATAAACAATTATTGCCTCATGCAAAACACTCAGTTGTTTATAGTACACCGTTAATCTGATAGTTTAATGAAAATGTAAAACTTATTTAACACACACAATTCTGTAGTAAGGAATGCTCCTCCTGAGTTCACAAGACACACCCCTATGGTGAATCAAACTAAATTATCTGTTCTTATATCACACCCCTATCATGAGACAACTATAACCCTTAGTTCTACTGCAGTCTCAATGACACGTCTGGACGTGGAGAACTCCCTGTGAGCACTGACGCCATGCCAACTCCAGAATGTACTGGAACGCGTGGCGTAACTGGATCTATCCATTTATCACCCCCCTAATAGCTGCATCAGTCTGAGGCATGGGTAGCAAGCGTTACGCAATATGGTGCAATCAGAACACTCTTAATGTAACAATTAAAAACACTGCACAGTGACAATTATTACACAAAATTCTGTCCCTAGCGTGAACACATACTGATACAAAAAATGTAGGCAATGTACTGTACATGTAACTGAAAATTGTGGCGTGCTGGCCTAGTGTTTGTACCTCCTGCACTATCCTAGCAGCCTAATACCATTTCAATCGAACTGAACTCTTGTATGGTGATATAATGTCGCCGGCAGCAATGAAACTTAATTAGGTCTTCACGTAAAGGGACAAATATATTTTCCCCATTTAACCAAACGTGAATTTTCCCGTTATATTTCCATAAATGTGCCCAATATCAAATTTCGCGGAAATGCCTTCAGTAGGAGCCGAGTTGATACATGCAGACAGACGGACGGGCATTTCGAAGGTATTAGGTGACGTAATATCGCCGTAGCAAAGAAGCGCACTGCGATCCTCTTATAAATTGTCCGATATATTCGGCCGATATAAAATATTATGTTTTTAAATACAACTTGATATTTTGCACTTCGCAGTGGTCATTGGTTCACAAACTTTTAAGATATCTCGATGTATCCATCCTGTGCAACTCTTCTTCCTGAAGATGGCCACACGAGTGGCCGAGATATGTAGAAGGTATGCAGTGTTTATATTTTCATGTATTAATGCGCATTCGTTGGTCTTAGCTACCATGTTTAAATACTTGCCTATTTTCGCTTGAAAACCTCTGGAACAAGAGACATCCTTGTATAAGTAGTCCGGATTATATTATGTGAGTCGCCCCCTCTTTTGGTACGCAGCATTATTAAAGTGGCAGACACAAGAGTTAGAGTGTGTATTTCGTTACCATGGTAACTGCGGAACATCTGACGCTCGCATTTTATAGATGAATGGAACTTTTGAGTCCAGACAGACGCGCCTAAAAGGAAATTCATTTAATTGGTAAATAAAAGGAAACGTTTACAAGAAAGCAGAAACCACCGTCACGTGAAGTGTGCCGTCTGCTGACGGCGAGTGGTCGACAGGCGGCCGCGATAGCGTAGCTGTAAGTGAGCACCCGGAAACAAACGATTAGTGTCTGTCCTTCAGGTGTTGGGTGAGGCGTGGAGCTAAAATTCCCTGATTGCAGGAACATACTGACGTTTCATGTTATGTTGCACAGGGATTCAGACTTGGAAACAAATGATACAGAAAAGTCATGAAATTTTGAACTTGGTAGCTGGAACACTGTAGGCATTAAGGATCCAGAAAGAGACACCCTGAGAGACCTGGAAATGGATTATCCTAACCGAAGTAATATTTGAATGTGTAATCTTTTGAACGAAGTCAGGTTAAGATCAATTGCTGATTCTTTAATTACTAAGGTTTTGTACTTGTAAGGGACTTACGAAGAGACCATTGATTAATTGTGACCTAGGGCAACCACTGTTTTTCGTTTGTAGAACAATGAGGCTTCGGATGATGTGGAAATGTGATAGCGCCTTTTGAGAATTAAAGGAAGATATTTTTGAGGGATTCGTTACGATTTCCGGCTAGTAATGAGGAGTAAATTCATGAAACAACTCTTTCAAAATTGCCTGAAAGCCAGCTGATTTTCAAACTTCGTTTTACCTGGGTGCAGGCTTATAACCATACAGCTACAGTAAACTTTGTGTTGAATTTTTGCGTCATCTGCTTAGCTGCTCTTAAAAGTCCTTGCACCACGAAGTTAATTAGGCAATTAGATTATTTTAACGACATGTATAACTTATTAATCACTGAGAACATATAATTCTAGGCCACATTGAGACATTTCTAGACCCAGTGGCAAAAATAATTTTCAAGACCCTATATATCGGTGGTCCTGAGCTGTCAATACAGATAAACCATTATAAGAATATTTACTTACTCCATGGTGCAGAGTCCTTCTTGAGAAGCTAACTGGTTTGTAACTAGTCAAGAAATTTCCCGCATTTCACGGAACCCGAAGGTTCATTACCGCACTCACAAGCGTCCGCCACGTGTCTCTATCCTGGACCAGCCCAATCCAGTCCATATATCCACATCCCACCTCCTGGAGATCCATCCTAATATTATCCACCCATCTACACCTAGGTCTCCCCAGTGATCTCCTTCCCTCCGGTTTCCCCACCAAGACCCATTATAAGAATTTACACACAAAATCTGAAATAAAGCCAGTCTTTTCGGCCCCTCAAGAACGGTTGGGCCCCATGCAGCCGCTTACTTTGTGACAGCCTCACACTGCGTCTGGGCACTTCGTCGGTGTCTCTAAGGAATTAACTTCAATATGCTGAGACTCCAAGGCTACTTATCTCTATATCGTCATGTTTCCAGTGATGGTGAATTCATTTACCTCTTTTCGTGTGTTTTAGTGGTCATATCATCGTATCTTTATCGTTGCACCGTGCGTTCTGTATCTCATTTAGTCAATACACCAACCAAAGCACATATATTCATTTAATGATCGAAAATTTACATTAAAACATTTAAAACGCTCCTACATGTTTCGATCATACGATTATCCTCAGGGATCATACATTTTTCCTTGTTAAAGTTATAGTTTAACAACACTCTGTGATTTACATCGTTACGTTGAGTTGGTGCTGTGGAAGCATGTCTGCTGCCACAGCTCCAACTCAACGTAACGATGTAAATCACTGAGCGTTTTTAAACTATAACTTTAACAAGGAGCAATGTATGATCCCTGAGGATGATCGTATGATCGAAACATGTAGGAGCGTTTTAAGTGTTTTAATGTAAATTTTAGATCATTGAATGAATATATATGCTTTTGTTGGTGTATTAATTAAATATCATCTATGTTGTTATTTTAATTTGTTGCGGTTTTGGTTAAGTGTGCAGTCTATTTCATTTCCTAATAGGCCAAAATATGGTAGTTTTCAATAGAAAGTAATAAAGATAGCTATGTGTAATTGTTGATACTCTGTGCTCTTTCGCATAAAGCTGTCTTGAGAGCTGGTAAAATCACATATTAAAGGTTACTGTTGTCATAAGAGATTGACAATAGCAGCAAATTGTCAGTATTTTTAAAAGAAAGCACTAGGAATTTATTTAAACTGCTGTGGGGTAATTAACACTATAATTGCCATAATCAAAAGCTTTTGAGTCTCCAAGAAGTATTGCTTGTGAAAAAGGGACATTTGATATTTTATCTGAATTACGCAACCAGTAAGCATGTGAAATGAATTATCCCCATACTGGAATTCTTGTGAATTTTGATGTCTTTAATCGGTCGTGAAGGAAGGGCAACTTTGATTAGCTAAATCGTCACAATAGGAATCAAACTGGTCGTAAAAGTACTGTAAGTCTAATGGGATGATATGTCAGAGATGAATGTCGGGCTGCTGGCGGAGGTTGTATTAACGTGTTGGCAGGCGGATGCTGTCAAGCACTGCAGGAATGGTAATAAAGATGTACGGAAAAGAGACGCATTTGTTGGCTTCCATGACAAAAAGTCTGCCCGTAACTGGCTGATCTGTGGCACGGCGTTTCCAACACTAATGCAAAGAGTATTTGTAGAATATGCTGTGTTCCTCTATGACGTAGTAATAAATGTAATCCCAGAATTTCAAGATGCGCCTTAAGGGAATATCAAATCGTTTGGGCTGGTAGAGGCGTTGAGCCAAGAAGTAAGGCTGTAGAATTTACCACCATCTAGTTGAGGTCGCAGATACTTCATCACTGCCATCTCGAAAATCCAATCACGCTTATGTCGATCCCTACTGGGGAGCAGATTACGTCACTACACAAGTATGGTGATGGACTCAGTAGAATTACTTTGACATTCAGAGTGGGTTTGCGGGGGGTGGAAACCAGGCCGTTACCTGTTTATGGCCAGTCACCGATGTAGTCAAGTTAAAAAGCATTGGACTGTGAAGCAGTTGTGTCTTGTCCTTACGAGTTAATTATGGTAGTTTCCATTATGTTCTGTGCTGTGAAGGCAATACACACCGTAAAGGGCGGGATCCAATTAGAATCAAGAAAGAATAGATGTTGTTACACGAAGGTTCAATTACAACATAAATACTTATAATTTTTAAACATTTTAACCAACACAGTTATTACTGTTTCACCAACATATATATGTCAATAATTTTAATCAAAACCTGTAAGCATATATGGTGAGGTGAATTCAGTAAAAAACACAAATATAAATTATGACTAAATGATGGTGTTTATTAGCAAGGAAAAACTACATGTTTCGGCCTATAGCGGTCATCTTCAGTTTCTGACCGTTTTCTGCTAAAAGAGTTTAGCTTAACAATAGCACGCAGAATGATGATGAGATCTCAACATCACCATGCAGTTTAAGCATATCATGTAAAACTCTTTTAGCAGAAAATTGTCAGATCCTGAAGATGGCCGCTATAGGCCGAAACATGTAGTTTTTCCTTACTAATAAACACCATAATTTAGCCATAATTTATAGTTGTGTTTTTTACTGAATTCACATCACCATATAGTTTAAACGCACAACGGGGATGGCACACTTCAGAACCTGTAAGCACCTATACCAATGATAACACAACATATAATATTGTCACCTATTTTATTACTGTAAATTTTAAAGAAATATTTTGTTTCATCTTCCTGAAGATGGCAAGATAATAACGCCGAAACATGTAGGAGCTGTGTAAAAGACAGTAGTATGAATTACAGAATAGTGCATTCGTTAGTACTACAGTAATGTTTACTCGTAAAATGGCAGTGTGGAGTCATTTATCTGACAATGTGTCACGTATCCACAACTTTCAGACGGTTTTCTCCGTTTAATTCTTTATTTAAAATATTATCCACAATATTACGGAGAAACTTCTTTTTCATTCCACGTTTAAAAATGCATTTCCAGTTTCCCAGTCTTATCCTTTGCTGTAATTTTACTATTAAGTGACACTGAGAAAGGATGGCAGATTGGAGTAACCGTGTTGGTCGGATATTAAGCCTAGCACCAATCTCACTCCCCCACCCCTCTCCCCTACGCTTCATTAACTAACCTCCAAGCTACCAAACCTCCCCATTCCAATAACAATCCAATCAACAGAAACCAAACAAATCCTTCTCTCTATCTCCTTTTATCCTGTACCCATCTTGTTTCTTCTTACATCGTGCAGTTTCTTCTTCACTTTTCGAAAAAGTTTTTTTTTTTTTTCCAATTTCCTCTGATCGTTCCCATACAGAAGAAAAGTCGTCTCCAGGGAGACAGACAGTTGAGGTAAGTCCGCAGTCAGCCGTGGACCCGAAAGTACCAATTCGCACGCCCAAAAATGAGGAGTTGCTAAACTGACTGCATGTCTTAAAAAAAAAGAGGAACAGATGGTGGGGATTAGTTTCAGAAGCTATTGCTTTCATGCAACTTATAGTTGTTTGAAGGAAATATTTATATTGCTCAGAAAGTCTAATTTTTGTAGAAGCTACTCTTTTCTTGTGTCATTTACATATATGGAAATAAACTAACTGTTGTGTGCAGTTCTTTTGTCAAACTGATAAGTCAAGAAGTTACCCACCTTATGTTGAGCCCGATATGTAACTGCTCGTACTGTCAAGGCTGAGACCAGCGAAGATGTTAGGTTGTGTAGATATTACAGATAGATATCAGCTGTTTGTAAAAGCGTCCTGTCGTAGATATTATAGATAGATATCAGCTGTTTGTAAAAGCGTCCTGTCGTAGATATTACAGATAGATATCAGCTGTTTGTAAAAGCGTCCTGTCGTAGATATTACAGATAGATATCAGCTGTTTGTAAAAGCGTCCTACAACTAACTTCACCAATGAAGGCACACTGTTCTACCCTGAAGATTAAGGCAGCATTTCTTTCGAAACATATGTATTCTTCTACCAAAGTACGCAGCTTCACATTCCAAGAGGTCCCAAAATTGATACCACCAACGTGAGGAAATGAAATTTAATTTAATTTAATATGCTCGGAAGTATTCCGCCGCTGTAATCTAGGCTAACTCGGTTGATTCCACTCCGTAACATCACAACATGTTCTATCACAATTCATTTTAATATTGTCTTCCAATATAGAGCTAGATATCAAAAGTAGTATTTGACCATCTACGGACCCCGAATTGCAATTACTGCATTCAAAACAGCAGGTGTTGAATCGCACTTCGAATCATATTTTAAAAAATCACATTCTCACGCCCTATTTATCTAAGATCAACTTTCACATTAGCCTAAAGCGTTTTCTTACATGTAGCTGTACCAAGCCATTTCTTGTCTTTAGATTTTCCATCTAAGTTCCTAAAGCAATGATGCTTTAGCAATTAATGCAAACAACTTTAGGAACAGAAAAGGTCCAATGGAAAAAGGAAGGAATTTGATGGTTTAGACCTGTAAACGTATCTTATTAATCTCGTTTATCCGAAACAACTTTCTGTTTCCAAGCGAGCTTTTATATATTTTCGTTTTTGCTGAGATCCCGCAAGGTGTCCAGCACTTTGAAAAATATTTATGTCTCTAATTTTCCAATTATCATTCTGCTAAAGACGTTGCTTTGATACCTCGTAATTATGCTATTCGTTGTCCATTTTCCGAAGTGCGTGTGATGTACACTACGTGTGTTGTACACTACGTGTGATGTACACTACGTGTGATGTACACTACGTGTGATGTACACTACGTGTGGTCTACACTACGTGTGATGTACACTACGTGTGATGTACACTACGTGTGTTGTACACTACGTGTGTGATGTACACTACGTGTGATGTACACTACGTGTGATGTACACTACATGTGATGTACACTACGTGTGATGTACACTACGTGTGATGTACACTACATGTGATGTACACTACGTGTGATGTACACTACATGTGATGTACACTACATGTGATTACACTACATGTGATGTACACTACATGTGATGTACACTACGCTTCAGGCGCTGTCCCACATCAGTCTTCGGGAAGCTGCGTCTAATTATTGTGACGCATGTTGTTCTTTCATTTTCGTAATTCGTGACCAAAAATTAGTACTGAACACGGAACTCGTTTAAATACTGGCTTTATATTGGTATTTTATCCTGTCACGATTCGTACTCAAAGGGAATAATATGGACCCTGCCAATGGTTTAGAAAATTAAGAATTTTGGAAATGTGTGTTTTGCTTCACCGTCCTGGTGCATTCTTTCGAGACTGCAATTTTCTACGAGACATAATTTTATTTTCATTGTGTGAGATTTACAAATTTCTGCAACCTTAGATAACTATTTTAATAAAAATCTGGATTATTGAGCCACCAACTCTTTCGCATACAGATCCATTAATTTGTTAGCTTAGATTTAGATTTGTTTTTTTTCCTTCTAATTTTTTAAGATTTTGTAGTTTGAACAAATGTAGTTCATAATTTTTCAGTCTTCACTTCGGTAACTCATCGTAGAACATCTTGTCTTTATCCGATCTCTACTGACTTCGAAATATTATGATAAATTTTGATGTTTTGCTGACCGCGCATCTCAGTATAATCTTAGCAATTGATGTTTTGCTGACCGTGCATCTCAGTATAATCTTAGCAATTGATGTTTTGCTGACCGTGCATCTCAGTATAATCTTAGCAATTGACCAACTTAATCCACACATTCTTTTTTATAATAAGTTTATTATATTCCTCTACATGTTTCGAGCATTGTTGTGCTCATCATCAGGAGGTCAAATTATATTATACAGCATCTGGTTGAGAGAGGAATCTCTCAACCTGCGCACCGGACGACCACCTACAGAGTGTGACGATGCCAGATGCTGTATAATACAATTTGACCTCCTGATGATGAGCGCAACAGTGCTCGAAACATGTAGAGGAATATAATAAACTTATTATAAAGCAAGAATTTGTGCATTAATTTGGTCAGTTGCTAAGATTACGATACATGTCTAAATGGAGTATAAGCATTCGTCAGCTAAGTCTTTTCTTCCTCGAATTATGACGTCACGTACCTTTAAATTTTGTTTCTTTCATTTTTCTTGAAGGTCACCAGAAGTCCGCGAGAACTGTTTCGTACAAAAGACATTATTTTCTTAAACATTTTACTCCGATAAATATTGGACAATTTTTCCTGTATGGACCGAGTGCCGTGAAGGTCTGCTTGAAATATTTTTGCTATATTATTCGATTTTATAAGACAAATATTATGGACCAACAAGCGATAATGAAACTCCCATTACCAAATGCAGTTCAGATATTTACACCCGGTCTTTAATTCTTAGACGTGACAACAAACAGACGGATGACAGTCATTTCGAACCTCAATGCTACAGTCCTTCTACATCCCTTATGATATTGCCCAAGTAATTAGTAGACCTAAATAAATGTTATCACGCCGATAACAGTCTGTTCCTGAGGCAGAAATAGAGCCAATACATGGATTATCGTGTGTTTCACATACTCGTCCAACAGCGGATAGTGGGTAATATGATTTTGGTGTAATATCGGACCGGGTTTTCAGCGTCTGTGTGGATTTTGGGAGTTTCTACAACCAGATCCCTTGGATAATACCAAGCAGTCCAGATAATACCAAGCAGTCCAGATAATACCAAGCAGTCCAGATAATACCAAGCAGTCCAGATCTTCTTAACATTCATGATTTGTCGACGACCTCATTCGACGCTGAGCTTCTGAAGTTGAAATTATCAAGCCTGTCTAAACACTAGTGGTTACTATATATACCAATATGTTTAACAATAAGCCTCAGAACAAACTGACAAAAACAAAGAGCTGTCTCCTGATCCAGTAGATTAGGGATTATCTCGTGTGTCACATCTTTATAATTTTCCTTAAGTCATTTTCCGTAACTGTCGATATCAAGTCTGAACCACGCTACGGAGAAATTGGAGGTCATCTGATGCCCAGAAAAAGTATTTCTATCGCATACTTAAATTTTTCCTTTCGTAGAACTGCCGCACCTAGAACGCGACTCTTATTGTGGGCCTGTCGCTCTTAGAACACGATCTCTACTGTGGGCCTGCCACACCTAGAACACGATCTTTACTGTGGAACTGACATGACTAGAGCGCAACATTTACTGTGGACCTGCCGTGTCTAGAACACGATCTTGACTGTGGACCTGCCCTGTCTAGAACGCTATCTTTGCTGTGGACTTGCCCTGACTAGAACGCGGTCTTTACTGTGGGCCTGCCCTGTCTAGAACGTGATCCTTACTGTGGATCTGCCTTGTCTAGAATGCGATAATTACTGTGGATCTGCCTTGTCTAGAACGCGATAATTTCTGTGGAACTACCGTGCCTAGAATGCAAATTTTACTGTGGATCTGCTTTGTCTAGAACGTAATAATTACTGTGGACCTGCCCCGTCTAGAACGCGATCTTTACTTTTGATCTGCCCTGTCTAGAACATGATTTTGACTGTGGATCTGCCTTGTCTAGAACGCTTTAATTACCGTGGACCTGCCGTGTGTAGAACACTATCTTTACTATGGATAGTTCTATAGCAACACAGAAGAATGCTCGGCGAACCATTCGGCGGAAGGTGACTGTACAGTGTAAATAGTGCTGCAGAATGTAACAGTGACGTTCAGACACAGTCAATCATGATTTGAACTTTACTCGTGTAAGTGTGAACAAAGTACCCTACTAGGGTACGCGATTTATAGCAAGGGATCAAGGTGCGTTGCTTTCCATGCAGTATAACTTTTAATTTACAGAGAATTGGTAACCCTGCCCCTTCCATCCATTTGCCTGTGGGAACTGACCGCAGATACACAGCGGTATATATAATAGGACATACCCAATATCTGGACGTGTTTGTTTACAGGGAGAGAGCTCGCTTCTGCTGTCAAAGGTACAGGAATCCCAATAACTTTCACGTATCGGACATTTTAAATAAAACTCTGTCTGTACGGATTTATTGCCATGTGGGCTTTTAGTTATCCAATCATACAGCTTCCATTTCGGAGCACTGAATTCCGCTACCTTTGGTATTGCTGTCTTCATATATCAGCGTTCGGTATCAATCGGATTACTTTCTTTGTCCTGAAATTACTTAAGCCTGTTGCGTTTTAGCTTGTTTAATCTTTCTTCCTCTTCTTTTGCCTTTGTGGACGAGGTAACGTGATGCATGTCCCAGCCTCAAAAGTAATTTATTATATCTTATTTTCTTTATATTCTCTCAGTGTAGATTAACAGTGACATATTTCAGCCATTATCTATGCCGATTCTATTTAAACTCTCTTCCCTTCTTAGATTCTATACGCAATCTTAAGCTGTGTGCCTATTTTACACACTTTCCTTGCTAGTAGCCTACTCTGCATTCGCATGAATTCCATATTGTGCTACGCTTACCTTCTTTCTGTCACTTGTTCTACCATTTTGATACTGCTTGTTGCAGTATAGGTCTGTGTTTGTTTTCAATTTCGGATAAGTATTCTGTATATCTTTTTTTTTGGGGGGGGGGAGAAAATTTAAATTTTAAAATTTTTTTTTCTCACTTTTGCTGGGAAAATCTTTTATATATTCAC
>Ga0123357_10007966_pt1 | contig 13180 bp, 11 predicted proteins | sample TergutEmb28metaG_FD_89873 | JGI IMG/M metagenome (GOLD analysis project Ga0123357, IMG submission 89873) | Embiratermes neotenicus P4 segment gut microbial communities from Petit-Saut dam, French Guiana - Emb289 P4 | ecosystem: Host-associated > Arthropoda: Insects > Digestive system > Gut ...
GACCGCACAGTTCTTTAAACGGCTTAACGCCTAATGAGTTCGTAAGAAATTGGATAAACTTAAAGGCAGGAATATCCTGTTTTACTAACTTTTGATTGGCCCTAAAAATGGGGAAAGGTCACCCAACCTCTGCCTCACTTTTGTCCGGCGACAAAAGTAAGCAAAAACGCCGCCGCAAGATGCGCATTCGCTATGATTTTCGCGGCAAATTCGGAACTCGCAAAATAGTATAAAAGATTTTATAGGAATTTTGCTCAAAACAACCGAATTTGTGAATCTGTGAAAATCCCACGCTCATAAGCCGCGCATAAAGCGGCAACGGAAACGACAGAATTATATGGTATAATAAATTCCCACGACGTTATGATTCGGACCATTCGGCGGTATAGATGCGCTGAAAAAATTAAAATATATAAAGGGTGTAACCTTTGGCGACACTGTCGGCGCAATAAATAAAAATGACATCAAAAATAAAAATATAAAATCAGGGAAATGGTATGCAGACACAAAATCAATCTGTCAGCGACGTATTGGCAAAAAATGCCACTTCATTTTTTATTCCTCCATTTCAGAGGGCATATGCGTGGGGAAAACCAGAAATTGAAAGGTATTTTGCCGATATTATGCGAATTATTAACTCCGAATTGGACAGTAAACAGCACGACAAATTGGAGCATTTCTTCGGAACAGTTGTTATCAAGGAAGAGTCTGCAGGATTTGCGAAAAAATCAGTAATTGTTGACGGGCAACAACGCCTCACTACAACTTTGATTTTTCTAATTGCGCTACGGGATTTTGAGACATCAGACGAAAATAAAGAATATATTACCCAAACATATTTAAAAAATAATTCTTCAACTTTTGAAGATAAAATAAAACTCAAGCAAGTTACCAAAGATTGGGAAGCATACAAAGCTCTGGTTAACAATGAGGAGCCTAATGCAGGAATAATCAAAAATGCCTATCAATTATTTTCAAAACTGATAAGCGATACGGGGCTTAATAAAAGCAATATTTTGTTTGAACATTATATCAAGGCAATTCAGCGAATGAATGTTGCAATTATCTTTTTAGATGAAAGGCCTTTTAAAGGCGAAGATCCTCAAATTATTTTCGAGACTCTTAACTCTCTTGGAAAACCTCTCACATTAGCCGACCTGATTAGAAATTATGTGTTGCTCAATATGGAAAGCAAAAATCAATCCGACATTTATGAAAGAACCTGGCATCCGAAAATTGAAGCTGTTTTGAATGAAAACGCCTCTCATTTTTTTCGCGATTACTTGCAGTGTAAAACGGCTAGTTCAATAAAAGTTGTCAGCGATAATAATACGAAAGAAATTTATCAGCTGTTTAAAGAGTTTACCGAACAACAATTTGTTAACCACTACGATTTTATTACAGACATTATCCGCTTTGTAAATTGGTATAAATGGATTATTACGGAAATAATCACAGATATAGTCTCGCAAAATCAAAGTAAAGACCTGGAAATAAAAGAACTTATTAGAAATATATTTCATGACATAAAATCAGAAGCATTTAAGCCGTTTGTTTTAGGACTGCTTGAATATCATCAGCATGGCGTTAGCGGGATAAAAATGAGCGATGAAATGCTAATTTCAATTTTAGAAACAATTCGCACATATCTAATTCGCCGCCGTATTCTCGGCTTGGCGCAAGGTGAAAATAAAAATATAGTGCTTTTGGGCGCAAAAATAGAAAAGTTGGCAGGAGCAAATACAACGATGCTCGATTTGCTCTCTGATATGTTTTACAGAATGCGCCTGCCTAATGACGATGAAATGACAGCCGCATTTTTAACATTGAATTTCTATGAGCTCAAAAAATATTCAAAGTTCATTTTGGGGAAAATTGAAGAAAATAATGCAAAAGTTTCTGTTCCTTTCCGTGATTCTAAAATCACAATTGAACATATTATGCCACAAAAAATTGAAGATACAGTTTGGGTAAATGAGCTCGGAACAGATTTTGACCGTATCCATAAAACATATTTACACAACATAGGAAACCTTATACTCACAGAATTTAACAGCGAAATTGGCAACAAATCATTTGAAGACAAAAAACTTAAGTTGAATACATCTTCTTTGAATTTTAGGTTGGATGTGATTAATAGAGATCTTTGGAACGAAACAAGTATTAAAGAACATCAAAGAAATATGATTGAATGGTTTTTAGATACATTTCCGCTGCCGTCTACGCATAAACACAGGGATAATTGGAATGTGAAAACCATTGAAGAAAGCACTCAGTTTTCTCCGCTCGACAGCGAGGCAGGCGATATTGCAGAAGGCAATAAACCTTTAAAACTTATAATTGAAAACCAAGTATACAATGTAAAAACATGGCAAGATGTATTTATTAAATTCATTCAATATATTAAAGATAGTCCTGATTATGATTTTGACATTCTGCTTGACAATCAAGAGGAACTTTTTAATTCAGAGCGTGACGTAATCATAAAATGGGCTGAATTACAACCAATATGCGAAGATTATCCAGATTTAAGGAATCGCTATAAAAATTTTGAAGGCAAAATTTGTGATAAAGTGAAAAATTTGTCAGATGATATGTATTTCATTCATATAAATGCTTCTGCAGATTCATTTATGAATCGCATTGCTAACGTTATGAATAAATTTAATATGCCGGAAAATTCTGTGGAAATAAATTTGAAATAAAAACAAATGCCATCGGTACGTAGCGCTGACGAGGGTATTTGCCGATTTCAACAATTGTGTGTTGGGATAGAAAATATCAAAACTAATTGAAAAATCAGAGTAGATTCTAAAATTTACGCTTGATTTTTATCATGGGATGTAACATGATAAAAACTAAACGGTGGAACATATTAGACCATTTAAAAAGTGAAAAAGACATTAAAAGGTATTTGGATGCAGCTTTTGAAAAAGGCGATCTTTATCGGAAGAAAAACAAAAAGAATTTTTTAATGCTTACACTGTCATTATTATGTACATTGGACACATAGTTTACCCGCAAAAGGAAGAACTTAAAAAAGGCAAAACCAAAAAAGAAATTGATGAAATGCAGATGCAATCTATCAAAAAATACATGGATAACAAAACTGCTGACGAAATAATAGCGCAGGCAAAAAAACTACAACCAGAAGTTGATGCATTTTTCAAAAACAGACAAAAGTAAATTTTAGAGGAGTAGCAATGAAAAAACTATTATTGTTGGCAGTCTGTGGAATATTTATATTTGGTTTCTCAAAAGCTTTCGCGGATGATCCGCGTTATGATAGTAAGGCATCTGATGAGTCTATGGTGAAAATTTTAAAGTCTTTACCTGACGCCAAAAGAGGAGAGTTCGCACAAGCATTAATTGATATTAATCTTTACGCAACAAATCCCAATGAGAGTCTCAACAACAAAACTGCAGATCAAATCATAAAAGAGGCAAAAGAGCAAAAGAAAAAAGCCTATGAACTTGCCGCAAATCCATCAGCAGGCGAGCCGCGCATAGATATGACAAATCAAGATACACAAAAAGCTTCCGATAAAGCGATTAAGGCTTCATTATCAAAAGAAAAATATGAAAAATTTTCTACTGCTGCCCAGACGATTTGGGCTGTTGTTGAGAATGTATATGTATCAAGAGCTGCGAATGCTAAAACCATAGAAGAAGGAAACGCAGTCCGTGCGGCAATGATGGCAGATTTTAAAGCATTAGTAGATAAAAAAACTGCCGATCAGATAATATTACTCTCAATAGAGTTTTACAAAGACGGTTTGGCCGGAAAAACTTATAAACAAATAGTAGATTCCCATAAGTAAATTAATTTGACAAAAAGATGATGCAAAAATGAAAAAGTTTTTATTGGTAGCATTATGTGGAGTATTTTTATTTGGTTGCCTTGACAATGTGTAATATATATATTACAATATAATCATGATAAAGATAGAAATTACCGAGATATATGAAAAATGGTTTAACAAACTTAAAGATTTAAAAGCCAAGGATATTATAAATATCCGGCTTCGCAGAATAGAGATAACCGGCAATTTTGGCGATCATAAAAATATAGGTGACGGGTTGTATGAAGTAAGAGTGCATTACGGCGCGGGATACCGGCTGTATTTTTGTAATCGCGGAGTTCAATGGATACTTATCTTATGTGGCGGGAATAAATCGTCGCAGGTAAAAGATATAAAAAAAGCGCGTGAAATAATAAAGGAGATAACATGATAAAAACTAAACGTTGGAACATATTAGACCATTTGAAAAGTGAAAAAGATATTAAAAGATATTTGGATGCCGCTTTTGAAGAAGGCGATCCGGTTTTGATTGCCGCCGCTTTGGGAGATGTCGCAAAAGCAAGAAAAGTAATGAGCAGAGCGGCAAAACGAGCCGGCATAGCCAGAGAAAGCATATATCAATCACTTTCAAAAAAAGGCAAGCCTCAATTCAGCACTATTTTGAGCGTAATAAATTCATTAGGCTATCAATTAACGGTTATTCCGCATAAAAAAGTATCTTGATGTTGGCCATGGTTAAGCTTTTATGAAATTTATTATGAAAAACTTGATTTATTATGAAAAATAGCGTAATATATTGCTATGGAACAAAGTGTAAATCTTCTTGCAAATCTGCAGTCTGAAAAGGCTGTCGAGCTTAAAGGCGGGCTTTATCATAAGACACAAATCGCGCTTACTTATAATTCAAACCGCATAGAAGGCTCAACTCTTACCGAAGAACAAACCCGTTTTATTTTTGAAACAAACACTATCGGTTTTAAGGACAATGACGCCGTCAATGTCAATGATATAATTGAAACGGTCAATCATTTTAAGGCTTTTGACTTTATGCTTGATATTGCGGATAAACCCTTATCTCAAGAGCAAATAAAAAATTTCCATAAAATATTAAAAAATGACACCGGCGATATTAAAAAAGGCTATCCTGTCGGCGAGTATAAAAAGTATCGCAATGAAGTAGGCGGCCGCAAAACTGCCGAGCCAAAACTTGTGGAAAAAGAAATGGCGGCGCTTTTGTCAAAATATAACGCGATTAAAGAAATAAAACTCGAAGACATAATAAAATTCCATAAAGATTTTGAAGATATTCACCCTTTTCAAGACGGCAACGGCAGGGTGGGCAGGCTTATAATGTTTAAAGAATGCCTGAAAAACGAAATAACGCCTTTTATTATTTTTGATAAAACTCACAAGCAGTATTATTATAGAGGCCTAACCGAATTTAATGATGAGCCGGGATTTCTAATAGGAACCTGCCAAAGCGCGCAAGACATTTATCAAAGCTGGGTTGATTATTTTTACGGCAACGCCAAATCAACCGCAGAAACCGGCTCGCCAAAACAAATTTTAACTAAAAAACAATTCGTCAAATATCTTTCGGACATCATAGTTATGGCTATAGATAAAAATGGATTTTTGACAAGAGAACAAATAGAAAAGCTGATTGACCCTGAAATTCAAACGCAAAATTTAAAAAAAGGCAAAGAAGCATTTATAAACGATCTACTCACAAAAATGAGAAGAGAAAAAATCATAGAAAACACAGCAAGCAGAAAAAGCCCAAAATGGAAACTTTTTAACAAAAATATCTCAAAATAATATTGTTATCTTATTATAAGGTATGAGTTTTTATCTACAATTTTTATATTTTTTGCTTGTTCTCTGATTGAGGCTATTTCTTTAGGAGTATTTGCAATCTTCAGGGTTTCCGTCAATATATCGATATTAAATTTTAATAATTGCGGAAAATTAAGAAAAGGTGATTCGATCTTTATTATATTTCCACCGTTTTTTCCGTTAAACTGCAGTTGAGGTAAAAATGGAATTAGTTTAAACATATTTTTATCTATGCCGAAAGTTTCGAGTATCTTTTTTTTGTTGTTTAAGAATATGTCCGCGGCTTGAGCCATTTTTATATAGTTTTTACGCATATTGGTAAAGTATTCTTCCAGCATCTGTATGGAATCGTAAAAGTTAGTAATAGGGATTATCTCATCCGCTTCTTCTTTGGTCATTTTTAGAAAGTAGTCTAGGGTTTTCTCCGATCTTTTGTAGGCTTTCCTTTCGCTTAAAGCAAAAGCTTCCATATTTTCTAGTTCAGTGATTTTTAAAGAATCTTGATAGTGTACAAGTTCGTGGCTTAAGATTACCGAAAAATTTATAAAATCTATCGCTGCCTGTAAATTTGCGGGTATTTTATCCCGTTGGTCGCTGTTTGCCATAAGCAGGTTGGCATTCAAGAGAATTACACCCTTGTTGTCAAAATACAAGCCGCCTTTATAAGCAAGAATTTGATTGGTTGTCTCGTAAACCAAAAATATCGGAGGCAGTTGTTTTGTCTGTTTTACCAGATTTTTATACTTGAGGAATATCAAAATATTGTTTATCAGATCGATATTTTCCTGTTTGTGTGATATTTTTATCGATTTTTCTATGTCTTTGTCGGAAAAGTTAGGGAATGCCTCTTTCAACGCCCTGAATTGCTTTGCTGAAGGCGGAGCGTAAGGCGTTTGCTTATGAGTTCCGGCATAAGCCGCGCCGGAGCAAAGCAGGGATAGTAAAATAAATGAGGCGGTTATTTTTTTAATCATAAAAAATTATAGTATAAAAATCATGTAATGTAAAAATGGAGTAAACGGCTGCTTTTATCCCGGCGGTTGACAGAAAATCAAAAGTATGATATAAATACGCCGTAAATTTGAAGGCTCAATAAAAGCGCTTGACAAATTGTTGTTGCTGTGATATAATGGCGCTACTTTAATTTAAACGTTCTATCTTTTTAATAAGTTTTTAAGTCAAAGACAGTAAGATACCGCATGGTATTAAAAAGGGACAAAGTTCCCATCTTACCGAGACGAAGAATAAATTTTTTAATTTTAAACTTCTCTCGCAGAGAAGTTTTTTTGTTTTTGCCATGAATTAAAAGTCGAGTTTACATATAGGAGCAAGAAGATGCCAAATGTAAAAAACCAACAGGAAGTAAAAAGTTTAGCCGAGAAATTTAAGTCTATGAAAGGCATGATATTGACCGAATATCACGGGCTTTCCGTGGAAGAAATTTCCGAGCTCCGCTCAAAGCTTCGTCCTCTTAACAGCGAATATACCGTTGTTAAAAATACTCTCAGCGCAATCGCACTCAAAGAAGCGGGCATTGAAGCGGGAGATAATTTCTCGGGGCCGACAGCTTTGGTAATTCAAAACGGGGATTTAGTCTCTCCGGCGAAAGTTATTATGGAGTTTGCGAAAACCCACGAGAAACTGAAAGTTAAAGCCGGTTTTATGGAAGGAAAATTTATAGCTGCGAAGATGGTTGAGCAGCTTTCAAGCCTTCCTTCGAAAGAAGTTCTTATTGCCAAGATGCTTGGCAGCATGAATGCGCCTATCACGGGTTTTGTGAACGTGTTGGCCGCAAACTTAAGGGGCTTGGTAACGGTTTTGGATGCAATAAGCAAGAAACAGGCAAAGGCTTAATAAGCTGGCCTAAAAAATAAAACGTTAAGAAACGTTAAAATACGGAGGATAGTAAAATGTCAGCATTATCAAAAGATCAGTTAATCGAAGCAATTTCCGGGATGTCGGTACTCGAGCTTTCCGAGCTCGTAAAAGCTTTGGAAGACAAGTTCGGCGTGTCAGCGGCAGCTCCGGTAGCAGTAGCGGCAGCTCCTGCGGCAGGCGGAGCGGCGGCGGCAGCGGTTGAAGAGAAAACCGAGTTTAACGTTGTGCTTGCAAGTTCAGGCGCAAATAAAATCAATGTTATTAAAGTCGTAAGAGAACTTACCGGTCTCGGCTTGAAAGAAGCGAAAGACTTGGTTGACGGCGCTCCTAAGACTGTGAAAGAGAACGTTGCAAAAGCTGAAGCTGAAGAGATGAAGAAAAAGCTTGCTGAAGCAGGTGCAACTGTTGAGCTTAAGTAAACCTGAAAAAGCATTAAAAAATCAATATGTAGTTGACAAATAATATTTATTAAGTATAATAAATATTTATTTGTCATTTGTATAGCTATATAGATGCCGGCAAAATTTTATTTACCGCGCAAAATAAAAAAGCAGGTTTAAAATATATGAATAAAGTTAACTTTGGAAAGATCGGAGCTCCGATAGATCCGCCGCTTCTTTTGAAGATGCAGAAGGATTCTTTCGCCGAGTTTTTGCAACAAGATACAGCGCCTGAAAAAAGAAAATTTCAGGGGCTTGAAGGCGCTTTCAAAGACATATTCCCTTTGACTAACTCCGACGAGAGTTTGGTTTTGGAATATGTTTCTTATTCTTTTGGCGAACCGAAATATTCCGTTGAAGAATCCATAGCCAGAGACGCAACGTACGCTCTTCCTTTAAAAGTCAAGCTCAGACTGATGCACAGAAAAGAAGACGGAAAAGAGAAAGAGTTGTCAGAGCAGGAAGTATATTTCGGCGACATCCCGCTGATGACCGACACCGCGACATTTATAATAAACGGCGCCGAGAGAGTAGTGGTGAGCCAGATTCACCGTTCTCCGGGCGTAATTTTTGAAGAAGACGAAGAAAAAAGAGTGACCGTTCTCGGCAAACCTTTGTACTTTGCAAGGATGATTCCTTATAGAGGCGCATGGGTAGAGTTTGAATTCGACCAGAACGGCATACTTTTTGTAAGAATAGACCGCAAAAGAAAAATATTCGCCACAACATTCCTTCGCGCGCTCGGCTTTGAAACCGATGAAGAAATTTTGAGTTTGTTCAGAGAATCTAAAGAAGTTCAATTGGACGCTCCTTCGGCGCAGCTTGCAAACGAATATATAGCCGAAGATATTTATGACAAAGCTACCGGCGAAATTATTGCCGATGCCGGAAAAGATTTGAAAGAAGAGCTTGTAAAAAAGCTTAAAGCCAAAGGCTTTTCTTCGGTTTCCGTGTTAAAAGACGCCACGGTTCTTCTCACTCTTAAAAAAGACGCGATTAAAAGCCAGAAAGAAGCAGTAAACCACATATACAGAGTTTTAAAAACCCAAGAGTTCATAATGCAGGAAAGGGCCCAGGGATTTTTGGAAGAGCTGCTTTTTAAATCCGTCAGAAGATACGATTTGACGACGGTCGGCAGATATAAAATTCTCAGGAAACTTGCTCCTATTTTTGAGTACTATGCGAAGAATTTTAAGCTTGCAGTTCCGCCGGACAATAAGAGAACTTTGACCAGAGAAGACGTAGTCGCGACGATGAAATATTTGCTTATGCTTTACAACGGCGAGACTGAATTTAATGAGGGCAAGCAAAGTATAAAAATAGGTTTGGACGACATAGACCATCTGGGCAACAGAAGAGTCCGTTCCGTAGGAGAGCTCCTCGAAAACCAGATAAGAATAGGTCTTGTTCAGATGGCCCGCCTTGTAAAAGAGCATATGAACAATCAGGACAAGTCGAATGTCACTCCCCGTTCGCTCACGAATATTACCCAGTTTGTAGCACAGATAAGAAAATTTTTCGGAACTTCACAGCTTTCCCAGTTTATGGATCAGATAAATCCGCTTGCCGAACTTACGCACAAACGCCGCTTGTCGGCTTTGGGGCCCGGCGGTCTTAACAGAAAGAGAGCTGGATTTGAAGTCAGAGACGTCCATCATACCCATTACGGCCGCGTATGTCCTATTGAAACCCCTGAAGGTCCGAACATCGGTTTGATAACTTCTCTCTCGACTTTCGCAAGAGTTAATCCGTACGGTTTAATAGAAACTCCTTATAAAAAAGTTGAAAACGGCGTCAGCACAAATAATGTGGAATATTTAACCGCGGATAAGGAAGACGAATTTTTTGTCGCGCAGGCAAATACTCCGCTTGATAAGAACGGCAAGATTCTTTCGGATTCCGTTCACGGCCGCAGATATGATTCTTTTATTTTCCAGCCGCCGAACAAAGTGGAATATATGGATATTTCTCCGATGCAGGTTATATCCGTATCGGCTGCGTTGATACCGTTCTTGGAGCACGATGACGCGAACAGAGCGCTGATGGGCTGCAACATGCAGCGCCAGGGCGTACCGCTTCTTGTCAACGAGGTTCCTTTGGTATCGACCGGTATAGAGGAAAAAGTCGCAAGAGATTCGGGCGTAGTAGTTGTTGCAAAAAATGAAGGCGAGGTAATGTCGGTATCTTCGGATGAAATTCTGCTTTATTCAAAGAGCGGCGAAGTAGACGTCTATAATCTCAGGAAATATGCCCGTTCAAACCAGGATACGTGCATAGATCAAAAGCCTCTTGTAAAGCTTGGCGACAGCGTTAAAAAAGGCCAGATTATAGCCGACGGCCCGGCAACGAAAAACGGACAGTTGTCTCTGGGCCAAAATCTTCTCGTGGCTTTCATGCCGTGGAACGGGTATAACTTCGAAGACGCAATGCTGTTGTCGGAAAAGTTGATTCAAGATGATAAATTTACGTCGGTTCATATAAGGGAATTCCAGACGGAAGCCAGGGAAACCAAAGGAAGACCCGAAGAAATAACAAAAGATATCCCGAACGTCGGTTCGGAGGATCTCTTAAACCTCGACGAAGACGGCGTGATAAAAGTCGGCTCGATGGTTCAAAGAGGCGATATTTTGGTCGGCAAGACCGCGCCGAAAGGCGAGCAGCAGACGACTCCCGAAGAAAGACTTTTGAGAGTTTTGTTCGGCAAGAAAGCCGAAGACGTGCAGGACGCGTCTTTGAGAGTTCCGCCGGGAATATCCGGAAAGGTTATCGCGGTAAGGACTTTTGTAAGGCTTGAAAAGCTTACGGACAAAGAAAAGAAAAAGAAACAGGAAGAGATGCACGACGTTTATGAAGCCGCTAAAAATAAACTCCGCAAGGATAAAAAAGAGCAGCTTGCAGGCGCGTCAAAATCAGAAGCCTCTAAGATAGAGACGTTCTATAAAACCAGAGAAGAGATATTGAAGCGCAACTATGAAGCCGATAAAGAAAGATTTAAAAAAGGCGACGAGCTGCCGGTTTCGGTAAATAAAATAGTAAAAGTTTACATAGCCTCAAAAACAAAGGTGCAGGTCGGCGACAAACTTGCCGGAAGACACGGAAACAAAGGTATAGTCGCAAGAATTTTGCCGGTTGAAGACATGCCGAGACTTCCCGACGGTTCGCCTGTTGACTGCGTTCTTTCTCCGCTTGCAATTCCTTCCCGCATGAACGTGGGACAGCTTTTGGAAATCATGCTGGGCTGGGCCGGTAAAGAGCTCAGCACGCAGATGATAACTCCGGTTTTTGACGGAGCAAGTGAAGAGCAGATAAAAGAGTACGTCCAGCAAGCGAAAGACCAGATGGTAAACAATAAGAAAAAAGATTTGACGGCGAGAGGTTTAAAAGGCCAGGAGTTGGAAGCCGCTCTGAATAAATTTAAGGAAGAGGGCATTCCGACAAATGACTGCAAAATCACGCTTTACGACGGCAGGACCGGCGATCCGTTTATGGAAAAAGTTACGGTCGGCGTAATGTACGTTATGAAGCTTAACCATCTTGTCGAAGATAAAATGCATGCCAGATCTACCGGTCCCTACTCGCTGATAACGCGCCAGCCTTTGGGCGGAAAAGCGCAGTTCGGAGGGCAGAGGTTCGGAGAAATGGAAGTTTGGGCCGTCGAAGGTTATGGCGCGGCGCACATACTGCAGGAATTTTTGACTGTGAAATCCGACGATGTCGACGGAAGAGTTAAGATGTACGATTCGATAATAAGAGGCGAGTCGATATCTGAGCCGGGCGTTCCGGAGTCATTTAAAGTTTTGGTCAGCGAGCTTAAAGCTCTGGGCCTTAACGTCGAGCTTCTCGGAAGCGGGGATGCGGATAAACAAGAAAAAACCAAAGGTGCGAATAATAAAAAATGACTAAAATAAATTTTCAAAACCAAAAGAAAAAAACAAGCGTTCTTAATTTTTCAAATTTTGACGCCGTTAAAGTTACCGTCGCAAGCCCCGACCAGATAAAGTCGTGGTCTTTCGGCGAAGTTAAAAAACCCGAGACTATAAACTACAGAACTTTCAAGCCCGAGAGGGAAGGTTTGTTCTGCGACAGGATTTTCGGGCCCACAAAAGACTGGGAATGCCATTGCGGCAAGTATAAATACATTAAGCACAAAGGTACCATCTGCGACAGATGCGGAGTCGAAGTTACCGAGTCTAAAGTCAGAAGAGAGAGATTCGGGCACATAGACTTGGCTGTTCCCGTCGCCCATTTATGGTTTTTGAGAAAGCCGCCGTCAAGAATAGGAATTCTTCTCAATATGAAGATTTCGGATCTTGAAAAGGTCATATATTACACAAAGTACGTGGTTACGGAAAATCTTAAAGACCGCGCCGGCGTTTCTTCTTTTGTCGAAAAGGGAATGCTCTTGAAAGAAGAAGAATTTGATCTTTTTAAATACGGGATAAACAGCCCCGTAGTAAAAGAAGAATTTAAAAACGTATTTGACGGCATAGTCGCCGAAGAGATAACTTTTGACGGCGATTCTTCAAAAGTTTTGAAACAGCTTAAAGCTATGATAAAGCCGCAGGCGGAGCTTGCCGGCATGTCGGTTGATGAAGCCGCAAAGAAAATTGCCGCAAATATTGAAAAAGGCGACACCTATTATAAATGTTACTTTAAGCCGCACAGCGTGTACTATTACGGCGACCTGGATTCGACGCAACGCGGCGAGATAAAGAAACTTTTGTCCGAGAAATTTGAAAAGGGCGAAACTGTTTCTTTAACCGAGCCAGATAAAAAAATAAGAATAGAGTTTTTTGACATAGACAAAGACAAACTTTTCAGCGAAATGAGAAAAAATCCGGATATTCTCAAGAAATATGAAGGACATCTCAGAATAGAAACTTCCAGAAATGAAATTCCTTTTCTGCAGGATTTTTCAAAACCCGATAACAATATGATTCTTGAGGAAAGCGACATAAATAATATCAGAAACGGTTTCGGCGACAACCTTAAAGTTGACATCGGGGCCGCAGCCATAAGGAAACTTCTTGAAGAGATAAATCTTGAAGAAGAAGCAAAGAGCATACATGCCGAAATTAAAAAGACAAAGTCCGATGCCGAAAGGGCAAGACTTATCAGAAAGTTAAGAGTCGTCGAAGGATTTTTTAACTCCGGGACAAGGCCCGAGTGGATGATACTTACTACGCTTCCGGTCATACCGCCGGATTTAAGACCTTTAGTTGC
>Ga0123357_10007967_pt1 | contig 13179 bp, 9 predicted proteins | sample TergutEmb28metaG_FD_89873 | JGI IMG/M metagenome (GOLD analysis project Ga0123357, IMG submission 89873) | Embiratermes neotenicus P4 segment gut microbial communities from Petit-Saut dam, French Guiana - Emb289 P4 | ecosystem: Host-associated > Arthropoda: Insects > Digestive system > Gut ...
AAAACAATTTTGATTACGTGAAAAACAAGGGGGGGGGAAAAGAATTTTAAAAAAGTTGGGTGAAAAATTTAAATTTAAAGGGTGGGGTCGTGATTAAAGGGCCCCCCCCCCCCCCCGCTCCAAACACACTTCTGCTCAACAGAGTTAATTTGTCAGGCGCCAAGCTTGCAGACTGTGCCTGCTACTGAGCCTAGTTTAAATTTAATGGCTCTGTAACAACTGCATAGGTAAGTGTTAAACAACAATATGGTACTATGACCATGAATAATAAAAACCTTATCATTCTGTGGGTACGGAACTGGAGCGCAAGGGAAAAATAATAAATGCATTCAAAATTTTGGTCAGTCAATATAAAGGGAAGAGATTTTAACTTCCCACAATAGTATTAAAACCACAGTCTTACTGGCATGTGATGAAACGTAATATGGTAAACGGCTACAAATGTTTTGAGGGAGCCTGATACCTCATGTCTTCTACCCCGAAAATGGAGGCAACATGTTCCTTCAAAACACTCGCAGCCATTTATGAAGCACACATCATCACACCAATAACATTCACATTCTCCTCGCAAGAACTCAGATCTCATAATGCTCATATGGTTTCCCATTCACTGCAGTTGATAACATGCCCCTGAAAATGGTAAGACCCAACTAACAATAATAATGGCTTTACTACATTCATACAGTAATATTGCAGCACCACAGAGCAAGAAAGGGAGCTGACACACATCCAGAATCCCCAGTTATTGCTACGTACCTAAAGACTGGGACAGGATACGCAGGCACTTCACAAGGTACCATGGCAGTACGAGACTCAACTACGTCCAACATGAAAGTACCTTCAATCTTGCGTCCAACAAGACGTGGTGGGATATTGTTAGTTGGCTCTGAGAAGAATCATAACTCACCGGAATATAGGGACTGGGTACCCCGCAACTTGGCAAGTCAGATATGCAATCTCTCCCACAAATGGACTGACCACTTCACCACCATAAAACTTCTTCCCCCCTCCAGGAGACTTTGGTGCTATGTTACTTGTAGGCTCTGAAATAAGTTTTTGAAACTTACCGAAAAAACGGAACAGGAAATCCCACTACTTGGCAGCTCATAAAAACTTTCTGTCCAATTGGAGCATACATAATTTCTCCTCCTTCATACTTCTTGCCAGGTGATTTGGGGGCTATGTTACTTGTAGGCTCTGAAATAAGTTTCTTGAACTTACCAAAAACCCTGGGAGAGGACACCCCATCAAAAGTAACTTATAAGAACTTTTGGTCAGACTCAAGATATTCATAATTGACTCTCTTTCAGACTTCCTGTCAGGTGATTTTAGGGCTATGTCACTTGCAGGCTCTATAAATGTGAATACATATACATACCTGTAAAATTTGAGATTCTCACAGCAGTGGATATTATAGTACAGTCTTCTAGGATGCGCTGGCAGTGTCATTGGGTAGACAGGTACTAAAGGTTTGGGAGAAGTCTGGTACCTCCTGCTGCAAGGTCCCTTCTATACTAATAACTATAGGGTGTTGCATCTTAGACAGCCATACTTTTAACACTGTCTGCTATGAGAACCTCAAATTTCATATAACACAAATGAAATGGTAGTCTTCTGGGTTAGTATGAATGAGCACGGTGTAATAACCTGGAAGACTACCATCTCGACACAACCGGCTGTGGAAGCCTGAACACTAACAATCAACATCGATATCTACTGAAAAACAAACCTCATACTGCCAGATGACCTCATTCATTATATTTGTAAAATGTGATATACTAAAACCCAGAATGAACGTTTTAAGCTTTCCTGCATGGGCGTTGCAATTGATTACCTGAAAACTGGAACTGGAGAGGCTTGAGCTAGGCACAACAGAGATATCGCAGATCTTTGAGGTGTCATTTCCCTCTTAGAGCCAACTTTACTGTCCTTCAGTGTTGGAGCCACGCTAGTCTGAGGCTCTGTATGTTTGTACAACAAAACAGGAGTTGGTCAGTGACAAACAACAGAATTCCATACAGGATGTTTACCTACTCATGCCATAACAACATCTGCTCTTCTATTTAAATACAATACTAACCCAGATACAACCACCCTATATTGGAAGACATACCATTATAGTATGAATAAACAATTATGAAAGTATTTCTTATAAAAATGCAACAAATTACACAATATTAGTAGACTGAAATGTATCAACCATGTATATAAGCATCCATGATGATGTGCTACGTTTTTGAAACATTTCAAGCTACTACTACCATGTAATTTGCTGTATTCTGAAATTAAATACATCTGTAAGTGTTCAACAATGCATATGGCTGATAAAGCCATGCAGTATATTAAACATTAATAGTTCTGAATATGAAAATGAACAATAGGAATGGGAGGGGACAAGTGTCATCCAGTTTTTAACAAACAAAATTTACAAGTTGGACAAGTGTCATCCAGTTTTTAACAAACAAAATTTACTGCTGTGAGCTACAAACTTTTGGATCCTGCATTGATCTTCACAGAACCAGACACAGACGGGATGATATTATTAATATGCATTTTAAAGAAAGAAGCTGGGAGTGTGTGGCCTGGACTCAGGTGGCTAGGGTTAGGGAGCAGTGGCAGGCCTTTGTGAAAAATGTGCTGAACCTTCATGTCCCATAAAATGTTGGGAATTTCTTGACGATGTGAATGATTATTGATTTTTTAAGCATAGTCTTGCTCCACGAAGTCAACAGTTAGCGAGCTAGTTAGTTTGTTGGCATTCAAGATGTTCACTTATACGTACAGCGGACTTGCAATCACATATTTTCTTGGTGGCATTTTTTTTACATGTTTTCACAAGGAGTTTTCTTGTTTATTTTATCACGCTACTGTTCCATGGTTCCATGAGAACTCCTATCAAATTCTGAGCTGAAGGTGGTTCTCTGACCAATAAGAATTCACAAAATTATACAATGCAAATGTCACAGTATGGTGTGATTAACGATCTTCATGATTTTCCTGAAGTCCTACCAAGAAGGTGATGTTAATGTACTTCATAGTCACTTTCTTCCATGTTTCTTCAATTTCATTACTTACAATCACCTGCAAGGGCAGAAAAAGCTCCACAACCCTAAACAATTGAGATTTACTGTTCTCACTGCAGTCACTAGGATGATGGCTCTCTGCCAGAATGTGACACCATGTAGTTCCATACACTGTTACAGATGTTTCATAGGAACTCCTGCCTTCATATTCTTCTTCCCTGAACTTGGAGGCAGTCATATTCCTCTGAAAAGTCACTATCTATCTACCAAACAACATCACATCAAATTCCTGAAGACAGCATTGTCTACTAAACACATGTTTATTCTTACCAAAAATCTGGTGTTAGCAAATCTAACACTCTCAAGAATTACCTGAACATTGGTATAGGGAAAGCCTGAACCATGCAAGTCATCATAATCTTTCCACCAACCAGTGACTGAGCCTTTACCCCAGTAAACTGACCATCTTTCAGTTTTGGTGCAACACCTGCAGATGGTTCTGAAAAGTGAGTGACAAATTTCCTTTACAGAAGTACTCAAGAATAGAATGCTACTACGATGCTAAGAGTGGGGAACTTGAGGCAACCGGCATATGGAGAGGGACTCAACAGTACTCAAATATCAGGGCAGAATTATATGACTGTGACTGAAAACTTTAAATGAAATGTTCTACTTCATATATCTTATGCAGTAAAGAATCACTCAACAGTGTGTAACTTTTGCTTCTTCTTCTCCTCCGGTGTTACGGCCAGCTACAAACACTGGTAACCCACAATGTTGAATTACCTACACTATGAGAATTCAGGTCTGGTATGTGACAGCATGTGACTAAGATAGTGTTTTTTAACATCTCAATGGGATGAAATGCCTTCACCTTCAAAGGTTGAGGGTTCAAAAAATAATTCCATACATGGGAGATGGTCATATTTAGGTCTGTTGGTCCAGCTGGGGCAAGCTACGAAGTAATGGCAAGCCACCTGGAGGAGAAGCACCGCGTGCGCAAGTGTGTGTGTGTGTGTGTGTGGAAAACCAAAAAGGGGCCATAGTAAGATTTGCTGTGAAAGTGCTGGACACCAACTCGTAAGCAAACTGAGAGAAGATGACAAATTGTTAGAGCCCTGGAAAGGGCCACAGCTAGGTTGTGGCATATAGCATTCTTCTGATCCCCTCAACCAGCGAAGATGAAGGCACTATGTTCCTTCAAAGCAGCGGGAAGCACACCCAACAACCCAGCACCACATCCCAGAAGATGTCAGATCTCAGCAAAACAGACGTGGAGACCACACACCTCAAAACCTACATCCTATTCAGGCATATAGTAGAACGCAAATGATGGGAAATAAAACCACTATAAAGTCATTAACTTCAGACGGTAACAAAGATAAATCTGCATAAACATTCTTTGCTCGTGCAAGACTCAAACTCACGGACCCAGTATGCAATACGCCGAGTACACAGAGCCACCAAGTTCAAGTCATCATGATTAATTACTACTTAATGAGACCCATTAATTTAGTAACACTATTCAACTCAATTTAATAAACTCTGTATGTCACTTTTCTCTACAGAAGCCACACAACATTCCACCTGCACTACAAGGCAAACTAGTTCAACACCAGGACATTATAAACTAAATTTGAGAGGTGCCAACTTCATTTCATTTTTTTGTCATCTTCTAAAGACAAATTCTAAAACAGTACAGAGATGCCACAACAGTTTCCCCAGTCTTCCTTTACATTTCACAGTACTAAACTAGATTGGAGTGTATGTACTAGTCTAACACAACTATATGAAGGTAGAGATGTATAGAATTTATTACATAAAGAACAACTACATGTTTCGGCACTTGACATTGGCCATCATCAGGTTGAGAAATGAAAAAACTTAGTAAGCAGCTATTACTCGACTTAAGCGGGTTATATACAGTGGGGAGGTAAGAGGTGAGGTGGGCACGAGATCTTGCATGTGTTATGCAGGATGAGTGGTATGGGTACCCACACCACCCATCCTGCATAACACATTCAAGATCTTGTGCCCACCTCACCTCTTACCTCCCCACTGTATACAACCTGCGTAAGTCGAGTATAACTGCTTACTAAGTACCCACACCACCCATCCTGCATAACACATGCAAGATCTCGTGCCCACCTCACCTCTTACCTCCCCACTGTATACAACCTGTGTAAGTCGAGTATAGCTGCTTACTAATTTTTTTCATTTCTCAACCTGATGATGGCCAATGTCAAGTGCCGAAACATGTAGTTGTTCTTTATGTAATAAATTCTATACATATCTCTACCACCATATAGTTGTGTTAGACAAGTACATACACTCCAATCTAGTTTAATTATGAACACAACAGGGATGACAAACCTTATGTTCACAGTACAAGTCATACAGTCACATATTTTGACACTGACTGAACACAGTGATTGGCACACATTCCTAAACATATCTATGAACCAACCGAATGCAAAAACCACAAAAAAGTTGAGTTACTTACAAAAATAATATGTTAGAACAGGTGAAGTTAAAACAACGGAATAACTGCTGGTATTCTTAAATTATAAACCACCTAAGCTACAACAAAAAAAAAGTTACCTGAACACTGGCAAAGGGAATTCATGACCTGTACACTACCCAAAAATTGTAAACTGTAATCTTGAAAAACATATTCTGACCACACATTTCACTTAAGCTGACTTTCATTGACAGTACACTACCTGAACACTGTACTAGGAAACACTTAACAATTCACTAAATTCCATTTCAAGTGCGACAGATCCCTTGAACATACACTACCCGAACACTGGAAATCGGAAATGCTGAAAAATATGCTACAGTGTACTTCAACTGAGATTCTTGAAACATATAATACCTAAATTTAGCAACTGGGAAATGCTGAAGAGTACATTACATTTGCTTAACTCAGATTCTTGTACATACACTACCTGAACAATGGGATGGGGAATGCCTGAACGGTGCACGTCATTACAACTGTCATACGGACAGCAATCTCTGTTTTCACACCCGTGATGTGCCCTTCCTTAACCTTTGGGGCCACACTTGTCTGTGGCTCTGGAAGGTCAGAACAACATGGAAATAAAGTTCTGACAATCTTTCACAAAATTATGATCAGGCTTTCATACATTTTACCCAAAAAACATACTGTGTGAGGAATTTTCATGAGACGCACCCTATAATTTCCAACAAAAATGTTCTGGGCATAATTCCAAAAGTAAATAAATAATACATACATGGTATTCACTTAATTGTTTGAGCCAAAAGTCAGAAGATGTAGCAAAAGTAATCGAACAACTCAGATACTGAATAACTACACTACATACACACATGCATGCAAGTACACTGTAACATGAACTAGTTGTGGCTTGACATAGCACAGATTACAGTAAGGGTGCAAAGGGTAGAAAAGTCATCTTGCAAACAAATAATACACATAAAAACCATTGGACATATACAACAGGATGTCTCTTTTATGCCGCTGAGCATGGCAGCTTAGAAAGCCTGCATCCACCAGAACATCCTGTGACAGCTGTCATGTTCAAGGGCATGATAAAAGAAACACCCTTTACATTTTTTAACAACTCTAAATTTACTAAGTGGCAAAAGAGGTACAGGATATGTACAGAAAGAATGAAAATGAATCATTCAAATATACTGCACTTCCCAAATGAGAGACTGAACAATCTAAGGTGTAGTACCTGAATGTGGGGGGAGGATGTCCCTGTGCCGCACAAAGAAGAGGGGCTGTACCCCTCTCACCTACACTCTTTCTCACACTCCCCACCTCCTTGTCTTTCACTTGAGGTGACATGCTTGCCTGTGGTTCTGTAAGGGACACAAGAAAATACTTGACAGTGGGATTTGAACCCACAAGCAACATTCAAAAATAAGGCTGGTCTCACCCACAAATTTCTGATGATTGTTGAGCACTGCATGTTATGTCCTATTCATTAGAACATATTTACTTATTTCTTTTAGGTTTACTCAACAATGTCTTTGATAGAGCAGTCTATACGGCATCAAAGTAGGGTGAAGATCAAAAAATTAACTGGAAAGGATGTGAAAGGAAGCAGTTGCAGCCTCACTCACATACTGAGGAAAACCACAAACCTCAGTCAGCAGGGCTAGACACCAGGCTGAAATTTGAAACCAGGGCATTGTGAACATGAAGCAGGATAACATCACACATCAGAATGCTGTCTGGTGACTTGTTTACAGAAATGAAGATGCTATGATATTTGTAGACAGCTTTGAAGAACTGCAAAAAGATACTATTAGCTTTCTGTTGTCTCTCTGAGTATCCCTCTGTCTGTGTACACAGAACAATTCTTCTCCCAATGGACGAATATTCATAAAATTTTACATTGGAGATTTTTACTAAATTCTGTCAAGCAAATTCTGGTTTGTTTAAAATCGGATAAAAATAACTCTTTACAAAAAGACCTACATACATTAATGTGATTGACTGGTCTTTATAATGGAGACAGACTCTGTTCTCTGTGAGGTACAAGCTGTGGCTGAAGAAACAACAGGTGACCTAAACATAACAATCAAACAATACTGACTCTAAAGCTGTTGCTAAGATATGGAGATAATAACAGAGCTAAAGAGCCAGAAGTGTTATGCCCTGCCAACATTTCCCAACTTGTTTAATTACTCGTCCCAAGCTTTGTAGAAAGCTGCAAGTTTAGTTTCAAACAGGTCTCAGTTCTGATCTACATGAACCTGAATCAACATCACAGTCAGTCTCACAACAACAAATATGCAGTGCAAAGTAGAGTCTTCTGGACGCAACAGTGTGTAGTTCAGTAGAGCAGTACTGACATTTTAAAAGAACTTGTCCCTCCCTCTTCAGGGTACAGGAGTGAAGATGCAAGCAGCACATCTCTCAAAAACATTCATATCTACCTACAAAATTAAATGGCATCTTATCCCAGAAAAATGCCATCAAGACACCACAATGAGAACTTGAAACTTGAAAAATGTGCATCACCTGTGGTTACAACAAGCAAGTTGGCACACCATATTCAATATATTTGTGGCGATGCATTGAAACCAGTTGGTACAGTTTGATCAAAACAATACCAAAAACTCGTAACGTAAGGAAGAAGTGCCACAACAGTATGCTCTGCCCAGTCAGATGTCAAAGGTCAGCAACTGACCAAAAGACATGCTAAATGGAAGTTAGTTTCCGCAACTCACCACTATGTACCCCCATTATCAGTATGACACTAAACAGAACTCTTACCATCTAGGGTTTTCAGACTGAGTGGCCTTCTGGGCCTAACACCATGCAGTCTGGTAGGTGGATTTTAAAATTTCAAAGGAACTTTCTGCCTCCATTTTCAGAGTCAAGCCCAAATATTGCTACCAAGTTCCTCCAAAATGGTGGTATCCACCTACCAGACTACAACCCAGATGACAAAATTACCAACATGTAGTTATTTAACATTACCAACACTACCATTGGGAATTAGAAAATTTCATCTACTAAGCCTTTAACAGGTAAAGTTGATCAGAATAACACAAGAATTTTACTTCCTACAGCACATACAAAACATTAAATAAATAAATTTTGCAATTCATTTGGCTAATGGACATTCAGGAAAATTATCATTGTTCATTCTGAGAACCACTTGACACTCTGTGGGTGAAACACTGAGTTCTTCAACTTTAAGCCAGGTGGCATACACACTGCCATTATTTTCTAACCAACCAACTAACTAACTAAATAATTCCATGGATCAGAGTCTTTCTTAAGAAGCTAACAGTTCCTCAGCTAGTCACAAAATTCCCCACATTTGATGGAAGATGGTGGTTCATCACTGCACTCAGTTTCTTTTCTACAAAACTATGCTGGTTACCGTAACACAATGCTCCCCACCTGAACATAGGGTTTGGGTTAGCCTGTGCATCACAAGGAAGAACCACAGGATGATCAGAAATCCCTACCACGGCATCCAGTTTCGACTTTGGTGGGAGTCGAGGAGGGGTGCTCCCAACTGGTTCTAAAATCCACAAATGAAGAGTCATCATTGTAACCAACCAAACACATCAACAAGAACACAGTCACTTCATGTGAGTATATCCCAATGCAGAGAGAAGAATGTTGCATGAATATTGGAATATGAACTTTCTTATATCAGGGTATCGTGGCCCTTGCTTTTGGGATCAGTAGGTTTATATTTCCTGCTATTATGAAACTCTGGAAGATAACTTACAGGAAAGACAAACAAACAGGGTCATCCTGCTTAACCCCTGCCTGACAAACTAGGTAAGTATAGTTCCTTCAGTTGCTACCCTTTCACTGCCTTGCATAAGAAAACTCAGAAGGACTGGGTGTTCAGGTCTGGATTTATGTGGTATTGACACGTTCAATGGTCAAGTACCTGCACCATGCACATGCCCTGTTACAACAGTCAAGCACACAGTCATTTAACACACACAATTAGATTCAGCTATACTCGTGGCACTGGGACTGATTTTTCCAAAAACCTCAATGTCTCCCTGTCACTATCATTCCACCAATGCTCCATTCTCTCTGTACCCATAACAGTGTGAACATTAATCCCGTCACATCCACAGACATACCCACACAAATGCATGCTACTTGCCATGGCCACTGCAAGTATACTCATCAAACACAAAACGTGATGGATCACTCTAGCTGATCCTGCTGCCATCTACAAGTTATACCGTAACAAAAAATGAATAAATGATGTATGGCCCAGGTGGAATCTTCAGAATGGTGAGGAACCATCCAGTAATTCATATGCAAGGAATGTCAGTACAGTTACGATCACTGCAGAATGGTAAGGGACCACCCAGGTACACCACTACAGTTATGATCACTACCGAATGGTGAGGGACCAACCAGTAACATCAGCACAGTTATGATCACTAAAGAACGGTGAGGGAGCATCCATTAACATCATCACAGTTATTATCACTAGAAAATGGTGAGGGACCATCCACAAACATCAGCACAGTTATGATCACAAGAAAATGGCGAGGGACCGTCCACAAATATCAGCACAGTTATGATCACTACAAAATGGTGCGGGACCGTCTACAAATATCAGCACAGTTATGATCACAAGAAAATGGTGAGGGACCGTCCAAAAATATCAGCACAGTTATGATCACTACAAAATGGTGAGGGACCATCCACAAATATCAGCACAGTTATGATCACAAGAAAATGGTGAGGGACCATCCACAAATATCAGCACAGTTATGATCGCTACAAAATGGTGCGGGACTGTCCACAAATATCAGCACAGTTATGATCACTTGAAAAAGGTGAGGGACCATCCACAAATATCAGCACAGTTACGATCACAAGAAAATGGTGAGGGACTGTTCATAAATATCAGCACAGTTATGATCAGAAGAAAATGGTGAGGGACTGTCCATAAATATCAGCACAGTTATGATCATAAGAAAATGGTGAAGGACTGTCCATAAATATCAGCACAGTTATGATCAGAAGAAAATGGTGAGGGACTGTCCATAAATATCAGCACAGTTATGATCAGAAGAAAATGGTGAGGGACTGTCCACATATATCAGCACAGTTATGATACGAAGAAAATGGTGAGGGACTGTCCATAAATATCAGCACAGTTATGATCACAAGAAAATGGTGAAGGACCATCCAACAACACAGTACAGTTACAATCACTTTCCCCAGACATGCCTCCAGAAGTAGAAAAGACAATGATGGTCACAATATACCTCAGGCAAAACAAAATGTCCAACATCGCAGCTACTATCTCAAACACCATTTCCCAGAGTGTATAGCAATGCTGTTTGTTACATCTACAGAAGGCTAGCTGAACAACAAATTTGATCTTAGCATAACAAATGTGTAGATACCTCAATGTTGGGATTTAGTTGTAACACAACAGGGTAAAACCAGACCAATCATGTTTCATGAGAATGGAAAACTTGGGTGCAATATCTCCCACATGGCAGCCATGATCCAGGTGGTGTAGTGACTACTCTAAGGGATACGTGGTATATGATCAAGAAATTGGGGTTCAATTCTAGGCAGCAACAAATGATTCATTCCCTTCTCCACAGCAGCCAGAGCAGATAACAGCTCTATAAATTGGCTACCAATCGCTCTTTTCCCAGGCATAAAGCAGTATTTCCATTTCCCCACATGCCCTCATGGTGCAGTGCTTAATTTTGCACATCCTGATCATTACCACCTTACCCACCATATGATCAGCAGAGAGATACAAACCCAGTACTTGAGCTTACCTGAACATAGGGACAGGAAATGCCTGGGCTTCACAAAGGAAACCAAATCCCCTCCCAGACTCCACATCAAAAGAGTTAGACTTTGAAGTTTTAGGAACATTTGGTGCCGCCCTGCCAACAGGTTCTGCACGCAACAGAGTGGACACAATAAGCAACAAATGCGGTTCGCAAAATGTATATAAATAAAAACAGTATGACATCATGTGTTTTGTAACACAGATTTTGTGCCTATAAGCCCTGGGTATCTTAAGTGATTTCCTTACAGATTAAGACAAAAGAAAATCACAAATATGAGCACTCACCTCCATCTAGTGTTATGTGCACCTTAGCTCATTCATGTCACAGTGTTCCGACACAAGAGCCACGTACTGTACGAGTAACAGTAAAATTGTGCATACTTACAGTTCTTCAAAATTGTTTAATGACCACAACGAGTCATGCTCAAAAAAATCTGCCACTGACACCACATAATTTTAAGCAACATTCTACAGAGTGTGCCATGTTGCACCAGAACTATTAATGTACCTGAATGATGGGGCAGGGAAACCTTGGGCCTCACAGAACAGGACAAAACTCTGATGTTCATATGTTCTATATGATTCTGAAGTTCTCAAGCCAGGGATTTTAGGAGGCGAACCACCTGAAGGTTCTGACAACAACACAAAACCAGTTACAATGACATGCACAAACAAAGCCAGAATTAGTGGCTTCACAAGTATCATGTGGAGTCTCGAGTAGAACTCATTAAGCCTATCTTTTTGACGCATAGAACTTTACTAATACAGATCTATTGCTCTGTAATTATGGCTGTTCATTCAGTTCTACAGATCTATGCTCTACAATTAGGGCTAGTTCTGTAGTTCTACAAAGCTGTAGCTCTGTTCTTTAGTTCTACATATCTACTGCACTGTAATTACAATTGTGTTCTTTAGTTCCATATATCCATTGCTCTGTAATTATAGCTATGTTCTTACTTTTGTGAAGAATGTATTACTTAAGCAAAGACTCTAAACATGTTAAATTTCTTGGACAAAACCTCGAAGTTCCACATCATCGCCAAGTTTGTAATTATTCAGCTATAAGCAATACATCATACATAATGCATGGGTAAATTTACAAACTACCACCGTACCAAATTTCATATGCCTGACTCCAACAGTTCATTAGCCATCACCAACAAACTGAAAGCTAAAAGAATTATTGGTATGACCACACTGGTACTTTGCATTCTACAAAAATTATTACTTTAACATGAATCACACGCTGTGCCAAGACCTATTAATGTATATCATTTCAGGCATCGACACCAAGTAGCACGAGTGTTGTTCCCACCTAACAAGCACACGTGTTCTCCTTATAGACACTAGCGATTGTAAGAAACTAAAAATGTATGGTGTTGGAATAGTCTCCAAAGGCATACTGTCCACTCAAAGTGTAACACAAACTGGTCAACTGTTTTAAAAGTTGATAATCTCATATTTCTAACTTTTTCTACCTTCTTAGGCTAAAAAATAACCCTCACTACTGAAACGATGCACTTCTGGAATTTCAAAAAGGTTACAATGTCTGGAGATGTGAGGTCCTCAGTGAATATTAAGATAATGGTCTTCTGAAATGTGATGCTGTGTTTGGTAGACAGATTCAGTGTTTCAAAGGGACCTGCTGCTTCTATCATCAATGTAGAAAACTGACTCTTATGTCCAGCATACTACATGGTGCCACATTCCAAAAGAATATAATACTTGTTTATAAGCTTTCGCCGTGTTCTAAATGTAATTTATTCCTTTTTGGGTAATTCCCCGGCGTCTGAGTTCTAATTGCCGACGTTTCGGAACTCACTATCGGTTCCATCTTCATAGGCAGG
>Ga0123357_10007968_pt1 | contig 13179 bp, 3 predicted proteins | sample TergutEmb28metaG_FD_89873 | JGI IMG/M metagenome (GOLD analysis project Ga0123357, IMG submission 89873) | Embiratermes neotenicus P4 segment gut microbial communities from Petit-Saut dam, French Guiana - Emb289 P4 | ecosystem: Host-associated > Arthropoda: Insects > Digestive system > Gut ...
AGTAAAAAGGAAGAAAGAAAGAAAAGAAAAAAGAAAAAAAATATATATTGTGATTTTTTTTATTTTTTATTCCTCCAATTATTTTTTCGTGGTATTAAATTAAAAAAAAGGGGGGGGGGGGGGGGGGGGGGGGGGGGAGCTAAGAAGAAACTCAAAACTTCTCTGTCAATGTAGTCTGTGTCCTAGCACCGAAGTGAAACTGCATGCTATCGTACATAAATCAGATGCATTACCACTTAATTTCCATTCGTCAGTCACGAAAGAGTAGCCAAATAATAACAAGTGTTATTCAAGCTGGAGGAGACTGATTATCCTGACTTCAGATTCCTAGGATTTCTTCAGCCTCTCCACCGCGCGGAATGCCAAGAGAAAAACTTAAAATCGGTCCTGCCATTTCCTAAATAAAGTTTACAATTTTACGGAACATGATCATCCTCTCATAACTTTGGACGCTGACAGTTGACACAGTTTCTTCAAATAATCTGCAATTCACGCAACAATGAATGTCCAATGACTGTCCAAAGTGAGCTGTATGCAGAATAGTTGTCCTCTTTTAATCAGCTGTTCAGCCATCCAACGGCAATTAACTATTTCTTAGGGATGTGAGTGAATAGGAAATGGTGCAGGGTAAAGTGAAATCTGCATCCTCTGCAAGGAATTACACTATCGTTATATGTAAATAAGACAGTACAGAAATTTCTTTGACGAACCGAGATTTAAGAACTGTCTACAGCAATGAAGACAACTTCCTAAATGATAAAAAAGGAACACAGTTTTGGTTCATCTTACAACGTTCTGGTCCTGTCTCTCTAGTGTCCATGGGCTGCTAGCAGTAATGTTAGCCCTACCCTTTGTCTCATCTCGTCACAGGAAAATGACGTTATCTTGGCTGAAGTAGACAATCGTCGCCTTTAGAGAGAGAAAGAAGGGAAGTAAAAGGAGATACGAAAGTGAAGAAGATACAGAGTGGCAGCTAGCACAGAACAAGAGAAAAAGGTTGCTTACGTAGTTATAGACGTGCTTCCCCATTGTGTGCCTTTTCATTCTTCTATATATTTTCTCATCTTATTTTATCTTGAATCTATTCTTTTCATCTCCTTTACTCTATTTTGACTCACTAGGTAGCAATTTAAAAGAACTAGACGCACTACATTCTTATACGTCTTCACATGTTTTCCAAAATTACACATTTCACTTCGAGATTTATGAAGAGACGAGGAGATGTTAAACAAGTGTTAGTTGTTACTTTACATTGTATCTAGTCTCTTGAGATCCTCGTAATGAACTTTCGCTTGATACAGCAAGAATGTAATTCGTTGACTCTATAGGACACTTTTAAAATGATTAAGCAGTAAAGACTTCCAGACAACAATGCTACTATTTGTTATCGTTACAACGTGCATTCTAAAATCTATGTAGTTCACATACCAACAAATGCGCTGTTTATTAAACTTGGAAAAGTTTTAAAATTTACATTTAAATAAACATTAATATTGTTCCTAAATGTTTCGGTCTACGACCATCATCAGGGAGCATGTACTGCACCTGGCTGAAGTTATATTTATTTTAAAACACTCGGTAAAATGTCTGCAGACATGCTGCCACATCACCACGTAATATATAACGGCGTAATTTTACCGAGTGTTTTAACATAAATATAATTTTAGCCAGGTGCAGTTCGTACTCCCTAATGATGGTCGTAGACCGAAACATGTGGGAGCGATATTATTGTGTATTTTAATGTAAATCTGAATACTTTTCCAAGTTTAATAAAGAGTGCATTTGTTGGTGTGTGAGCTACATAAGCAATACTACTATTTTTTATTTAACAAAACAGTTACAGCTTTCGGCTTTTGAATTATTTAATTATACCACTAATGTAAGAACTGCGTACAATGAAATTAAATTTAATTACAATGCCGTCACAAGTGGAGCAATCTTAAGAGGTGATCGATCAAAATTTGCCTTCGGCTGAATAGCAATTATACGTCTCATTCTGTGGGTTACAGTTTCAAATCTTTGCCCTCTCATCAGTTATTTCTACTGATGATATTATATCTTTGTCTTCCATTGTTCGCAGCTTCCGGGATAGCGCTAACACCCTAACATTCGACAGCATATAATCAGATCTAATGTCAGTGCAATTAGAAAAACGAATATATAATTTGCACTCTTTCTAATTCAGAGTACATGGATTCAGATGACTGCGTTTTAATGATTAAATAATTGCAAGGAGAATGTAAATTAGTTGTCATGGCATAATTTACTGAACCTTGAATCATTCTCGAATAAATTTAATAAAGCCAAATAGACGTCACTCACGCATGTCATTACGCCAGGTCTACATTCGAAACGGGCACCCGAAAATGCAAGTGAGAACCCTTACTTATTTAGTCACTTCAGTATATAAATACATGTAAACAAATAAGCCTTATTTCCTTGGAGTCTGTTCATTTTGTAAGGAGTGTAGACGGTTTTGTCTGTGTTTGCGCCTCTTTATCTCTCTGCTACTAATGGGTCTAAACTGCATAGAAACTGATAAACTTAGACTTTCCACGAACTTTGTGCTACTAAATACGACCACAAGCTGTTATAAGTAGAACTCTATAGCGTACAGGTTAGGGCTTATAGGTTGTCTAACGGGCTTGAAATAACGACTGCTTCTAACCATGTCTATAACACTCAGTTTCTAAGACATGCACTAAGAACTGTACCCACCAACAAATAATAAGTGAATGCTTCTGCCCACCAAGCTTCATTACTCACTGCACATGACAGCTCATGTATTTTTTCTATCCCACCGTCAATACCATCAACTTGCGACACGTGTAAATGTCAGAGTGGGGAGCGACACTAACACCTCTCAGTATAGGGTGATAAAGGTTGGAATGTTCAGGGGCATTTTGTAAAATACACATTTGTTGAGGCACTTATTACGTAAGGTAAAGGTAAAGCAATCCCATTACAGTTCTGGAGAGGCCCTGAGGGTTCCAGGCGGTTGAGGCCCCCAGACTTCAAGACAATCGGCACATGAAGGTGGTAAGGTTGTCAGCCCTAAGCACCGGCCGCCTTTACCCCCAGGAAATATCCCCGGTACTCATTTCGCTTAGAGGCTGAGTCAGCCCCAAGGCCATAGTGCGGCCGGAAGGATTATGTCAATGAAAAATTTCAATGAAACTATCGGGAATCAAACCCGTGACCTTCCGGCTTGTAGCGCAGTGAGTTATTACGTAAGAAACGGAAGTTTCGGAGTAACCTGCGGCCTCAATATTCTAAGTTCTTTCACTACCAACATGGCTGCAAAACATTTCTCTGCAACGTTGCTTTCATTGGTCACTATCTCCCCCTCATTCTACTCAGAAAATATGAGTTATTGACAGCCTCTTTAGATAATATTCAAACAAACGGAATTTTACGTTGGGGATTATTTAGATTTTTAAGTAAAAAAGAAACATATTTATGATGATCAAAAGTTTAGAATAGGTGTAGTGCCGTGACAGTCAGAGTCGGGCAGTCTGAGAAGTATTCCTGAACTGCTCGACTCAGATGTAAATTGCACTGCAACAGCAGTGAGAACCAAAAAATTAAACACAAAATATTTCAAGGCATTTCCAGCCACAATCTTATATTCTCCATTCGTAGTCTACTAAACATCCTCGACTATGAAAATACACGTGTATAATTGGTTCCAGCCTTAATATGTCCCGATGCGCATCGGCCACCCTTAGAGATGTCCCCTTTCTTTTTTCCTCGTAAAGTGCTATTTAAGTCACACAGCATTATTAAAGGCCAGGATTGATATTGAATGCATTTTCCTAATATCCTGTAGGTCCAGCTAGCCTGGGGCCAGAATTAATTATCCAAGTGTGTCACAAGAATCACACTTTTCACAATATGTGAAAGACAAATCAAATTCTTTCCGACTCCTGCATGTGATATCCTGAAAAAGTCCAATCAGATTCACATGCTTTCTTCAAGTGTTTTAGCCATTCAGAAGGCCTACGACTACTTCAAGTTTTACGAATTTGGATAAACCATGTTCCGGACATTAAACCGTTTTTCATCTCATCCTTAATTTCGAGTATTTTTTGTCCTGCAGATGGAGGCAGAACATTCTTTCGAGACGTTATTACCCGTCTAAACACTTTCACGACGTCACACGCAAGGTGAGAGCAAGTGTGACGACATGAAACGTCACTCCGTGATTAATTTGCAGTTGTTCCAATTAGTGACATTCTAAAAAAAACAACGTTACCATAAAGCCTCAGAACTTAAACCCATCAAAACAAATTCCACCTAAATATCGCAGACTCCCTGGATAATGGCACATACATGGGCTGTCCGGAAAGTTTCTGAAAGTTCAAAATAGCCAGCCATTGCTTCGAACTAGCGGGGCATGGCAAGTGCTTTTCTCTAGTAATGAGTTTGACGAACTGAGTCGCGAAAACCGCATTGTCCTATCTTGCTTAGTCATTGTGCTGTGATTCTTTATGTGATCACATGTTCGGCGCGCCTGGCGATTCACTTGAGACAAGAAAATGAGTGTTTTTTTCACGAGCATTCACGAGTTTTCATTCTTATTGCATGTCCTACAAACTTCATCCTTTTAAACTTGTTGTAATAACCTAAAAGTTTCTTACGATATTTCATTTCAACATTTTAACGCTCCAACTGATACCAGGAATGGGAGATTTTTATTTTCCAATGAGTCCAGATCAGTTTTGGGTCCACAAATTTTCCTATTCAATCGACACAGGAAAATCTTCGCCCTGTGGTACAGCGACCGTGGCGTGAAGCTGAAGACTCACCTCCATGTATGGTCGAGATTAAGAACGTATTAATCTACAGCTCCAATCTCCATATGCCTCCATGGCTTTCACAGAAGGTAAAGTAAAGCAGTCCCGTTACAGACCTGGAGTGGCCCAGAGGGTTCCAGGAAGTTAAGGTTCCCAGATTTCATGACAACGGCACAGGATGGTGGTAAGTTTGTCAGCCGTATGCAACGGGCGCCTTTACCCCCAGGAAATGCTCCTGGTACTCATTTCTGTTAGAGGCTGGCTCTCCCCAAAACAACTGTAAATTAATAAAGCGAATTAGATAAAAGTTTTATGGCTTCATCGAAGAAGGTATGTGTTATGAGTCCCTCCCGTGTTACGTTAGACCTCACAATATGACGCCGGTGATGTATGAACAAACAATAAAATATTAATTAAATCTAAACCATAAGATCAACAAATGCAGGCATGTGAAATGTATTTATCACATGTTATTCATTATGAAATATTTATACAAAAGTCTCTGTCATCATCAGGGTAATTTACAAGAATACAAGGAGTCCGAACATACTGTTAAACTACATAAGTGAATCACTTATTGTTACAAATTGTGTGTCACACTTCCTACAGTCACTGGATATCAACTTATTAACTACTAAATTCTGAAAAAAAATTATTTTTTTTAAAACTGGTTTTATTGTTTTATGTAGTTAACGTGCACGCTGTAACAAAATTAAAGGTAACGCAGCTGCAGATACAAGTCTATATAGAGCTATAAATATAAGCCAGTCAGGTGTACTGATAGACAGATATTTATAGCTGTATTGTTTTCAATTACACTACAGGATGAACATTAAGAACGTAAAGAAATAGGGTAAAGTTCATCCTAGAAAGACCACAAAATTCCAGAGGGAGAATAGATGTCTGGCGCTACTCTTTCTTTAACCTCGACGCTAGGGTAGGGTGGGTAGTCAACGCCACGCCCCGTCTGCTTTACCGTTTGAGAAAGACCCAGTACGCATTGTGTAGGAAGCTGGGTGGGCCCCAGGGTCGTTCTGGACGGGTCCGGAAGATCTGACTCCCACTGAGATTCGATCCCCGGACCGTCCAGCCCGTAGCGAGTAGCTATACCGACTGAGCTATCCTGACCCACACATGAATCAATACATCCACTTTAAAAAAAATTGAATTTAATAAGATTTTAGTAGTTAATAAGCTGATATTCAATGACTACGCAGGAAGTTTGGGACATACTTTGTAATAGTGCGTGGTTCACTGAAGCATTTTAGCAGTTTGTTTGGACTCCTTGTAATCCAGTAAATAACCCGTTCACAACATGTCCGTAATGAATTACATGTGATAAGCACATTTCACGTCAGTGCATTCGTTGGTCTTATTGTGTACATTGAAATTTCCGTTGAATGCAACATTACGTAACATGTTACATAAAATCTTAAGTAAAAATCTGTAAAATATGAGTTTGCTGAGCGAGAAACCATAATGTACTGTACGTGGCGTGATTAGTTGTAGAACACGTTTGAAACGTGATGGCACACGCGCAGAAACCAGATTTGGTCTTTCAGCGAAACGGTCGAGTCCATTTAAATTGGCGGGGTGGGGGGTCAGTTCAGTCGACTACTGGCAGCCGAGGTGTGCGCATCAGCGGTAGTAATGCTCGATACATCATGTTCTGAGGTAGAATGTAAGACTACTGGCTACTCACTCCACTCGCATGTTCCCCCTTCACTTCTCCTACCGTGCGTCACCGTGTGCCATCAGGTTTCAACTGAGCACAGTGCCAGTCACAGTACGGCAGGTACAGTACAAATATGCGTGCGACAAGATGACTTGTGGAGGTAGAACAACCCCGACAAGAACAGCAAAGTGAGCCCGAATTGAAAAGAACTAAAACGGATTATATTTTAATAAAGTTTATAAAAGGAATCGCTGAACAATTTTAATTGTTCCGTCCTGTAGACGAATGATTATTGTATTGAGTTCTACATACAATCTGCCCTGTAATTCAACTACACATATAAAAACGTTCTTCACAAACTTGTAGTCGGTCATCAGTCCAGACGTTTTGTCTCCCGTTGCGCAATTTGTAGATTCGTAAACAAAACCTAAAACGTTGTAAGGAAACATATTCTGGAACAAATTCAGTACACAACCTTGCGGATTATTTTCTTAATCTCCATCTTAATACAATTCATACGCACTTCTGTTCATGTTAATCTATCCATATTTCAAATCATGCTTTCTACACGTAAATGTTCTGCCCAGCGCACAATAATAATAGTAATGCTCGCGACAGCTCTAAGTTATGAAGCTCCTTGTCACGTGATAAGTATTCCCCATTCTTCTCTGCCATATTTTCTCTCCATTTTACCCACGTGTTATCCTTAGCACCCTCTTCTCACACACCACACCCTCTCTTCATCTGCATTCTTCTATTAAAACAAGTGGCCAGGATTCACACCCATAGAAAGTACAGTTGTACATACCTAAACATGCTTCTGCCCCGAAGCCTTAAATCTCTCGGACAGCCTGTCATACGGCACAACGCTTGCGAGTGGGTTTGAACGTAGGGATGAAGAAATTCAGAGCACGTCTGCTGGTCCCTTCTTTCTCCTCGAAGCTTCAAATGTGAGGCAAATAGGAACCGGACAGAGTTAAGGACCAATCCACACGACTACATCTTTCTCTTGAAATAGACCAATATAGAAAAATCAACATTTTCAAGAGAAGAAAACGACGGAGAAAAGCTGTAGAAACACATAAAAGAAATTCAGCTGAGTTTGCACCAATGACGGCCATGTTCTTAATAAAACCCCTGAATTTAGTCTTCGGCGTGTCTTTTCTTTTATTTTCTGAGAAGCTGTACATGTTTTCTTTTCTTTTCCCATCTTCTCTTCTCTCTTCCTTTGTCAACAAGAGTCTCATTCCTTTATTCGTGTGCCGGTCCTGCAACGACGCTTGACAAAGCAGTAAGTTTATTACACCCGGTCTTTCGCTTGTTGACTGTTGAGGTGTAGTTTCATTCCTTACAAGCGGCTTTGCCGCTGTTGGAAAACACAAATTAAGACCATAAAATTTCTTCTTCAGTTCTTCAGACATAGAGAGAGCACGGCCTTCAGCATTGTGACTAGCATAATGTCATACATGACTTCCAAATTTATAAATAGGTAGGGTAATTACAGACAATAACACAGCAATATAAATATAATTGATGTTTATTAGAAGCTGCTAAAAATTACATGTTTCGGCCACTATTGGCCATCATCAGGCTTTTCATCCGAATGAACTGTATGCTGTAAGAATGTTTATATAAGTCATGCAGCAGCATATCGATGTTGAGATCTCATCATCCGTGTTGCAGGCTGAAGCCTGCAACACGGATACCATTCCAACCCAACCACACCGAAACTCCAACACACATCAAACCAAGAACAATACAACCAATGTGGTAATTCAACAGAATAGTCGCAAGCTCCTGATGATGAATATATTAATGTCCGAAACATGTTGAGCAAATAAGAAGTGAAATAAAATAACCAGTGACATCAAGTTGGTCTTTTATTCTTCAACTATCACAATGATGCACGGTCCAATAAACATAAGAGTCACAGTGTTGATTTACGTGTATATTAATTGTACGTATTAACGTACAGCGAACTTCAGCGAATTTCTCATCACCTTGATATTCCACCCCACGTGCCGAAGGAAGACTTCTATATGCACGTATGCTAAATAAACAAAGGCAACAACAGAAAAAGTTTAGGTTTCCAGCGTGATAAATAAGTGTTATCGTTTTATGGAACGTAACAAGGGATTTTCGCGTTAGCCAAATTCTTGGGTATCAGATATGGACTTCAGTACAATTCAAAAGCAGTTTCGAGAAACAATGAGTGAGGGTGAAGAACAGAGCCAGCTGACTCAAGTCCAGAAGTAACTTAAACTTCTGTGAAAAGACGAGGAGGCGTGAGACTTGAAGTTTTCTCAACACTGACGATAAAAGTTCCCAGACTTCATGAATCTGACGCCGTGTAAGTCAGCAAGTAGCAAGGATTAGAAGGAAATTTTTACTCTATCTTCAGGGTATTCCAAGAATTTGTCCAAGAATAAAGGGATACCTTGAAGATGGGGGCATCAAGCTCTTTCCAAGCCTCAGTAAATTTGTACCAATCTCTACGGTGTCGTATCTCTGACAACTGGAACTTTCATAAGATAATAAATTTTCGAATTCCTTACGAAATTCTCTAAAAACTAAAGGGCTGTATACTTTTCTGTAGGGCTTTTGTAATATGTACTACTTTATTCTTATTTATGAAAGACCAGTAAGTTAATTATGTGCAGGAAAACAATCTCACATAATCTCACTTCCTTGTAGGAATCGTAGGCGAAACATAGTTTACATTGCGGGTGGAATGCATGGTTTTTTAACGTAAAACTGGCGGTAAATTTTACTGTATAGTATTCAAAACCCGGCACCTCCAAATTACGTATCGGATATCTAACCTCTGTATTAATCAGTTAAGAGAATTAAGAGATAAATTAAAGAAAAAAATACTGAAAGCTCTCTTAATTACTTGACAAAAACAGGAAAAACATTACATTATTCTAACACTAGGTCATCCCCTTCAGTTATTATATAATTGAGCATAAATTCTAACAATGAATGACAACAAATCTGTCTGTTAAGAGACGTTTAAGTACCGCTGATTTATTGACGACCACTGTCCACTCTGTAGTTGCTTAGCGCTTTTACTTCACTTCCTCTTTGGAAAACTGTCCTTTCTAGTAGGAATTAATTGAACTGAATTGAATTGTATTAATTTTTATGTGGATTTTGCACTTGTCAAGGAACTTTTTTGTTCTCTTCCACAAATAATCCCTTCAGTATTAATACTCTAAACAACAAGTTTACATTGCCTTGTATATGTTGATATTCCTAACGTTCCATCGTTTCCATTTGATTTATCCGTATTTACTATTAGTTGTTTGGAATAAACCGTTTAAACAGTAATTAATTTTAATCAGAGGGACGTCTGTGTTGCCACTCTGTCTAGTCCAGCATATTGGTACCAACTGGCAATCAAAAAAAAAAAAAACACACAAGTTGTCATCTCCAGTTTCGCAATTGACACTAATCACCATCCTTTCCAGACAATGGCAGTAATTGCAGTAATATACACTGCAGCACTTAGAAACGGCTAGCAGTAGGATCCTCGTCGGGCTTGATTACGAAAAACCCAGTAACCAACAAAAGCATCAAATATATGGATTCTCTACTCAAACACTACATCGGATTTCGGTAAACCCAATGAAGAAGTGCAAGAGTGTAAATCGCGTCACCGTGATAGACATGTGATTACTTCACGGATCGTTCGTGAGCTTTAATATACGAGTAGGGGACACAATAGTACAAACAGGAAATATTATCTGCCAAAGGCCTATTTTAAAAAGTATATTCACTTAATTAAAGCAGCTACTTTACGTAAATTATGTAGTGTAGCCAACTTGTTGCAGGCGACGCTCTAGTTTACTCTCTCACAACAACACTTTTCTACGCGGCTTTCGTCTTGTCTAATGGTGTTTCCTTGTGGAGCATGAAATGTATGCAATGGAAAGGATTTTTTTTCTTTCTGCACAAAAATGCACAAGCACATAAAATGCGATGGATACTCTCCGAATTATACAAGCTACGACAGTGCAGTGTATGATCATAAGTAAGATGTTCGCTGCTGACAAAATTCTGCAGAAAATTCTAACTTTCTAGAATATCCAGTCATTCGTGGCGAGGACTTTAAATCTAGCAAAATTGACCTCATTTACCTTCATTATTATGTGTTAATTCGTCAGTGAACAACACACGCTCTTTCATGAGTTGAAGTCCATCCATTTGTTTTACATATTCCGGCTCCAAAGATTTTTTTCTGGACTAGCATGATATTTTGGTTAGAGAAAATATTGCTCGTTGAATTTAGATTTAGATAAGCCTCTAGGTGTGCCTGTAGGACATTAAAGAGTGCTGTACAACCTGCAGTTGATGTTCAGTTCTACTTTACATAAGATCACATTAGTTAAGTTAAAGAGGGGAAAACCCCTTCGAGTCCTACTTAGAAATAAGACTACTTTTGTAGCTTGTATTGGAGAGTATAAGGAAAAGAAATGGTCCAAGTTAGGATAGGGTGCGGAAATAACTCAGTTCATTCTTTTTTTAAAAAAAAGTACCTCGTTTTATACTTCCGATGTGCGTGTATACATACATACATATATATATATATGTATAGTATATATGTGTGTGTGTGTGTGTGTAAAATATTATGTAACATATAGTAATAACATTAAACTTTAATGTAAATAAAATGGAATGATGTTTGCTACATAATGATTTCAGTCCAGTTTCAACACAATGGTAGCCAAGTGTGTGTAGTACTCGAAATATTAGTAACGGAAGGAACAGTACATATTTAACGTCGAAGTCCGTACCTTACGAAACATTAATTTACTGTAAAGTGTTCCGACAATGTTATATTACACTTAGGATTACTCTATTGCACAGGCCTGTCCATCAACAAATATCACAAGACAATGAGTTTTCGGAGAACTAAATCTGTCTGTCTTGTGTCCAGCATCATTGTGCTTCAGAAATAAACAAGTTGAATACACACACTTTGGGTACAGTTAACATTAAAGCACAGAACGCAACTATTATCCTCTGCTTAGTACTGCAAATGGAGTCCATTTCACTTATATAACGGCCGTTTAGTTATTGACACTGGCCTGAACTTGACTGCTGGCCAGTTTAGACCCACATAGATTTGGACAACATTTATCAGTTAATGTGCTCGTACTATGATCTTAGAGTGGGCCGGGTAGCTCAGTCGGTATAGCGACTGACTGGACCGTCCGGGATCGAATCCCGGTGGGGACGAGATTTTCCGTCCGTCCAGACCGGCCCTGGGGCCCACCCAGCTTCCTGTAAAATGGGTACCAGGTCTTTTCTGGGGGTAAAGTGCGGCAGGGGCCTGCTGCTGACCACTCACCTCCTTCTAGTGCCGCGGTCATGGAAGAATAGAGCTATACCTCTACCCACCCTCTGGGCCACACCGGGCCTATAACGGGATCACTTTACCTTACTATGATCTTAGAACAAAGTTGTGTCAATGGGTGTTAAGAGAAAGCAGACGACTGAAATTGCAGGAATACATGTTAAGACTATAACAGGAGAGGAAATCCGAACTAGTTCCGTCAAGAGAAACCAAGGACACAACACACAAACAAAATGCTTACACATAGCGCCATCCACGGAAGAAGAATAGAACCTGTAAGCGCTAATCATTTGTCTTTGAACAGATTAAAAACCCACGGGTTACCCCTCAAGGTCTTTGATTAAGCATCATTTTTGTACAGATATAACAATAGTATACATCAGTCACAACTAACTATTTTTATATGTTGTGTGGTTTAGCTGCAGCGTGTTACAACTCATATACGGACTGAAAAGAGACAAAAGAAAAATTTTTGTGTAAATCACCTGATATTATTTTACATTGTACATGCATAAGTCTGAGATATCATCTTTACAAATTTAATTAAAACATACGACAAGCCAAAACCTTTAGACTTGACAATTACATTATATCTGCATAAAGCAATGACACGTTAAAAAAGACATTAAAAGATTTATGATTAAAATAGTACATTAGTGCTTCCAGATTGGAGTGTAGATTTAGTTGAGTGATACGCGGCCTTGAGGGTTGCTATATTATGCTTTCCTTGTTACGTGTTTCCAATTGAAGTAATGTTCCTGATGTCACGCTTCATATGTTTCTTTTACCATTTTACTAGGTCAGTTGCTGTCCGTGACAACGTAAATATATGTAAACCCCGCACATTCCCTGTTACGGTATTGCTGTCTGCACATTTAAGTTGCTTTGACAGTCCCTGACTGCTAGTATCTTGCGTGTCATCACAATGGAATTTTCCACTTAAAAATGAAACTTTAGATCTAAATAAAAGCGGACGTCAGATGATGTCAGTGCAATGTAAAATTTACTCACCTCAAAAACAGTATTCATTTGCGATACGTCTGCAGTATGCGTTATGGGAGAAAATGTAGCCCAAAATTTTATAAACATGGGTCCGTGCGTCGTGACTCAAATTTAATAACTGTCCAACAAGATGCGACTTATTCAGTTTATTACATTTCTGTAAGCAGCTGTACATGTTTCGGGTGTTGACACCCATCATCAGGAGCTCGCACAACTGTAAATACAACTTCTGGTATTGATTAACCGGATCTACTGCCATCCGCTCTCGTTGTTGAGTTGGAACTGATTCATGAATCAGTTCCAACTCAACAACGAGAGCGGATGGCAGTAGATCCGGTTAATCAATA
>Ga0123357_10007969_pt1 | contig 13179 bp, 11 predicted proteins | sample TergutEmb28metaG_FD_89873 | JGI IMG/M metagenome (GOLD analysis project Ga0123357, IMG submission 89873) | Embiratermes neotenicus P4 segment gut microbial communities from Petit-Saut dam, French Guiana - Emb289 P4 | ecosystem: Host-associated > Arthropoda: Insects > Digestive system > Gut ...
AGGGGGGGGGGGGGGGGGTGGGGCCCGCGGGCGGGGGGCCCCTATCCCCCCCCCCCCCCCCAGGAGATCTTCATGGTTTTTACTTCTCCCTAAATGTTATTAGGATAATCACATTCAGGACGATGAGCTGGGTGTGACATGTGGCACTTAAGAGAGAGAAGTGTGTTATGCACATATATGACGCGGAGATATTTTTGGGAAGCAGGGCCACGTACTGAAGAGTGGCGTACGACTTTGCATTCTTATTTGCAACACGAAGATCATATCTGGAGAAGGAGCATTCTCATTCAGGAAAGAAGTAGAACTTTTTGCTCCAATCAAAGTAGTTGTTTGCAGGTGTTTTCAGCCGGTTAAGCCCGGAATACTTGACCTTCTGTTAATTGACTTTGCGATTATCGATCCTTTGCTCTGCTGTAGACAGAAATCTGGTTAGTATTGGTTTCTTTTTTTTTTCGTCGACGGAAGGTGTCTGTTGCAAGAAACGTCACGCACATACTTGACAGTCTGTGGAGACGGTGGAGGTGAGAATAACAATCACTTCATTGTAATACTTGGTAACGTGTTTTATTCGCTATATACTGTAGAGGGAGCTATTCTGTAGTGTATATCATAACCAGGTACGCAGGGTTGGGGATTCATTTCCAGGATGTCCAGAGTGAGAGCCGCCTGGACTGTGTCAAGAATGTACAATTTGTATGCCGCAGGCCAAATCCTCACCTTGCGTAAATTAGCCTGTTCGTTATAAGAATGTAGAGATATACAGGCATCCCTCGGTTTACGGAGGTGATCCGTTCCTTCAGGTGAGGGTTCGTAATTCGAAAATCCGGTTTCAGTTTAAATGGGGAAAAGAATGGCTTCTGAGCCCAAAATATTACAAATCTCCCCCCCCCCAATGTGATAAAATATGAAATACTCAAACCTGAGAACACTCGTCTGTGCTGGTTGTTACAACCAACAGCAGTTACGTAATAGTGTCTGTGTGAAGGACTGGAATTTACCCAACGGCGTACATGCAGTTTGCCGTCCTCACTATTGTGTACCTGTTTCGTAGTTCGTAGCATTATGTTTGTTAAAAGAATGACGCCTGACGAGAGAACGCTAACAAACATTTGCTTCGTTGCTCTTCTTGGGTGTTGAACTGTGTCATTTGTAAATGTGACAATTGGTTCTTTGCTAAAAGAAAGTACAGATTATTGTGCTTTATTTAATCGAGTCTTCGTATATGGTATATTCGTATACCGAGGATGCCTGTGCTGTATATAGTTGATGGCGTTGTGTCAGCTGTTGACAGGTGAGAAGTAGTATATTTCAGACGGACGCTGCCGTGGTCCATTTGAAAGTAGCTGTTAGGGTTGGGGAAGTCGTGAAATGCGGTGGCATAGCCGGTTGTTTGCCTTCCATTCGAACCACTTACTTGCTGAATACAAACTAAATCAGTGTGTCGCGACCGCTTGCACTGGGCAGCACATCGGAATGTAGTAGGAGCTTCATCCTTGCGCTGTACACCAAATCGTGTGTTATTGTGTATCGTCCATGTATACCTGTGCGGTATTGAACATAGCTGGCATCAGCACAGATTATATGATATCGAATTTTAGTTTGTTTACTGAATCGTGAATTGGAAAGGGTGTGGAAGGAGATGGACATGACCGGATTTGAAGTCTTGTCCCGATATTTACCTGGAGGAACTGAGGAAATCCGAGAAGAATCTCGTTATGATAATGTTTGTCCCAGCCAAGTTTCGAAACGTCCACATAGAAATGTTATGGCGTAAAACAAGTTGCTTGGCGTGAATTATTATGGTACGTAGTATATAGTCCTTTATCTTTTTGTATAGTCCTCTTATGTAAATTGTGGGCCGGGTAGCTCAGTCGGTATAGCGACTGTCTACGAGCTGGACTGTCCGGGATCGAATCTCGGTGGGGTCGAGATTTTCCGCCTTTCCAGACCGGCCTGGGGCCCACCCATCCTCCTGTGAAATGGGTACCGGGTCTTTCCCGGGGGTAAAATGCGGCCGGGGCGTGCTGCTGACCACTCACCCCCTTCTAGTGCCGCGGTCATGGAAGAGTAGAGCTATACCTCTATCCACCCTCTGGCTGTCTTACGAATTGCTTAGGTAACAGAAACTCTGCCGGCGTTCAGTGTGGGGCTCTGAAATTGTGTTGTGTTAAAGGTTTTTAAACTACTGTGAAACTGTGAACACAGTTTTGAGTACAAGGACAGCGAATTTCTTTTTTTACGCGATGAGTTGTAGTTAAGCAAGTGAACTTGATCTGGTACCAGGACGTAATTTACGATACCATTTTTTGAATGACTCATATTCTTGTGTATGATGTCAGGCAAGACAACGTGCGCAGATTCGAACTGGCATTTTGCTGAAAGACCCAGGTAACCACATGTTTTGTGTGTCGTCGACTGCGCTCTGAATTAAGAAGAACGTTCTTGTAAAAATTGTAAATCTTAATTGGTTAAACGTACGTAGTGTGTTCATATGACTCTCAACAATTAGTTTGTCGCACTGGAGGAAGGAGACAACTTGGTCCGGACAAACAGAGCGTGTATCTACTCGTTATTTTTGTGCAGTAGCAGGCCTCTGTCAGCCGCGAGGTGGTTCTTAAAGTGTACTGTTTACAGTACTATGAAAGGTAAAGTTGTAACTGGCCGCGTGGTCATGGCCACTTTTGTTCTTGGGCTACTTGATCACTGTTATGGCAGTTTCGAATCCTGATGGACGCCTGAATGTATGTTCGCGATGTTTTGTGTATGTGGGGGGCGTGTGATGACTCGATCCTCCTTCCACAAAGAGAGACGCTCGTAGTAGTGCCTGATTTGTGGCAGTTGAATAAGAAAAGGATCGTAATTTTTTCATGCGTCACTTCGCACTTTTAGTTGCAAGAGTGAATCTCTTCGTAATAGCTTCTAAATAAATTATACCAGCCCATTATTTTGTCTGACAACTCACATTTCTCTTCACTCAGACCATTTCGCGTGACTCTAGGCAGGGCAGTGCTCGCCGCTATTCTAATGTGCCGTGAGTGGAGCTGCACGCGCCGTAGTTTTTATATATTGCAGCAAATGTTTTATTTTAACTCACCATATTTATGGAAGTTGTTGGGAGTATTTCCCTTAAGCTTGTAGACGTGTTATATCCAACACACATGTTGTTCATTCTTTGTCGACAAGTTTTGTAAGTTAAGCGAGTCGACGGGAAGTGACTAGCGACGGTTGTCAGGTAAAATAATGCGCCTCTGCCCTTAGTACGCGAATCTACCTCGGAGCAGAATAATTCCCACCGGCCTATATGCAGCTCTGTTAGCCAGAGCTTTATCCGCCAGCGTCAAGTCTCGGAAACTCGGGTGACAAGAATTGCAAACAGTATTTCAGGGACAGTGAAAGTTGTGCACGTGCTTGAGCAGTGCTGTGAAGTATTGGGAATGGCGGAGATTTACGGAGGCAGTGATTTCTGCAGTGTTACCCAGAAGGGCAGGAGCAAACATCATTTGTGTGCGAGTTTTTCCCCTGACACTGGGTCAGTATTTTAGAGCGGATGCATTGAACGCGTGATAGGGAGAACGTTTATATCCCTCCGCATTTATCTGGCGTAATATGACCTTTAGCTGAAACAGTGTCTTTAACTTAACCGAGGCATCAACCAATCGGCGAGTGAGATTGCGATTCCCGGTAACACACTGCCTCTGCAGTGTTCTTGTACACACAGAGCGTGAGTTACACCTTGCGTCATTAGCATGTTTGCGTTGCTAATACGTTTTATAGCGTCTCTCACAACGCTACATCAAGGGGCGGTCGCACAAGGAAGTTGCATGTAGCGTTAACCAAATTCTGCGGCATGTGTGTAATATGAGCTACACTTGCAATGGCAGTTTAGATTTTTCTTCGCAGTGTATTCATGGGAAGACAGTTCGCTGTCTTGCTTATTGTTGTGTAGATTAATGTTTGTGAGGCGCCATCTCAAATTCAAAACGACGATCGAGCCGGAATAATAATTAATACTGGTTCCGTGTGTGTGACGGCAAGGTCTTAATAGCGGGCTGCATTGGTACAGTTTCTGCATGGTACTTTTGTTGTCATCTTTTGTAACAAAATACGTAGTGTAGGTAGGCTATATCTAAAGTCCATTTTCAATTGTCTTCAATTCTCTCATTCCCAATTCACATTTAATTACCCTCTGAATTTATTCGTATATAGCAAATAGAAGAGTGCCACTAAAGGCCCAGACTATTGGCATTCGGTGACAGGTTTATGCGTTAGCACGTGATTGCAGTGTGCAAATAAGATACGTTTCCAGCAAATAGCGTTATGTGGGCGAGAACTTACAGTGGTGGTACTGGGAAATAATGTGCCGAGGAGAATATTTCGACGGGAAAAACAAGTCTCAAGAGGAGTTTTGCCAAATATTTGTGTTATCGAATCAAAGATCGGGCGGGAAATGTAAAGTTAACCGTAGAATAGGCCATGAAGGCCCAGAGGGGAAGTAGGTATATTGCGGAACTCTTTCTTTAACCTTAACGCTAGGTGGGTGTGGATCGTCACCTCCACGCCTCGGCCGCTTTACTCCCGGGAAAGACCCCGTACCCATTGTCTAGGATGCTGGGTCGGTCCCGGGGCCGGTCTGGAAGGGGGCAGAAAATCTCCCGTAAGGGGATTCGATCTCCGGACCGTCCAGCCCGCAGCGAGTCACTTTACCGACTACGCTATACCGGCCCGTCATAATTGTGCGTGGATAAGCCGAAAAGTGCATACAGAATTGTCACAAAACCCGAAGGGTGAAGCCACTGTGGAAGCCGTGGCGTAGACGAGAGGATAGTGTTAAAATTGCACTTAAAGAAGTAAGGGTCCTAGTGTGGACTAAATTCGACTGTCCACGGCAGGACTCGGTGGCAGGCTTTTGTGAAAACGGCGGTGAAAATTCTGGTTTAATAAAATGCACTTCTTGACCGTCTAAGGTATACATGTTCCACTCAAGTACTGAGGCGTGGTTTTATTTGGAAGCTCGCAAGCACACCACTGAGGTCGTTCCGCGTGACGGCAGCAGCACAGCGTTCGCCGCTGTTCCATCCTGCCGTGAGTCGGGGTTCACACGTTTGAGTTCGTTGTATTGCGGTTAATATTAGGTTTTCACTTACATTTAAAGAAGGCTCTGGAATTATTTTTCTTCCGCCCGCAGACGCGCGTCGTAACAAACTGTCCATTTGTACGTCGAAGATTTGTAAGTTAAGCGAGCCGACGGAAAATGATTAGCGACAGTTGTCCCATAAAATAATGTCCTTATATAATTCTGGGCCACTGAGTTGTTTAATTGGTTTAGTGACGGAGGTGATAATTTGAGTATTAATTTAAATGTAAAACGTAAAGAAATAGAGATGTGCTACTGCACATTTCCGGGCATTATGGAGACGGGCACTGCATGACTTCACTTTTGGGCCGCTGTAACGCCAGGAATAGAGTCAACCCATTTCGTGTGTCAGCTGGACTCAACTGTACCGAAAGTGTTATGAAAGAAAACTGCAACGCCCTGAAGCAGTAATTGAACACTGGGTATTTGGTGAAGAATTGTCCACTGGGATGTAACACTCCGTAGTCTGGCAGAAACGTTTGGATGAATCTTCTGCCTTTATTCACCTTTGTGAGAACCTCAAACCTTAGCCGCCAGCCTGTACCCAAACCTTAACTCTAACGGCTAAGGTCATGGCCCCGATTGTTTTGAAAAAGGGGAGATTTTATCCCAAAATATATCTTTGCCATCACATGTTGTATGTCTGACGTTTCTTGTATCTTTTCCGAAACATATTACGATAAGTGTCGATACTAGGACTAGTAATTTGTATCAGGATGATGAGGTTTATGTGATAGTTCAGAACACCACTGTTAGACCCGTTAGCAAAATTGCGAAAAGCGGCTTTTAGCTGTGTGTGTTCGTCCGTCTGTAACAACTCGGTTCGCACTGAACGGATTTTCATGAAGTGTGGTATTTGAGTATTTTTCGAAAAGTTGTCGAGAAAATTGGAGATTCGGTAAAATCTGACAAGAATAGTGGGTACTTTACCTGAAAACGTATGTATATTTATGATAATATCTCGCTGAATTCTTGTTGAAATGAGAAATTTTTCGGACAAAATTTGTAGAGAAAATCCAAACACACACTTTATGTTCAATAACTAGTTTCCAGAAGTCGCACCGTTTGTGACAATGTGGAAAAGTACGGTAGAGCAGTCAGGCCATATGACGATATAATACGGCGCATGCGCATTGCATGGTAGAATACGCTGCAAACACACGGACAAAATATGTAATACTGTACTTAGATTGTTTTCCCACGGCAGCAGTTGTTACGCAAACGCGCCTGAATATTACATTTATACGAACGTTGCCTGTCTTTTTAAATGTGAAATGAAGATACAGAATCAGGTTATACATGATTACTGTTCCACCTGCATGGTCCGGAAGTGTTCCTCACAGACATAATTCACGATAATAGGCGGAGACTACACTGTTACGTTATCAGTTGTCATGGGAAACTGTGTACTTTATTCATGCTGGAAATGATTCCCAGGTGTTACCATGTTCATCTAAATAGGTCTGTACATATGCCCTCTGAATGTAACAGATACAACATCCGGAGTGATGTGCAGCGGTCCGTAGTTTGGACGTCGTCGTCAAATGGCTTTTGTGCCTAGGACAGTCCTGGAAGAAATACTGTATTTCCAGCAGGTGGACCGCGAAGTGTTAACAGCCGTTTTCTCGGAAACAAATTGCAACTCTCATGGCGTTTCATGTTGGGCGCCTCATTATTAATCGAGATATTTACAGTCCCTAACCTTGTAATGTGGTTTACCGTCGCTGTATATTGTGTTGGTTGTAACACTACTGCAGCACTGTTGCGGGAAAAGTATAAAAACAGACTTCGTCGCTGGCATTTGGTATATCCGTTGGAAATTTTTAAATCCGTTGATAGTCATGGGTAATACGGTGTTTTCAAAAATGTGTTCAGTGTTGGGGTTGAAGTCACTATCTTATGGTTAAATTGTTTCATTGTTAAGCGTCTGTATATTTTTTGATTTCGAAATTGTGACTTATAAGAGCTGTGAAATTTACTGTGGTAACCGAAATTTATTGCTTGAAGTGGCACGGGGAGCGAACTGAACGATTCAAGAAATGTAAACATTCTGCTTCTTCAAAATGGCGGACTTACTACATGGTACCAGACTGCAGAAGATGGAAATCTTTATAGTGACTGCTGTGAGAACATATCTCACATGAAATGGAGAACATCCACATATCATAAAGATACCTTTTATTTTTCTGAAAATTACCCTTTGACGTCATGCCCACATTCTACATACATTGACCCAGGCACTAATGATTTTTTGTCACAGGTAATTAGATGGAAGTTGCAGTATCCCCGTGCACAAGGGAAATAAACGAAACTAATACAAGACATTGTTGAGTGGAACTCTTGAAGCCTGCTTTCCTGTTGTATGGATTTACAGCCTATTTACCTGCTGATTTTGGTATAATATTTAGATATGTGGAAAATCTATAGGACCTCAACAGATATTTCTGATATTTTTTTAAAAGATGGTACTGCAGTCAACAACAAATATGAAATTGGAGAGTGGCCCAAGGATTTCACTGAAGTTGCAGTGATTGCCTTAAAAGAAGAAGCCAGAAACTACAAAATGTAGCGACCGTTGCACAATCAGCCGCATCACACATACAGTGAAGATAGAGTAGCAAGGATACTTACAAGAAGGATTGAAAGGAAAATAGAGGATGTACATGGAGAAGTTTGGATTTAGAAGAAGAAAAGGGACTAGCTATGCAAGTGGGATACTGAGAATAACATCAGAACGAACTTTTGGACATAGATAAGGAATTGTGTGCATGCCTCATAGATTGACAGAAGGCATTTGACCATGTAAACGGGACTACATTCGTGTAGATCCTACAGTTAACTGATATCAATTGATGCTAAAGAATACTGATCAGCAAATTGTACATGGATCAAAGTGTTAGTCTAAAACTGGACTGAATGGAGACAAGAAGAGCGAAGTTTGGAAGTGGTGTTAGACAAGGATGCTGTTTGTCACTGATTCTGTTTAACTTGTACAGCAGATATGTTACCAAAGAAGCTCTTGAAGAGTGTGGAAACTTCAAAATAGGACAAGTAATTCGCACTGTGAAATATGCAGATGACCTTATGATATTGGCTAAGGCAGAAGCATCTCCACAGGGCATGATTGAAGGAAATTGAAATGAGAAGGTACTGTGAACTGGAAGTGAATGAGGAAAAAACTAAGATGATGAGAATCTCAAGGCAGTGCAGATTATGATAGATCTAAAACAGCTGCAGGCTATGGAATATTTCAACTGTTTGGGTAGCATGACAACAAATGATGCAAGATGTACATGGGAAGGTAAATCCAGGATTGCCATGGCAAAAGCAGCTTTCAACAAGGAGAATTCTTTTTTTCCCCAGCAGATTGGACTTAAATTTGAGGAAGAAACTAGTAAACTGCTACATTTTGTGGTGCTGAGACTTGGACATTTCAGAAAGTAAATCAGAAATACCTTGAAAGTTTTGAAGTGTGGTGCTGGAGAAGGATGAAGGACATCAGTTGGACCGATCATGTGAGAAATGAAGAAGTGTTACAAAGAGTCAAGAAGGTAGGCTAACCGAATTGATTATGTCCTGGGTAGCAACTGCCTTCTAAAACACATTTTTAAAGGAAAGAGAGAGGACACGATAGAAGTGATGGGAAGATGAGAAAGAAGATGTAAGCAACTACTGGGTGACTTTAAGGGAAAGATAGTATACTCTAAGTTGAGAGAGGAAGCACTGAGATTGCACTGTGAAGAACTTGCTTTAGAAGAGGCTGTGGACCTGTCAGAAGACAAGCAACAGAATGAATGATGGTACTGCAGTAACCAAGGCCAGAGATTTCTGGTATGTTACAAAACTGGTAAGTATTTGGTGATAGAGCTATTTGTCATGGTTTGTATTTCCAGGAACTGATTCTGTGTGACTATCTGCTCCTACCTGTGAGTGGAAATAGTTTGCACACTGGTTGAACTTCACCAAAAATATTTGTATTATTAAGCTTATAAAAATACAAAATTGCAAATTGGAAAGAGAGGTCAAAAAACAGAGCTGACTGGGATATATCCTTTAAGGAGGTGAAGGTCTGCATTGGACTGTAGCACCATCGATTAATAATAATAATAATAATAATAATAATAATAATAATATAATGATTATGATTATAATAATATGTTGTTGTCGTCGTCGTTGCTTGTCACAGGCCTTTTCTTCCTGGTACATTTTCTTGAAGCAATGGGTTACCCCACCATTCAGGGTTCAAGTTTCAGACTGCGGTACTTTCCATATTATGTGTGATGTCTTTTGTAGCGAATCTGTTGAATGTTTTCCTAATATGGCTTTCAGATTTTTTAAACCTTTTTGTTGTTATTCTGGTGGCTCCAGTTGTCACCAGTATAATCATACATTTTATGTTCCACATTAATTGTATCGTTAAATAAACTCTTGTATTTTAGTTTCGTTTCTAATTCCATTTGCATCACAATTCTGTCCGTGGGTATTACCACATCTATCAGTATGCGTGTTTTCTCTTTTTTTGTTTTAATTACTATATTTGGCCTATTCATTGTAATTTCTGTGTCTGTGTGTACCCCTTTATTCTGTAACATTGTAGCATCTTTCTGTCCACATACTGGTTTGGTTGTGTATGTGTGTGCGGGCGCACGCGCCATTTGTCTGTAATTTCAGTGCCTTGTGCTTTGCATATCACCATCATCATCATCATCATCATCATCATCATCATCATCATCATTGTGCAACCTGTATGTTTGATGTATGGATGAAATATATTGAGGGTCAGTTTTTAGATGATACATATATTATTCTCTGTTAACAGCCAAGATTGGAATATTCTATCTGATTTTCAATGGAGTTCTGGCTGCCCTGTTTGCTATCTGCCTCTGGGTCTTCTTCCAGACCTTGGATCCAAGGATTCCAACATGCAAACTTAGTGGTTCTCTCATAGGGACTTCACCAGGTTGGTACTGTAACAATGCTGCATGAATTTGAATGTATATTCAGTCCTTAAACAGGAACTGCATGTGGAATTTTGTGTAGGTTTTATATTATTGTTAGAAATAACTGCTGGAATTTAATCTGTAATACAATGGTAAGTCATTAAGTAACAGGAATTTTATAAAAAAATTTTTGCAAGAGAACTTATAGAAATGTTTGTGTCTTATTTTTCGACATAGTCCCCCTGCTTCGCAACACACTTGGTCCACCTGTCCACAAGCTAGTGGATGCCCTCTTAGAAAAAAGCTTTTTGGCGTGGCCTTTAACCAACTTTGCACCGCCTCCATTACCTCGTCATCTTCAAACTTCTGGTCCTGCAAATGTTCTTTCATAGGTCCAAACAAGTGAAAGTCCGATGGCACCAGGTCCGGACTGTATGGTGGATGTTTCAGCACCTCAAATTTCAGAACACGTAGTGTATCCATTGTATGCGCAGCCTTATGGGGGTGGGCGTTGTGAAGCAACAATACTCCTTTTGAGAGAAGTCCCTGGCGTTTCAATCGTATCACGGGCTTCAACTCATTTGCTAGCATGTCACTGTATTGAGCACTAGTCACAGTTTGACCCTTTTCCTGGAAGTGCTTCAATATAGGGCCATTGACATCCCAAAAGTGGTCAGCATGACTTTCCCAGCGGAAGCCTGTGTCTTGAATTTTTTGCTGGCTGGAGATGATGGGTACTTCCACTGCATTGATTGTCTCTTACTCTCTGGTTCATAATGGTACACCCAGGACTCATCTCCTGTCACAATTCGATGGAGAAAAGCATCTCCTTCACGAGCATGACAGTCCAGATGCTCCTAACAAATTGTCTGCCTTGCACGCTTGTGATCTTTGGACACCTGCCACACACTTTCATATACCCGAGGTCATCATGGACAATATTGTACGCAGAGCCGTGACTCATTTTGAATTCTACAGCAATTTCGTCAATAGTGCCTCGCCTGTAGTTACGGACTCGCTGCTCGATCTGCTGTTTCACTGCCTCAATTGCCACGCTAACTCGTCTCCCACTCCGGCGTTCATCACAGACGTTTTGTCTTCCGTTTTGAAATCTTTCCACCCATTCATGCACCCTCCCCTGACTCAAACAACTGTCTCCATACTGAACCTTCATTCTTCTGTAGATATCAGAAGGTTTCATACCCTCTGACCACAAAAAAATGAATAACGCTTCGTTGCTCTTCCACAGTGCAAATTGACAGAGGAGCGGCCATGTTGTATGAGCTATTGCGCAGTCTCATACTGCTCGATCGTCTTGACCCCTATATGGCCTATTGCTATGGAGCCATTTGGTGTTCTGAAATAAAATTTTTCGTTGTGCGTACTTTTCCACGCACTTTAGAATAACATTCCTGTTATTTAATGACTTTCCCTCGTATTTACATTGACATGTAAACAAGTCTAACGTTTTATTGGTGACAGTGAAAAACATTAGGAGATAATAGAACGCTAAACATTTATCTAAATAACAAATGCTTGAGCAAGTATCCAAACTAAAAAACTTAGGAATTTATTTTGACAGCAGATTTAGTTTCGACAGACATGTAGAGTACATTGCAGGGAAATGCACTCCTATTATAAACATGTAAGCAAAATCAGCCAAACTCAAATGGGTTTTGGAGCATCGAGCACTGAAGGTTATATACAGTGGTGCAATAGAACCAATATTGACATATGGGGCACCGGTATGGGAGAAAGCCTTAACAAAACAAAACAACTTGAGGAAATATCAGCGAGTGCAAAGAATGATGAATATCAAAATAGCCAAGGCATTGAGAACACTGTCATATGAAGCATCATGCATAGGAGCAGGAGTCTGCCCCATCCGGCTAGCTGTAGGAAAAAAAAGGTATGAACTTAAAAGACAACTCATAACAACATCGAGTACGATGCACCTCTGGAAGTGAGATATTGGACCCACCCTGCAGAAATACCTCTTATTAGGGCACCTACAGAGATACCACATAATGTAATAAATATATTCACGGATGGCAGCAAAATTGGAGGAAAGTTAGGAGCTGCTGCAGGCATAATTAAGGATGACATAGTTCTTCATCAGTCTAAATACAAACTACATGCAAGATGCTCTAATAATCGGGCAGAACAGGTAGCAATCCTAAGGGCACTGGAACAAATTCGAAATCTACAGTTAGCGGAAGATGCAGAAAAGATAGTAGTGGTTAACACAGACAACAAAGTGACACTGGACACACTGCAGAATAGAAACAAACACTACATGCTAATAGGGAGTATAAGGAAGGAAATAAAGAGGCTGGAGGATAGTGTTTTTTAACTGGGTGAAGGCACACGTCAGAATACAAGGAAATGAAACGGCAGACCGTCTGGCCAAGAAGGCGGTAACGGATGACACAGGAGAATTAGTATACGATAAAATACCAAGAGAGACTATAATTACAGAAGGGAAGGAGAACGAAATAACAAAATGGCAGGAGCAGTGGACAAGCTCTACAAAAGGAGCAGTAAGTAAATTATTCTTCCCAGACATAAAAGACAGAATGAAGACCATGATACCTTTCTCAGCTGAATTTACGGCTATGGTAATGGGTCACGGTTTAACCAGATTGTACCTCCACAGATTCAAGATTATTCCCAATGCAACATGCCCTTGTGGACTAAAAGAAGAACAGACAATTAACCACATAATTTTGAACTACACACAACTAGAAAACGAGAGAAGGGTCCTATGAAATGCCATAGTCCGAACTGGTGACACCTGGCCCCCTCCGTTTGAACAACTCACAAGAAACCACATCAAGACATTCACGAAGTTTGCAAGATCAGTAGATTTTAGCGCATTATAAGCTATTTATTGAATATATACATATTGTAACTCAGTTTATTTAGGTAATAAGTTGATTAGTTAATAATGCAGTAGATAGAAGATCAAAAACAAAAGCAATTAGAAAACTGAAAGTAAACCTGCTGTATCTGTAGAAAATAGAAGAAACTGTACATACGTGGTAAATGTATGTAACCTTATTTTGAATATTTAACTCTAAAGCATGTAGTATTATTATGTAATGG
>Ga0123357_10007970_pt1 | contig 13177 bp, 9 predicted proteins | sample TergutEmb28metaG_FD_89873 | JGI IMG/M metagenome (GOLD analysis project Ga0123357, IMG submission 89873) | Embiratermes neotenicus P4 segment gut microbial communities from Petit-Saut dam, French Guiana - Emb289 P4 | ecosystem: Host-associated > Arthropoda: Insects > Digestive system > Gut ...
CCGGCGCCCCGGGCTCTGGGTGTCGTGGCGGCTTGGGGGGGGCGCGGGGGGGGGGGGGGTGTGGCTGTTGTTGTGGCATTTCGGCGAAAAAGGGAAAGGGGGGGGGGGGGGGGGGGGTTCGGGGTCGTGAACGTCGATGGCGGCACCGGCGATCCGCCTGGTTTTCAGAGCGGCCGCAAGGGCGTGAGCGTTGACCACTTCACCGCGGGAGGTATTCACGAAAATCGCGCTGGACTTCATTTGCGAAAAGGCCACGGCATCCACAAGGCGATAGTTCAAATTGTTGGGCTGATGATTAACGTGGACGGTGAGAACATCCGCATTTTTATAAAGCTCGGCCTTCGAGACGTTTTGAGCGGGATAGTCGATGTGTGCGGAGACGTCGACGAGATCGTTGTAAATAACATTCATTTCCATCGCCCAGGCGATCTTGCCCACGCCACGTCCAATGCGGCCCATGCCGAGAATGCCCATGGTTTTGCCGGAGAGCTCCAGTCCGCGAATCTTTTTGCGGTAAGAATGAAACTGCTCCTCCGAGATCGGTTCCTTCACGTTCACGATCGGACGGGCGAGAGCGAAGATCAAATTGAAAACATATTCGCACACGGCTCGGGTGTTGGCGGTCGGAGTGGAAAGAACTTCAATATTGCGTCTGCGGCAAGCAGGCAGGTCAATGTTATCCAGCCCAACCCCAGCGCGACCGACAACCTTCAGCTTCGGCGCCAACGCCAACAGCGAATCGTTGACCAGAGTATACGTGCGAACAATCAGACCGTCCGCCTGAGCCAGAGCGGCCTTCAAAGCGGCAGTATCCTGCCAGTGCGCCTCGATCACGTTGGCGTTTTCGCAGAGCCAGGCGAAAGGGACAGCTTCGAGACCTTCGGTAACGACGACGGTAGGTTTCATGACGTTCCTCCAAGGGAAACGATGATACCGGGAATAAATTCGAAATTCGAAACTCGAAATTCGAAAGAAATTCCAATGTCTAAAATTCGACATTCAAAACCTGTCTGTGGCTGTTCGTGTCTGTGGCTAATTTCCGTCGTCATTCGAATTTGGAATTTGAAATTTGTTTCGAATTTCGAATTTCGAGTTTCGAATTTCTCCAGGCGGCTGAATAGAATTCCGTGTGATCACGACCGCCGCCGAAACTTCCCGGACTGCTCCCCCTCCTTCTTCTCCTTCGCAACTGCTCGACTGGTATCGCCAGATGAGCCTGATCCGGCAGTTTGAAGTGAAATGTGCCCAGAGCTATCAGCAGCAGAAAATCGGGGGGTTTTGTCATCTGTATGCGGGGCAGGAAGCCGTTGCGGTAGGATCGCTGGCGGCGACACAACCACAGGATTACGTCATCACGGCCTATCGCGATCATGGCCACGCCATCGCCCGCGGGATGCCGCTGGCAACGCTCTTTGCGGAGCTCTACGGCAAACGGACCGGCTGCTCCCGCGGCAAGGGTGGATCCATGCACTTCTTCGACAAAAACAAAAATTTCTTCGGTGGCCATGCGATTGTGGCCAGCCATATCCCGCTGGCCGCTGGGCTGGGCTGGGCGATCAAGTCCCGCAAGGAAGATCGCGTCGTGCTCTGCTACTTCGGCGACGGCGCGATGAATCAGGGAGCGTTTCACGAGGCGATGAATCTGGCGGGGCTGCACAAACTGCCGTGTGTTTTTATCGTGGAAAACAACGGCTACGGCATGGGCACGCAGGTGCAACGAGCGTCGGCAGTAACAGACCTCAAACGCCGAACCGGCGACGCCTACGGCATCCCGGGAAAACAAGTCGACGGCATGGACTGCCTGGCCATGTACCACATCACCCAAGACGCCATCGCCTATTGCCGTTCCGGTAGCGGATCGATATTTCTTGAAGCGAAAACCTATCGCTATCGCGGCCACTCCATGTCCGACCCCCAGAAGTACCGCACCAAAGAGGAAGTAGCCCATTATCAAGAGCACGATCCCATCGGACGACTGGAGAAACTGCTCAAGGAAAAGAAGTTGCTCGACACAGCGAAGATCGACGCGATCCACGCTGAGATTCACGAACTGGTCGAAGCCGCACACAAAGAAGCGGACGCCGCCCCATTTCCGTCAAAGGAAGACCTCTGGAAGGACGTTTACGCCCAACCATTTGCGTCGTATTCCGAATATGTTAATAACTAACATGCTAATATATTAATAATCGAGGTTCTCATGCCGATTCTCCAATTCCGTGAAGCGCTCAGGCAGGCGATGTGCGAAGAAATGGATCGCGATTCGGATGTGTTCCTGATGGGTGAGGAGGTTGCCCAGTACGACGGTGCGTACAAAGTTTCGCAGGGGATGCTGGCGAGGTATGGTCCGATGCGTGTGGTCGACACGCCGATTTCGGAATGCGGGTTTGCGGGTCTGGGGATTGGCGCGGCGATGGCGGGAATGCGGCCGATCGTTGAGTTCATGACATTCTCGTTTTCGCTGGTAGCGTTCGACCAGGTAGCTAACAATGCACCTAAAATGCTCTATATGTCCGGCGGCCAGTTCAAAGTACCGATCGTGTTCCGCGGCATTTCGGGACCGGGCCAGCAACTCGCGGCAACACACTCATGGTCGGTGGATGCACTCTACACACACATCCCAGGCCTGAAGGTGGCGGTACCGACGACGCCTGCGGAAGCCAAGGGGCTGCTCAAAACCGCCATCCGCGACGATGATCCGGTGATTTTCCTGGAAAACGAGTCGATGTACGCAAACAAAGGCGAAGTGCCCGACGGAGAGTTCCTGCTCCCCTTCGGCCAGGCCGACATTAAACGCCCAGGAACCGATTGCACCCTCGTCGCATGGGGCCAGGGCTGTCTGACAGCGCTAGCGGCGGCGGAGCTGCTCGAGCGAGAGCACGGCATTCACGCGGAAGTCGTCGATCCTCGAACGCTGCGCCCGCTGGATTTGCCGACGATCGTCAAGTCCGTGAAAAAAACCGGCTACTGCGTCACAGTGGAAACCGGCTACCCCACCTGCGGCGTCGGCGCCGAACTCGCAGCACTGATACACGAACACTGCTTTGACGATCTGGACAATCACGTGGTGCGTGTGGCATCGCTGGACGTGCCGATGCCGTACTCCAAACCGCTGCTGCAACAAGTGGTGCCAAACGTGCGGCGTGTGGTGGACGCGGTGAAGAAGGCAACGTATTTCTGGTCCCGTAGGGATAAAATTGTCCGGAGGTGTTAACAAAAACGGGGCCTCTCTTCCGAGAAACCTCGTTCAGCTCCCCGAAAACAACCCTCTTAGTTACCATTTTTTTTTGGAACCCGTAAATCCTTGCCGCGTGATGAGTTATGCAAGTTCGTCAATTATTAGAGCATTTTTCATGTGGTCTTGGCGTAATGACATGCGCAGGAAGCGAGAGCCAAAGCCCCGCATTGCCATGCGGGGCTCCAAAACGCTACGGGCGAGTGAAAAATGCTCTAACTCGCGATAGGCAGGCTCGACCGGAGGATGCCGTCAGCATAGAAGAGGAAGTCCGAAGTTCATATCTGCTGGAATACCACGCGCGGAACATTACTTATGTTGGAGTCAATAGCCGGCATGCTTGCATGCCGCTTGGTGGTAAATCGCTTCGATGTTGCGGGCGTAGCGAGGGGCGTCCATGAGTGGAGAGTTGGCCATGCGTTGGCGGAGGGTGGCGCGGAGGGCGGCGAGGCGAGGGAGATCGGTGGCGAGGGTGGTGGTGATGGTGATGAAATCGTCGGGAGTTGCGGCGGCGAGCTCGAGGAGGTCAGGAGGGGGGGTGAGGTTGAGGAGTTGGGAGTAGGTAGCGCGGGAGACGGGGGTGTTGCCGATGATGGTGGTGACGGGGACGCCCATGAAGAACGCGTCGAGGCTGGTGGTGTGGCCGTTGTAGGGGAAAGAGTCCAGGCAGATGTCGATGCGATGGTAGGTGGCGAAGTATTGCTCGGATGGGAGGAATGGGACGAAGTCGATGCGGTCGGGAGTGATGTTTCGCTGTTGGAAAAAGTGGCGGGTGCGGTCGCGGTGGGAGCCTTCATGAGCCATCATGATGAGACGTGAGCGCGGGACTTGCAAGAGGATTTTTGACCAGAGCTCGAGCGTTGGTTTGTTGATTTTGCAGAAGTTGTTGAGATTGCCGAAGGTGATGTGGCCGATCGATGCGGCGGGGAGCGGGTTGACGGGAAGATCGACATGGGGGTGGTAGCACCAGTAGGTGTCGGGCAGGCAGAGAGGGCGTTCAAAATTCGAAGTTCGAAATTCGAAATTCGAATCAAATTCCAAACTCGAAGTTCCAAGTTCCAAGCGGTCTGTGTCTGTCTGTGTTTGTCTGCGGCTAATTCCCGTCGTCATTTGAACATTTGAGTTTTGAGCTTCTTTCGAATTTCGAATTTTGAATTTCGAATTTTCCTGCGCTGGTTCGAGGTGTCGGTCGGTGATGCGGTAGTCGATGGCGGACAAACCGGTGGGGGCGGGGTAGCCGAAGAAGGAGATTTGGATCGGGGCGGGCTTGCGGGCGAAAACGAGGATGCGATTGTTGCCCATGTGCAGGGAGGTGTCGATGAGAATATCGATTTTGTCGTCGCGGATTTGCGAAGCGAGCTGGTCGTCGGTCAGGTGGCGGACGTCGAGGAAGTGGTCGGCGTGTTGGCGGAATTGCTCGGTCTGAGCGTCGGGCTTGGGCGTGTTGGAATAAATAAATGTCTCGAATTGTGATTTATCGTGGTGGGCGATGAGGGAGAAAAGGTGATAGCCGGTGAGGAATTGCATGCCGATGTAGCCGATGCGGAGACGGCGGTTTGGGGAATGACGAAATTCGAATGACGAATGACGAATCAAATCTGAATGACACATGTTCGAATGTTCGAAACCACCTGTGCCATCACCATTTTGGTCATTATTATCGTGGGGGGATTTCGAATTTCGAACATTCGAATTTGATTCGTCATTCGTCATTCGAATTTCGTCATTCATAGCGTGTCGTTCGTTGAACAGGTGATGTTCGCGGGCGATGGCTTCCTGCGTGAGGTGTGGGTGGAAATGGAGGGCGAAGAGGAGATTGCTGTGGTAGTGGTAGTCGGTGGGGGCGGCGGCGATGGCTTGGCGGTAATGGGCGATGGCGTCGTCAAGAAGGGACTGGTTCTTCAGGAGATTGGCGAGGTTGTTGTGAAGCGGTGCGGAATTGGGGGAGTAGTTGAGGGCGTTGGTGTAAATGGTGATGGCGTCGTCGAGGCGGTTGAGTTTTTCGAGGCATTTGCCGTAGGTGAGCTGGATCTCGGGGACGGTTGGGAGGGCTTCGGCAGCGAGCTTGGCTTCGGCGTCGGCTTCGATGTGGCGGTCCTGGGCGGTGTAGATTTGGCTTAGGGCGTGGTGAGCGTGCGGATGGTTGGGATTGAGGGAGAGGGCTTGATGAGCGGCGGTGGTGGCGGGGTCGAGTTGGTTGCGGCGGAGGAGGGCGAGGGCGAGGGCGGCGTGGAAATCGGCGGTCGGGGATTGGGCAATTGCGGTGATCAGGAGAGCGACGGCCTGGTCGAATTGGTCGAGGTGGCAGAGGGTGATTCCCAGGTCGCCGGCGATGATGGGGTTGTTGTTGGAGAGGCGTAGGGCGGTTTGGAGGGTGGAGGCGGCGTCGGTGAAGTGGCCGGTGGCGGTCAGGGCGATGCCGAGGTGATGATGGAACTCCGGCGAGCTGGGATTGCTGGTGAGACAGCGGCGGTAGTGAGTGATGGCTTCGTCGAATTGGTTACGAGCTTGCAGGATTGTGCCGAGGGTTAGTTGGAAGCGGGGGTCGTTTGGAGAGAGGGTGAGGGCTTCGCGAATGAACTGCTCGGCTGCGGTGTTGTCATTGGCCTGGTGGCGGAGCAGGCCGAGTAAGTGAAGGACTTCGGGTTGGTTGGGGATGCGGGCGAGGATTTGGCGGTAGAGAGATTCGGCCTGGGCGAGGCGGCCGTGGTTCTGGTGCTCGATGGCTTGTTGGAGAGCTTGGTTGACAGTCAGTGGCATCGCATGAGTTTCGAGTTTCGAGTTTCAAGTTGCAAGTGCTCGAAACTCGAAAGATTGACGGGTGCATCCTGAATGAGTGGCAATTCCGGGCGTATCCAATATTTTCCCCCACCGCCACCCCGCAAAGCGGGGTCGCTACGGACATTTTTCGGAATTGCCACTATTGGCGGATGCACCCAAGATTGACCGGGTAAAAAGTAAGCAGTGGCGGCGGAGACAATCTCATGTAATAATAATGTTCTGTCCGATTTTCAGGAGACGCTCATGTTCCGCGGGTCGATCACAGCGCTTGTCACGCCTTTCAAGAACGGCCAACTCGATCGCGCGGCTTTCGAAAAACAGATCGAGTACCAAGCGAAACACGGCACCCAGGGCATCGTTCCCGTAGGAACCACCGGCGAATCCCCAACGCTCAGCCACGAAGAGCACCACTTGGTCATAGAGATTGCTGTCAAAGCCGCGAAAGGTACCGGTATGAAGGTCATCGCCGGCACAGGATCGAACGCCACAGATGAAGCGCTCGACCTGCACGCTTTTGCCAAGAAAATTGGCGCAGACGGCGCCTTATCGGTGATTCCGTACTACAACAAGCCGACGCAGGAGGGGATGTACCGCCACTTCAAGAAACTGGCGACCGAAGTCGATCTGCCCATCGTGCTGTACAACATTCCAGGCCGCACGGGCGTGACCATGTCCAACGCCACGGTGGCGCGACTGGCGAAGGACTGCAAAAACATCGTCGGCATGAAGGAAGCCACCGGCAGCGTCGATTCCTGCAGCGAACTTTGCCGATTGACGCAGGGGATAAGGGGGGGGGGTGGGTTCACGGTCGTCTCCGGCGACGATTCGCTGACGTTGCCGATGATGAGCGTCGGCGCCGTCGGCGTGATTTCCGTAGCGACGAACGTCGTTCCCAGGCAAGTCCGCCAAATGGTCGACGCAGCCTTGGCGAACGATTTCGCCGAGGCCCGCGAAATCCACCTCCGCCACTTGGAACTCTTCAAAGCTCTCTTCATCGAAGGCAACCCCATGGGCGTCAAGACCGCGATGCAGATCTTGGGCAGAGACAGCGGCGAGATGCGCCTGCCCTGCTGCGAAGTCAGCGCCGCCACGAGGAGTACGATCCACGCCGCGCTGTTCAATCTCGGTCTGATCCAGGACAATGTAGCCTAATCTGTGTCGTTAGCCCCCGGCTTTGCTGGGGGTTCATGGCCTGTTCTTTGCAGCGTGTCAAAAGATATCGGGAGAAGGAATTTCGAGATACACCAACCGTGCCCAAAATGGCACTTCTTCTATTTAGCCGGCATGCTTGCATGCCGCTCCGCGCGGAGTCAACCGTCATCACCACCATCAACTTTCGAACGTGATTGGTATAAACATGGACAACAAGGATATTCGCAAGCATCTGCACGATTTGAGCAATGCCTTAAATGCCGCGAAAATCAACGCGTATCTTTTACGGAGGATACACGGTAATCTGGACAAGGAGGCCATTGACGGGCTGGACTCTTCGCTTTTGGAAGGGGAAAAGATCGTCGAAAAGTTCCACCGTGCCGTTTATGCGGAGATGGCCAAACAGTCGGCAGCCGCGTCATCCACGACGTAATGCCGTGTCGTTTTGACGTATTCGTGACATGATGTCGCACGTGATCCAAGTTGACGGTTATGATTGCGACGCAGACGTGTCATGCATTCGGACAAAAAGACATGTCTGGTACGCGGCTTGCCGTAAGGATCGGCAGATAGTGGGTGGGTGGGGAAAATAAGATTGCCCGGTCAGTGAGAAGGCGGCGAGGTCACTGAAGTGGAGAAGGCAGGTAGGGGGGCATGAAGGAAGGCAGGACCTATGTCACAGGCGAGCGACCACAAAATTCTGATCGTTGAGGACGATCCCAACGAACGGGCGGGTCTGCAGCGGTTGTTGTCGGAAGCTGGTTATCAAATTTCAACCGCCGATTCCGCCGACAAAGCCATGGGCTACATGGACGAGTCGATCGACTTTGTCGTGACCGACCTGCAACTCGGCGACGTCTCCGGCATGGACCTCCTCAAGCACTGGAAACTCAAACAACCCAACACGCTCTTCCTCATGATCACCGGCTACGGCTCCGTCACCACCGCCATCGAGGCGATTCGGGCCGGCGCCTATCACTACATGACCAAGCCGGTCGATCCGCAGGCGCTGTTGATCATGTTGCAAAACATGGTCCGTCAGTACGAGGAGACAGCGAAGGTCCAGGCGCTGCAGCATCGGCTCGACGAGAAGTTCAGCCTCTCGAACATCATCGGCCGTAGTCCGCAGATGCAGCGGGTCTTCGAACTGATCCGCCGGTCCGCTCAGGCGTTTTCCACGGTGCTGATCCTTGGCGAATCCGGCACCGGCAAGGAACTCGTCGCACAGGCGATCCACCAGAATTCCCCGCGTCGTGACGGCCCGTTCGTGGCGGTGAACTGCGCCGCAATGCCGGCGACATTGGTCGAATCCGAACTCTTCGGCCACGAAAAGGGCGCTTTCACCGGCGCCATCGACCGCCGCCTGGGCCGCTTCGAACAAGCCAGCGGCGGCACACTCTTCATCGACGAAATCGGAGACTTCGACGTATCGCTGCAGGTGAAACTGTTGCGTGTGATGGAAGCCCGAACAGTCACGCCCGTCGGCGGCAACAAGGAAATCAAAGTCGACACACGGGTCCTTGCCGCCACCAGCCGGGACATCCGGGACATGATGGCCAAAGGCCTCTTCCGCGAAGACCTGTACTACCGCCTGAACGTCGTCACGATCGAACTTCCCCCGCTACGGCAGCGACTCGACGACATCCCCCTCCTGGCCAAACGTTTCATGGATCGCGTCAACGAACAGAACGGCACGAAGATCACCTCGATTGCCCCCGCCGTGATCGACGCGATGCAGCAGTACAGTTGGCCGGGCAATGTGCGGGAGTTGCTCAACGTTATTGAGCGGATGATGGTCTTGGCGGACAAGCCGACGCTGGAGCCTGACGATCTCCCGTCCTACGTGAAGAATCCGTCAGCCCGGCCGACAACTGGCGTCACAGAATCTCCACGTCCTGGCGACTCCCTCAAAGCGGCAACCGCCGTTCCGGTTCCACTGGAGCAAGCGCTCGCCACGATGACGCTGGCGAGTCTGGAGGAAAAAGCCATCGCCGCGGCACTGGTCCGTTTCAACAATAACCGAACCCGTGCGGCAAGGGCTCTGGGGATCAGCGTGCGAACACTGCAGCGGAAATTAGGCACCAAGAACGCCCCCGAATCGGACGCACCAGCAAGCGAAGGCGAAGAACCTAATCCCTCCCTCAACACCCCCAAAGCGGAGAACTCGCCTGGCTCGCTGGTAAGCAGCGGCAGTTCCGGTCCGTGAGAGTGAGCCCGTTTTTCTAGACAAACCTTCCGGACTCGTAAAATTCGTTCAGAGCATTTTTCATGTGGTCGTGGCGTGATGACATGCGCAGGAAGCGAGAGCCAAAAGCCCCGCATTGCCATGCGGGGCTCCAAAACGCTACGGGCGAGTGAAAAATGCTCCAATTCGTAATGTTCGTACAATTTGTGGAGAGAGCCTTTTCATGCGATAACGGGGCTCGCAAGCCTTGTCCCCCCTCCCTCCACGAATTTTACGACTTTCACGAATTTTACGAATTTTACGCGTGGAAAGGCATTGCTCAGAAAAACGGGGCCATTCGTCCGTGAAATTCTCATATGGACTTTTTTGACTTTTGCTGAGCTGAGGGTACATTACCAATGGCGGGAGAGGACTCCATCGCAAACGCGACGGTGTTCACGACGAACATGCGCACGGCGGCGGTGGAAGAAGGAAGTCGCTTGAATCATTTTATTGTGCATTCTGAAAGCATAGGAAGGGGTCTTTCATGAGCTCGTGGGCGCGGTGTGGAATCGTAGCGGCAGTGGCGATGGCTTGTGCGATGGGAACCTCCGCGGCGAAAGCGGACGGCGGGGAGTTGTGGGTAGGAGGGGCAGGTGGCCCCACTTATGACGGCCTGTTGAACACTTTCAATCTGAGCGGCGTGACGGCCATTGCGGCAGGGTCTAACTTTACGATGGTCCTCCAGAACGGAGTAATATATACGTGGGGGGATAATATGGTTGGCCAGTTGGGGCGCGGAACTGGACTCGTCCCCTATGATGGGACCGCTGCTAGGCCGCTCGATAACCCGCCCAGTGGCACCGTGACGGCCATTGCCGCGGGAGGGACGACCTCCTTTGCAATCATGAATGGCGGCAGCTTATATGCGTGGGGGAGTAATGGTTATGGCCAGTTAGGAACTGGCTTCTCGGATTACAATCCTCATGATACGCCGACGCCGGTGCAGGACCTTTCCAGCGGCGTGACCGCTGTGGCGGTAGGATGGACTTATTGCATGGCGATTAAGGACGGCGGAGTATGGTCATGGGGAACCAACGCCAATGGCGACCGATACACGCCGACGCCGATGAGTACGCTCTCCAGCGGCATTACGGCTATCGCGGCAGGAGCCTCTCACGGCGTGGCACTCGATAACGCGGGCGAAGTATGGATATGGGGAAGTAATGCCGATGGATCGGGGGCCATCAACACGCCGGAACTGGTCACGGGACTGGGAACGGTCATCGCCATTGCGGCGGGCGGTGATGCGACTCTCGCGGTGACGACCAATGGCGACGTGTGGGGGTGGGGCGAAAACTTTGGCACGAGCCCGATCGATCTGACCCTGAACGTGTATCATGACTTGACGAATGTCGTGGACGTGGCAATAGGTTGGGACAACTCTTACGGCGGCTCTCGTTATACCTTCTACGCGTTGACAGGGACGGGGGATTTGTATGAATGGACCTCTGACGTTGGTTCCGTGCCGACATTGCAGGGGGATCCGGGGGATGTTTTTGCGAAGATTGTTGCGAATGGTACTCATGCGTTAGCGATCAAAAACTGGGCGGTGGACACACCGGAGCCGGGGAGTCTGGGTCTGCTGACGATCGGCGTGGTCGGATTGCTGATGCGGCGACGATCTCGCGCGTAAAATTCGTACCATTCGTAAAGTTCGTAAAATTCGTGGAAAAGGGATCGTCTGTCGGCTCGCGATTAAACGTTTCTGACGCCATGAACTCCACCACGCATTTTACGACTTTCACGAATGGTACGAATTTTACGCGTGAGATCGGATACTTTCCCTCATCATTTGTCGTGCGTAGCTCCGGTTGGTATACTACTGGACTCTTTATTCCCAGGTTTGGACGCCCCCATCGTCTAGAGGCCTAGGACACGGGCTTTTCACGCCTGTAACTGGGGTTCGAATCCCCATGGGGGCAATTTGGAAGAAGCCAGTAGCCAGTAGCCAGAAGGGTTACTGGGATCACTCTTCTGGCTTCTAGCTTCTGGCTTCTTCAAAGGTGATTCATGGGTATCAAAGCGATCGATTTGCGGCGTGGCGTGGCGGTGGAATGGAACAACAAACTCTACACGGTGCACGATTTTGCCAAGGTGTCGAAAGGCAATTGGCGGTCCTTCATGCAGGTCAAGCTCCGCGACACGGCCACCGGCAGCATCATCGAACAACGCTTCCGTGTCGACGACGAACTCCAACAGGCGTTCCTCGACCAGAAGCCGATGGAATATCTCTATTCCGAGCAGGGCAAGCACCACTTTATGAACCTTCAGGACTTCGACCAGATCGAGCTCAGCGGCGACGTCGTCGGCGAAGCCGTCCAGTACCTCAAACCCAACACACAGGTCCAGATCACCATGTATCAGGGCAAGCCTTTCTCGGTCGAACTGCCGAACACCGTTGAGCTGACGATTGTCGATTGTCCGCCGAGCATCAAAGGCGCCACGATCAGCAACGTTGGCAAAGACGCGACGATGGAGACCGGCCTCATCGTCAACGTCCCCGACTTCATCGAGCAGGGCACGGTGATCAAGGTGGACACGCGGACCGGCGAATATCTCGGCCGGGTTAATGACTGAGGGAGAAGCCAGAAATCAGAAGCCAGTAGCCAGAAGGTTTCAAGTTGACGGCTTACTCCAAATTTTCTGGCTTCTGGCTTCTAGCTTTTGGCTCCTTCAAGTAAAACGGTGTTGGATGGAATCGCCCCGTCAACCAGATGGCGCCAAGGCCCCGACAAGGGTGGGAGAGGTCGTGGGTGCAGCGGGTGGAGGGGGCGACGTGCGGAAATATCCCAAGCCGCCCACCCTCTGGCGACGGATACTTGCCCATAGTGTCATTCCCGAATCGTGGCCGCTCGCCGCTCGCTACCCCACACGATATACCTTCATCGCTCTTCTCGTGGCCATTTTGATTGCCGGTGCAGTTGCCGGTCTCGGTGACGGCCTGCGGTTCGCCAACGAAATCCTCGCAATCGCCGCACGTTACCAGGCCGCCTATCCGGAAGTTCCCCTGGTCATCACGCCGGAGGGGGAACTGAAAGCCACGCCGGCGTTCAAAGAGCCCATCCAGTTCTCTTTCCCGAACAGCCGAATCGTGATCGATCCCACCGGCAAAACGCACCCCGAATCGATCAAAACCCCGACGATCCTGCTCACCAACAAAGAAGCGATCATCTGCCGTGGCAATGGTGAGGAGATGCGTCTGCCGCAGTGGCTGAAGTTGCCGCCGTCGCCGGAAGACAAGCAGGACCTCCCCATCACCGGCCAGAGCATTCGCACCCTCTCCACAGGCATGGGTACGCTCACGGGTCTGATGATCGGCTTGACCCTGGCCATCGGAAACGTGATCTGGGCGGCGGTGACCATGTTCCTGCTCTGCCCACTGCTGATCGTGGTCGCTAGCGCCGGTGATCGTGGCCTGCTGATGCCCCGACGCGTCGCTTATCGCATGATCGCCGCCCTGATGGTGCCGCTGGTGCTCTTCAGCGGCATCATGCACGCGGCTGGCTATTCCATCCTCTCCACACTTGGTGGTCTCGATCCGGCGCTGCTCTTCTGGTTCTTCACCACCGCGGCGCTGGCCGTCTGGACAGGATTCATGGCAAAAAAAATCTACGCACCACCCATCAAGTCGTGACCCTGCCCAGGGCAAACGCATTTGGAGTTCCGAGCCGCGACCGTCAGGGAGCGACCAATACTGTCCGGTATTTTTTATTTGATCGTGGTCGGAGATTGGATAGGTAGGGTGACAGGGGTGCAAGGCTGAGCGTTGTGGTTAAAAAGGCGCA
>Ga0123357_10007972_pt1 | contig 13176 bp, 8 predicted proteins | sample TergutEmb28metaG_FD_89873 | JGI IMG/M metagenome (GOLD analysis project Ga0123357, IMG submission 89873) | Embiratermes neotenicus P4 segment gut microbial communities from Petit-Saut dam, French Guiana - Emb289 P4 | ecosystem: Host-associated > Arthropoda: Insects > Digestive system > Gut ...
ATGCTGCTGTTTTTTTTTTTTTTGGGGGGGGGGGGGTTGTCAGAATGTTACCCTGTGCCATTTCAGGACCGTAAGGTAAGTTCCACTATTCTCGCTGCCACTTAGTATGGTCGCGCGAACTCTGCGTCGTTACTACCGACTGTAGAAACGATAAACTTAACGTGTCCGTCTGGTTATCGGATGTAGGAAAACATAAAATTCGCGCATGTCCTGTTGATGTTATTAATCGGAAGAAACTAAGAAGTACTGCGTTTAATTGCCATCCAGGGGTATAATGGTCATACCACCTTTCATAACATTGGATTATCTGCTTAAAGAGGTTAAATGAGGCATAAGCAGCATGGTGATATCGTAAACCAACTTTTTGTTCCTTTTTAGGAAGAGAAATTACGCTGCTAATACGAGCCGTACAAAAGAAACGTAATTAAGTTTACTTTACATAGAGTGGAACTAATGTTGCTGTATTCGCAAGTTCATATGGGTGTCATGTAGGTTGTCGTTGGTGGGACGTAGGAAAGTGTCGAAGTGTTGGTGGTTTATGTTGTACTGAATAATTTGCGATAGTATCAGTGCCACAGATAGTGCCGTATTCCGCCTCTGGAGCCGCTGCTGAGTCGGTTCACCTATCTTCCTTGATCCGACGTGTTGCATTCAATGTTAGTGGCTATAATCGTGAAGCAGTGGAATTTGCAATAAGCTTGGCCTTGGCGCGGGTGGAAGAGGCAGGACAATCATACAGAATTCTCGTGCAGACCGAACAGATAAAGTAAATTTAACTGAAGTAAGGGCCTAAATTCCCCATTTACGTAATCGTAGGTGTAATAATTTTCGTGGGCAAGATACAGGGTTTTCACACATGCACAACAGGTCGTTAAATTATCCGCACATTTAATGTTTAGAAAATAAATGACACACGATTTAGGGCTGTATGTTAGCAACATTTTTTTTTTAACGTTTGTGTAGAAGATACACTTTACATTCCGAAAGTGCGCGAAGAATTCCAGTGACAGGTATTTATTCGGCTCGGAAGAAACTTAATTTCCACAAAAGTAGTTTAGAAGCATAAAATATGGATACAGTTAAGAACTGAATTTGAAAGTTGCCTGTGTGTAAAGGAACAACAGTGTATATGTAATTACAGTTTTGAAACAGATGAACGCTAGAACAAATTTTGCAAAACCGTACCAACGCAGTTGGACAGTTTCGGACTGTAGTAACGAAAAATGGTGTGTAAGAGTTACTTACGTTGTTGGTGTGGTCACTGATAAACAAATAATTTCTTTGTTGTAGAAAATCGTGTTATATTTAGCAGACATCCACGGAGAAATGCCACTTTTCCCATTTTACCATATCTCACCGCTAGAATTGGCGGTGCCCCTTTTTTGTGTAGAGTTGAAAACTGTGAGACTTGTTCTCGCTGGCTCTCTTTACAACACGGGCGTCTGAACCGGTTGTGATGCTGCGAGTAAGCAGCTGTGCTTGAGTCCACTCTTCATAGCTGGACCGGCAAGACTGATTTTGCACCAGCACTCAACGTGCGCTGGAGTCGCATTGGAGACGTCCTCTGGTGACATGCCCCTAAAGCGTTGTAGCAGTCTTTTGTTTAGTTAGAGGGTATTTTCATTGTCGATGCGGAAGTTGCTGTTGTCATATTTCAGTAATTGTTTTGTCATATCCAGCGGTACTATGTTTTGTTGGTTACGCACGCACGCACGCACACACCCACACACACACACACACACACACATATATATATATATATATATATATATATGGAGTGGATGCAAACACGTAAACACGTACCTAGCTGGTAGCGATGAAGCGGTGGCGGCCAGACACTGAAATTTGCTAATGTGCCGTTCATGCTGTGCCGTTTACTGACAAACTGCATAGTGCAAGATGTTGAAACGATGATGCTCGACCAAGAAATAAATCGCCATTTTTATTAATTACACGGATCTAGAGCTGTCTATGCAGAAGCCCACCTTTGCACCATAGAGCTGTCTTAGCCATCTAAGAAGGGACCAGGGTGCAAGGATCCGAAGTGCCTTATTGTCAATCTGTGTTACACATACATTTCCTATTTTGTAATATTATCCCATCCAGAACTGGTCTTCTTACCAGCGGTGTATTTCCTTCGGGTTTTCCAACCACCACCCCCCACACATTTCCCCTCTTTACCATGCCAGCCGTCTGACCTTCCTGATTTCATCGCGTAAGCAGTACCCATAACGAAGCTCCTTATTCTGCATTTTTCTCCATCCTCCTGTTAATTCTTCGTTTTAATCTCGTCCAGCGATATATCGTAACACACCACTGTACATAAGAAATGTCTGATCCTCTGTATGGGGGAATTGTAATAAGAGTTTTGTATGTAGTATTTCGCTGAAATAACCTGGAGAAACCTACAAAACCCGTGATTCGGTACCTTTCTCTGGTTACGTTAAAGCATTGATCTTCACAAAGAGAAGCCACGTACTTTATCAGTAAGCAACCTCTTCTGTTCCTGCTTGTGCTTTCTAGATAGTGACCGTCATGTATTAATTTGTATTCCACCAGTATAAAATTACTAGACAGGCGTGTTTTCGAACCTTGATATTCTTAACAACAGATCTCAGCGTGTAGTTTCACCAACCATAGCCTTCAAGTCACACGACCAATTTCCAACATATCCCCGCCTGATTGGCTTAGTGTTTGCGGAGTCGCACGAATTACTTTCGGGTGTTGACGTAATTGATGGATCACAATGTTTTGTCGTGTAAATTTGTGCGGTCCGATGTTGCAGGCACATCTGCTTGTAGTACGATGAGAATGAAACCTACAATGTTGTATCTTTGGTGTCTAAAAATACATGGCCACGGTGAGAGCTTTTAAACATCGCGTTTAATTGGCCTGTGTTAGCGTCCTTCGCTTCAGTAAGCTTCTCAGCACCGGTACGTGGAATTCGCAGTCTACTGTTTTCCGTCGGGCCTTTTTTGTTGTTGTTGTTGTTGTTTTTTTTTTGTTGTTTTGCGGAGCCCACCCTGTTCATAACAAAAAACGATCAACTGCGTTTTGATCCTTGACTTTGCAAGCGCAGCGTTTTGGTCTCGATGATGCTGGTGATCTCTTCATGAACTTGTGTGTTGTTGCTGGATCTTCCTGAAATACCCAAGACTCGCCTCTAATGACGATGCAGTTGAGAAAGCGTGGATTCGTGTGACAGATCTGGGCGAAGTCTTCATAAATTGTCATTCTTTGGTCCTTTCGCCCATCCCCGACACTTTCTCCCACATCTTCTTGAAGAATCTGACGAATCCTGTCCTGCTGAATGTGCATTTGTCATTCGATGGTCCCCTTCAACAAGTTCTGAACTTCGCCAGATGATGATCTACGGATTTCCAGCTTACGGCCGCTCATTCAGTGGATTGTCTTCAAGGTCCTCCTGCTTCTATCTTAATCTTCTAAATCATTCTAAGACAAACATATGAGAGCTTTAGTTTCATAAACTTTTCAAGGCACTGAGTTGGGTTCTGTAGCTTTGCTACGGATGCACTGATTGGGCTAGAACCTGAACTTCCTTATCACTAATCTCTTGCTGTCGTACTTTAATATGCACTAACAGAAGCCGTCTACAACTGGTTTATGCTCCAAACCTTACTGTTGCCATACTTTCAATCTTGGAACTTCGTCCACGTATCATCGTGATTTTTCCGTTCCTCCGTATAGCTATCTCTTCAGCTATGCCATAGGCTATAAAAGTTCGCACGTTTATAGTTGTGGATATCAGACACACAAGGAGAATAGAAGAGACAGAAGTAATCATTTGCTTAATTACACAGTTCTCTGCATTCATGTTCGATGTATTGAATGAACGGGTGTTGCTAAGGTTAGTAAGAAATTCCATGTTACGTAACTGTACGTCACTCTATATTGCTAAGTCTGGTTTATACCTTTTCCGATACATTTAAATTCGTGCGTACCTACACGCTTAAAATGAGTTCCTGTTGCTTTAATTTTGGTCTTTGTTACTTTATGCATCCTCCACGTACAGTACACAGATTTCTAAACGACTGCTCGTACAAAAATTGCACTTGACCTGGAACACAGACCCCACGGACATCTCTGTGTTTTACGAAGTTGAAAATGCAAGGTAAACGATTTCCGACCCTGTGCAGTGAAACCTGTAGTAAAATTTCTTGCTTAGCCCCATGTCTTTGTGTGCAGTACCATAAATGAATACAGAGGTCAATGACACGTGTACAGTAATAGTTCACCCTAGTACAGGCCACGAGGCCCCAGAGGGGGAGTACAGGTATACCTCTACTCTTTCCTTGACTTCGGCGCTAGATGGGGGTGGGTGGTCAACGCCACACCTCGGCCGCTTTACCCCCGGGAAAGACCCGGTACCCATTGCATAGGAGACTGGTTGGGCCCCAGGGCCGGTCTGGGCCGGTGCGGAAAATCTCGCCACCACCGGGATTCGATCCCCGGATCGTCCAGCCCGTAGCGAGTCGCTATACCGACTGAGCCATCCCGGCCCGTCACGTGTTAAATAACAATAGTTTGTAACGCATTGAACACGTTATATTTTTGGTTTTCACGTTATTGTACAAATGGCTGAAAATTCACCACGCTGGAAAAATAAACTTTTAAATGAGCGTTTATTGATTATTTTATGAGAAGTCGAACTTTCCGTTTGCCATAATTGAGAATTTGTTGTGTATCTGTGTACTTTGTACAGATAGCAAGGGATAGAGCAGGTTAATTAAATTACAAATATTTTAACGGAGAGCCAGTTAACTCGAAGAATTAAACAGATTTCTGGGCTTTATACTGGTTTGTTACAGATTAAATGTATGCTTTTCAGAATTTATGTTGGACAAACTTACGGGTCTACTGAAGTTGTTAGCGGTAATTGAAACAGTTAAGAACAAAGTTTTTTTTTTTTATTTTTTAACTCGCGAGGTGATTTGGTTTAACACGATAGCGTGCGAAGCGTCTGGAAGGGTATATATCCTTTTCCTGGAAAATGAATTTTCTGTAGAATTCCTAAATCTTGGTTCCCTAAAGATTTTTTGTATTAATTTGTGCATCTCAACGACCCTGAAATGATGAAATTGCTTATGCATTATGCCTATATTGTCATTATGCAGGGTGTATCGCGTTTAATGTTAACCATATTCCGTGCTGTATTTAATCCAAATAATTACACATGCAACCGTAAATAGCCATTTGTCACTCTGCGATACTCTTGCTACGTGCTTCTGTGGCCTCTACAGGCCATACTCAGGGAGGTCATTTACATATGGAGTAAAATTTCAGTGTTATCAATGAAATTGTTACTACATTCTATAAAATATAGATTAATTACATGTACTTTTACATTTCTTGACAATTTTATCTTCAGCTGCGGGTAAACATGTGTCACCACTGTCATATTCATTCTAAGAGAGTTGTATCCCTGTTTTATCTGTTGGTGTTTATTCTACGGTTGACCATTGACTATTTACTGCTTGCAGTGGTCATTGCTCCACTACGGTATAAACTTCAAAAGACAACACAGGGATAAAACTTCCTTAGACTGAAAGTGGCAGTAATGACAGTTCTGTCTGCCACTAATGATAATATCGTCAAAAAATGTAAAATAATGTAATCAATGTACTCTTGTACATTTTTCAACATTTTAATTGACGACGTGTTTCAACTCCACATGTGCACATGTTTGACCGAATTTGTTGCTGAGGTATTCCTTTGTTAATGACCTCCCTGAGCTTGGCCTGTAGAGGCCGAAACATGCAGGAGGAGCAGCATAGAACAACAAATATTTATTTATGGCTACGTGTGCAGTTTGTTGGATTAAACGTTGTATAGGATGTTTCTAAATTATGTGCTGTCAATAACATGGGAAATTATGGTTCAGCGAACATAGTACTGGCAATGATTCTGTGAAAAGCTGCAGAGCGAATAATGCATATTAACTTAGTGGGAGTGGATCCCAGTCCACTTACCAGAAGTGTATTGTACTGTCCCAGCGGATGCAGCCTGTATAATACTGTTCCCGTGACAGCTGCAGTGCTGAGGGTAAAGTTTAAAGACACGCTTCCAATTACATAACTGTAACTACTGTTATCCGTTTATAACGAAATATTCTGAGGCGTATGAGGTAATACGCTGATCGATGAGTGTGCCGTATTGTTCTCAGTATCTGCCTAATTCTCGAGTATGAAGCTTAGCTGATACTTTGCTGTAGGTAAATAATCATCGTCCCAGAAGGCAAGCCGATGGTCTTTTCGTAAATTGCCGTTGTGTTGACGTAATTTACCTTCTGTTAGCGATTTTGTGTGCCGAGTTGTGCCAGAACGCCATAGTCTGTGTTAAAAATCTTTTCTTTCAACGGTTATGCTAAAGAACATATGGCATAATGAGAGAGGAGACATTCATGAGGAAAGACCGACAGATTAGAGGCGTGAGTTTCTTTGTGCGAAACATGAAAGGTGAAGATTACCAGACTGACTGTGGAGCGAAAGTAAACAACTTCATTGTTTTGTGACGTCCACATTCATCTTCCGTCAATATCGTCTACCTTATCGTACACGTTTCCTTTGTTTCTTTCCGAACCAGTTATTTGCCCAGACGAGCCTGAGATTAATCGATTAATCCATCCTCCTCTGGGAAACATTCTTTTCAGCCTGCGTTCAAGATTGGCGCAACATCCGCTTCCTGGACCGTGTGTGCCCCTAGCGCACCACAGCTGACCGCAAGGTCAGTTTTATGTTCAGTACTACTGGAAGTCGGACGGTCGCTGGTTCGATCCCAGTTGGTGTCACTGGAATTTTTCATTGACATAAAATCCTTCCGATCTCACTATGACCCTGCGGTCGACTCAGCCTCTAACAGAAATGAGTACCAGGAGTATTTCCTGGGAGTAAAGGCGGCCGGTGCGTAAGGCTGACAACCTTACCACTATCCTGTGCCGTTTTCATGAAATCTGGAAACCTTAACTTCCTGGAACCCTTTGGGCCACTCCAGGCCTGTAACGGGACTGCTTTACCTTTACTACTGGAAGTATTAAAGAATTCCTGTTTGAACACGGAACAGAAACGTCAATTGTTAGTTCACGTTGTTGATTGCCTGTTCAGTCTGACAGTCAGAAATTAATTTTTCTTTTAAGTTCTTTTGTTCGAATATACGCCGTATAGAACGATATCTCGGGAAGAAATTGTTCAGATTTACGAGATGTTTGGTGATATACATTCCCGTCGATGAGCATCTTCTGAAGAAACAGCCGAGATCGATTTTGGCTTACGTAAATACGACTTACGTTGTGCACGTTTCATACTCATTTTGTTTTAGAAAAAAATATAACTTTGGGGTTTTATTTTGTGATTGTCATTAGACCGATAAGAGCCAATTAAATGTCCCACACTACACCCCTGAAGACGCCAGTATCAGGTTTCATCAAAATTGGTTCAGAAGTTTCGATGGGTGTTATAATATTTATTAACTGCAATTGGGTTGTCACCCGGTGGCAGTGGTTATTTTACATTTAAACCAAACATGAAATTGGTACCAAACATGAAATTGTTCACTCGGTGCTCCGCTGTTATCACCACCGATGCGTGCGACTGGCCAAACATGTCCTCAGTTGAAGCTGCAAGTCCGGCCTATTCGACGTACGCAGAGTGAGCCTGAAGGGAGAAGTTGATTTGTATCGTTGTGTTCATGTCATGCCGTTACTTCAAGTAATTGCTTTGGGTAGCCGTGTTCACTGCAAAGTGCATGAACATTGGTAACCGTTACAGTTGCGTTACTGTCACGTGACTGACTGTGAGTGAAGTTGGAACCGTACCCCTATGAACACCGTGCAGCAATACGTGCAAAGTTAATTCAGAACACACTTGTTCGAACTTTTTTCTTTGTTTGCATGGTAGTTTATAATTTTCATTGATGCATTCCTAAATATGTCAGTTAACAGGAGAGTTTATTGTATGCTGTGAAACGTTCAATAAATTATTCGGGGCAGATATAACGGTTGTTGCTGCCATCTTCCGGCAGGGAGATTGTAACAACAAACAGTAGACCAATACTGCAGCGGTGTCGTAATCTCGGCGTTGATGGGTTCTGAATTACGATGGTCGGGCTTTTGCTTTATAATTCATGAAGACAGGAGTGTAGTCGGTTGGCTTGGTCGAGCGTAGATTGCAACCACAAAGTCTACAAACAAGGGGTTTTATTAAAGTTATATATTATGTTTATTACATGCTGGCAGGCGGAAGTCGGACGTGCTTGGCTTATACTACTAACACCTAGACAAAATGTATGTTCTAACCGAAATCAGGAGCGCTTATTTGCTGGCCTCGCATTTTTGCAGTGTGTGATGTCAGAACACTATGAAAATCAAGGGAGCAGTGGTTTGTTATCACTGTGGTATCAGGCAGGAATTAAGATATTTTGAGACCCGAGGTCAGAGGAAAGGCTAGGACTCTTTTCTCATTAATACATATGAATTCACTGGAAAGACACAATGAGAAGTTTTGCTTTAACACGCGAGTTTTGCGTTATTTGTAAGAGATTATCAAAAGAAAACATTTTCGAATACAAATCTTGAGACAATGACAGAGCGAAGACGTTAGAATTGTTAGGATGCGTTTAACAGCGTGTTCGCTTATTTAAAATAAACACATTGAGTTTACATCGGAATTTGACGTTCAGGTGACCGTGCATCATGATAAATTCTTATAATAAAACCAACTAGATGCACAAATTTCTCAAATTTATTTTTGGAATAAAACTTTACATGTTTCGGACAGTTCCTTTGTCCATCATCAGGAGTTTTACACTGTACACACAGCCGTGATATATGTCATACAGGTTTGCTGACAGCTGGCGAGCTGTCAGCAAACCTGTATGACACGTACCATTGCTGTGTTTACAGTGAAAAACTCCTGTTAATGGACAGAGGAACTGTCCGAAACATGTAAAGTTTTATTCCAAAAATAAATTTGAGAAATTTGTGCATCTAGTTGGTTTTATTATAAGAAGTTACATCGGAATATTTATTTACTGCAGTAGTGTTTTTTCTTACGTGAAAGTTTATTCGAATTATGGAAAGCTACATTGATGGAATGACAGGCGTGGCAGTTACCTAGAGGGGATCGAGGCAGTAAGGTTTCACCTTGCGTCCTTTGGGGGGGGGGCTAAGATCTATCTGTGGTATCTGAGACTGAGGGTGTATGCTGTAGCACAGTGACGTAAGTGGAGGACGCTTGGGCGTGGATTGCTGTTTTAGGGGATCTGATGCATAAATGTGTGTTCGTCAAAATGAAAACAGTTTTTCTACGCATCTGCACAAATGTAAGACGCATCGACTCTAGTTGGCGTTGCAGTTGTGTGTATTGACCGGCATGTTCTTGCACGAGAAGTGATGTATTGTCTTTGTTTCTTACAGAGTGTGATGAAGCATGCGGGCAAGAATAACCTCAAGAATGTGAACTCCTTGACGTTAGGTGACGATAAACCTAAAATTGATACAGGACAGAAGATCAGCAGCAATCACCACATTGGTACCAGTCCCGCGCAGGTAAGCCAGTTATCATTTGAGCAGGAAAGAAATTGGCCTTGGATAGGCCAGCAAGTGCATGCAGCTACGGAGTTCGTGCCCATTTTGTCGTTTATCTACGTTGATTCCTCCTTAGTGTAAAATACTTAAGCACTTGCATCTTGCATATTGTTTGATTGTTTCTTTGAGGGCAGGTTGTCACATCAACTAGTTAGTCGTGCTGTAATAAATTTAGGTGGATGCTGTTCACGAAGTAGGTATGTGTTGTGCTTTACGGGGATTAACATCTCATATAGGCGAGTTTGCAGAATTGCGAAAAGCGACTGTTAGCTTCGTCCGTCCGCCCGTCCGCATGGAATAACTCGGCTCCCACTGGACTGATTTTCATGAAATTTAATATTGGAGTATTTTTCGAAAAGTTGTCGCGAAACGTCAAGGTGCATTAAAATCTGCCAAGAATAGCGGCTCATTTACTTGGAGAACTATGTACATTTATGAAATATCGCTGAATTCTTCTGAGAGTGAGAAATATTGCTGACAAAACTTGGAGAGAAAATCGTAACACCCATTTTGTATTCAGTAACTTTTCCCTAAAATTGTACCGTTTATGAGATAATGTTGAAAAATATGACAGGCGGACAGGCCACAGAAGACAATATAACCCGGCGCATACGCTTTGCATGCTGGATAACTCTGGTTACAAACACACACTCAGAATGTGTAGTACTCGTTACTTTTCCACTGCAACAATGGTTGCATGAACATGCCTCAATGTTACGTTTATACGTACATTGCCTGTTTTCTTTCATCCATTATTTCTGTTCTTTCTCAGTACTGGCGTAAGTGCAATGTAGTTTCGAGAAATTTGGAACGTTACAAAACAGGCACGCTGAGAGATGGCCTGTGTGGGTTTCTAGACTGGTCCAGTACAGTATTATGTAAGTGCTGTACCGCGATGGGCGGCATGTTGGAATTACTCGCTGCTTTTTCTTGTGAAGGCGTAAGGGAGGTGGGAAGTTGGGTAACGGTTTATAGGGATCAACGAATGTTGGATGGGACTGGTTGCAAGATGAAGATGGTGTTTAACCTTTTGGCGCCGGAATTATTTTTTAAATTTTAGCACATTCTGTATATAAAATGTGAATAAAACAGGAACCAAGTATGTTAGAATTATGAAACAAACTGCATTTTGAAGAGAAGAAAATGGAGAGTATATACCGTGTTCAAAATATTCAGTACCTGTATTTGTTGAATAAATATATAAAATGAAACGTTTAGAGGTTAGCGGTGCGGTACGACCACTATAGTGGTCGTTAGGCGTCAAAGGGTTAATTTGAGGTGGGTGCGCAGTTTGTTCAGTAGTTTCGTCGGGTGAACCTTGTGTTCATTTCGTCACGGGAATTTGTAAGGGGATCAGCGGGAACCGTAGCGGAGTCGGGTGTGTCGTTGGGCTCCTGCACGGGAGGTAGTGGAACTTTGCTTCTCCAGCTTAGTGAGAACCACGCGTGCGTAATTTCGAAATATTTGTAACTGGTGGTAAATGCCTCTGTGTTGGACGTATGAAGTTGCTCAGAGATTTTTGGTAAGCTAGACGGTTGTACACTGAACACTCGTACGGTCTGACTTAACTACTGAGTTTCAGTGTGTGATTTCTCGGTGTGATCGGATATTCTGCGACTTCGGCATGCCCTCACTGAGCGCTTGTGTGTGTCTGAATTTGCGTTGTAACCTTCGAGTTTAAGTATTTTCTGAAGGTCTTCCTCGTATTAACATAGTCGAAAGTTGACGCACGATCTTCCTTGCTGGTTAGTTGTCGAGGCTGGCGCCCTTCATCAAACCTGGAGTGGACAGCAAACCCTCTGTACAGCTTCCTTTGGAGTCTGATAAAGCGTTATGTCAAATTTTATTGTAAGAGCGTGTGTCGCTATCCGTCGGTATGTGTGGTGTATCGAATGATACGTTGCTGTATTTCCGAGAGTGCGGTTGGACTTCAGTAGCTGTGGACACACAGAACTGCCAGAAGTTTCTTGAATTATGTCCAGACTGCTCTACAGGGAGTTTGTCCTACCTTAACCGCGATTCTTTGAAGTCCCAAGCTACTGTAACCCGTCATAAGACAGCCCCACTTTCCGGCGGAACTTGGTATTTTTGAAGTTCGTCTGTGGTTTGCAGTCGCGGCATGTAACGTCTGCCGAGATCAGTCGTGCGCTTTTGCGTCATACTGTAGTCGTAAATTAAATCAAGAGTGAAGAATTGTAACGTGCATGGAGCACGCATGGGGAAAACACATGTACACAAAATTTGCGCCGTGAAACTAAAGGAGAAGTGAATGTTTGGGAAACTTACGTGAAGCTGAGAGAATGCAGGTACGTCAGGACTTCGGAAATTTCGCGTTACCGGGTTTTTATATGGCGTTTGGAGCTCTTTAGTGAAGGCTGGAAATAATATGAAACTATTCTTTTAAAACCCGAAAATTGGGATCTGGAAGTGACTAAAGTGAGAGGTATAAGGAACACGCAAAACTACCCCTAAGTCTCACACCATGAAGACATTGGGGAGTGGAGGTGTAACCCCACGAATGCGTACCCTCGGCACTATCATGCGGCGGGTTCACTTAAACACCCCGGCCGTTAACCGCTGAGGAAAGAATTCTCGGTACCGACTGGATAGGAGGCTGGGAGGGTTACAGTCTCATGTATGTACACCAGATGGAGGAGAAAATCCTACCCTTACTTATAATCGAACTCGAGTCTTCGTTTCTAGTTCGAAAAGGAGTAATCGAAACTTCATGTTACGCCATTTTGATTTAACGAGACCAAGTACTAAGAACGTAACAGTGTCATCATTAGGGGGTCGACGCTTAAAGAAGTAGGGTGTAAAAGCGTGGAGGTATTTGAATGGAAGCGTCACAATGTGCTTATAAACGTAATATAATACTAAATAGTGTACGTCAACATTGCTTTATTACTCAAGGTACTTACGTAGGGTACATGTTTCGACTATAGATTAGCCATCTTCAGGCCTATTTTTTTCATTTGAGTCACAAGATGTTATGCACACTTTGGGATCCCATCGTGTTTACATCCATGGAATACATATAATTAAATCGTTTGTCTCAAAGGGTGTGGCGTGTAAATTGTGTTTACAACAGTGGGATACATAAAATTGGATCATTTGTCCCGTAAAATGTGTTATACAAATTGTGTAATAAAAAGTTAAAAATATATAAAATTCTTAAAATGGTATGTTTGTGTTCACCACTTTACAAATGTAAGTACCGTTACCGTCTGGTTGTATTTGGAGCAATGGGATACTATATATTTATTGGTGACGTCGGAATGCGTCTTTTGTTGCTGCTCCGTAGAGAGTGGGCGTGTTATCTTATGATCTCGCACGATGTGGAATAGTTGATAGTATTGTCTGGTAAGGTTCCCTGTTTGCTTCTGTTGAAAATTTCATCGTGCGAGATCATATGATAACACGCCCACTCCGACGGAGCAGCAACAAAAGACGTAACAAGATAAAGAGAAAAAAGCACCCAGCAGCAACCATAGGCAAAACGTTTCCTCCCTTCCACAGAGTATCTACACATACGGACCGAAAAGGAAAAACAAAATATAATTCTAGTATTTAAT
>Ga0123357_10007974_pt1 | contig 13174 bp, 10 predicted proteins | sample TergutEmb28metaG_FD_89873 | JGI IMG/M metagenome (GOLD analysis project Ga0123357, IMG submission 89873) | Embiratermes neotenicus P4 segment gut microbial communities from Petit-Saut dam, French Guiana - Emb289 P4 | ecosystem: Host-associated > Arthropoda: Insects > Digestive system > Gut ...
ACATCAACAACCGCATTGCCTTGGACATGCTGCGTGACGCTCAAATGCCCGGTCGTATCCTGACCACGACTGCCCTGCACACAGAAAGAGCAGCTAAATGACCTGTAATGATGCTATAGTCTCTCCATCTTTGGACTTTTCACGGGGATTGCGTGGATTGCCGCGTTGATCCTCGCTTGTGTGTCTCCGCCAGCGTCGAAGAAGGCGACCCTATCGGTGACTGAGCCGGTTGCGACGGATGTGCTGGACGTGTGCGCGAATTGCGGGGAAAAAATCGGCAAGCTCGAAATGTCGAGAGTGTGGAAAGATCACATTGTTTGTACGGCGTGCTACAACAAACTTGCATAGTTTACCTTCCCGCAACAGTTATGAAATATCCGGGTTAATCGTCAGATTGCAGTTGGGACGGCGCAATCTTACGATTGCGGCTCTGATGTTTTTGAGGATGCATGATGCAGGCAAAGTTGCAGTGGCCGCGGGATTGGGAGGCGGAGATTCCGGAGGATGTGAAGGGGTTGATTTTTGATTGTGATGGGACGCTGGTGGATACGATGCCGATTCATTTGGGGGCTTGGGATACGGTGTTGCAGCGGTATGGGGCGAGGGTGCCGAAGGAGTTTTATTACGGGCTGGCGGGGATGCCGACGGTGGAGATTGCCAGGGAGTTCGGGAAAAAGTTGGGGATTGTGATGGAGCCGGAGACGGCGGCGAGGGAGAAGGAGGAGGTGTATGTGTCGCGGTTGGGGGGGTGTGAGCCGGTGCGACGGGTGGTGGAGATTGCGAGGCGTGAGAAGGGGCGGCGGAAGTTGGCGGTGGCTAGCGGTGGGGAACGGTGGGTGGTGGAGCGGAGTTTGGCGGTGATTGGGGCGATGGGGTTATTTGATGCGATTGTGGGGGCGGATGATTGCCAGCGGGGGAAGCCGTCGCCGGAGGTGTTTTTGACGGCGGCGAAGTGGATCGGTGTGATGCCGGCGGCGTGCGTGGTGTATGAGGATGGGGAGATGGGATTTCAGGCGGCACGGGCGGCGGGGATGCGGGTGATTGATGTGAGGCCGTGGTATAAGTGAAAGGGAGGAATGCAAGTATGAGCCGCGCAGGATGCATGAAGCCTTGCGTTTCCACGCAAGGCTATTCAATGCAACAGACCCCATCCTTCGTTCGCACATAAATCCGCTTCCCCGCGAATGTCAGCGATCCGGCAACCTGCTGCCCAAGATAGTTATGCGCCAACTCCTTGTACTCCCGGCCCGGCTCGAGCACCAGCGTCTCCCCCTGCTCATTACTCAAATAGATGCGTCCACCCGCAACGCATATACTCTGATAAATATTCCCAGCCGGCGCACTCGGATCGCCGCTCATGTTGGCGATCTCAAGCTTCTTATCGTAAATCGCCTTGCCGGTGGCCGCATCGCTCACGTACAACTGCCCCTGGTTGCTCACCGCATAGATCAGTCCTTCGTAACACACAGGCGACGCGAAGAATTCCCCTTCCATATCGCTTCGCCAGAGTCGCTTGATCTCCGCCTCATGGACGCTCAACTGCATCGCATACGCATCGGCATCCATAAAATACGCCTTGTCTCCGATCACCAGCGGACTGGCGTACATCAAATCGCCAAACCCTTTTTTATCCAGCACCTTCCCGTTGGCCGCGGCGATCGTCAGCACCGTCCCGTCGGCCGCTTTCACAACATGCCCCGACGGCGACACCACCAATGCCTCTCCCCCTCCATCGCCAACTTTCGCTGCCACAGGCGAGCCGAATTGCTCGACTACCTTCGCTGCCGTCCAGACCACTTTACCCGTCTGCGCATCCAACGCTGTCAATCGACCCGCACTGACCACCAGTTTCCCATCCACCAGGCACGGCGAAGCGCTTCGGCCGTACGCCGTCGCAGATGGCTCGTTCAAAAACACTATCCACTTGCGAGTCCCGCCCAGATCAAAACAGCTCACCAATCCATTCGCAAAAAACACATAAATATTCCGCCCATCCGTCACCGGCGTCGGCGTGGTGTTCGCCACCTCATCATGCGACGGAATCTCCTCCTCCACCTTGCCCGGATAATCGCTCATCGTAGTCGTTTTCGACCAAAGCTCCTTCCCGCTGTTGGTGTCAAGGCAGACCAGCTTATCCGGGTCCGCCAGCACAAAGACCTTCTCCCCGACCACCACCGGCGAATTAAAAAGCGTCTTGCCCACCTTCACCTTCCACAAAATCCCCCCCACCCCTTCCTTCTTATCCCCACTCCACTTCATCGGCGGCGTCGCCCCCGCAAAAACACCCGTCCCATCCCCTCGCCAACCAGACACCACCCCCCTACCCTCCTTTCCCTCATCGACCGCCGTCTTTGGCGCCGTGCCGTGACAGCTCGCCATCACCACCATCACGCCGCCGAGCAGCATCATCCACCATCCGCCATGTATCTTTTCCATTTCCAAATGTATCTCCGTTTTCGTCACCGGGGTGACAAGCCATTATTTAGCCGGCAGGCTTGCCTGCCGCTCGCAGGGAGTTGGCTGACCATCAGAGCCACAATCGTAAGATTGCATTATCGTAATAGCAATCTTACGATTGCGGTTCTGATGTTTTTTCGGTTTTCCTTTTTTGGGAGCCTTATCGTGAATGACTTCGTTCTTGCCGAGCAGGACCACAAGTTTATCAGCAGCCAGAAGTGGGAAGTCGCCGTTCTCCCCTTCGGCGCCACCGAGCCGCACGGCTACCACATGCCCTACGGCACCGACAACTTCCAGTGCGACGTTATCGGCCGCCATGTCTGCGAGCACGCTTACAAACGCGGCGCTAAAGTCCTCCTGCTGCCGACCATGCCCTTCGGCGTGAACACCAACCACCTCAAAATCCCCGGCGGCATCGCCCTGAGCGTAACGCCGACCACCCTGCTCAAATTGATTACCGACCTCGTCGATTCTCTCGAACGCCAGGGCATCCGCAAGCTCGTCCTCCTCAACGGCCACGGCGGCAACGAACTCAAACCGTTTGCCCGCGAACTTTTCCACAAAACCTCTGTCTTCATCGCCGTCGTCAACAATTGGTTCAACGTCGGCGCCGATCAGTACCCGCAGCTCTTCAAAAACGCCGGCGAACATGCCGACGAAGTCGAAGCCAGCATGGGCCTGGCCTACTTCCCCGAGCTCATGAAAATGCACCAGGCCGGCGACGGCGCCACCAAACCGACACGCTTTGCCGCCATCTCCAAAGGCTGGGTCAGCATCACCCGTCCCTGGCAATTCGCCACCACCGACACCGGCATGGGCGACCCGCGGCCCGCGACCGCCGAAAAAGGACGACAACTCATGAAACTCCTCGAAGAACGCCTCGGCGATTTCCTCTACGAACTCGCCAAAGCACCCATGGACGAAAAGTTCCCGTACTGAAACCCTTGCCTCCAACTGGCGCGGGTGAATAGTGAAAGGAATCAGGCGGTCGAGCCGTCCTTTCACTATTCACTATTCACTATTATCCGTGGCTACTTCGGCTCCGCCGGTGCCGTCGCCGGCATCGTCGCCGCCGCCGGATTGATCGCGTACAGCACGATATTTCTCCCTAATTTCTCCGAAGTCGACGCCGCGTAACCGATCACGCCCCAGGTATTCGTGCCCAGGAATCCGCTGGAAATATCCCATGCGGAGAAGAGCACCTTGAGCTTGTCCTGAACATTAATCGCCTGCAGCGACGGCGAACGCACCTTCCGCTGCAACTTCAATTCGCCGAATCTCCGGAACTCCACGCTGTCGATCTTCACGCCCTCTGGCATCGACCCCGTGTAAATCGGACTGTCTGGCGGCAGCGGCTCAAGGTGAGAATCCGGATAAACGCGATTGAACAAATCCCGACACGACTCCGCGAATTCCGCATTGCCAGCCGCCGCGTCAGCAAACAGCAATCCGCCATTATCCAGATAAGTTCGTAGCCGCCCGGCGTCTTCGTCCGTAAATGTCACCTTCGTCGTTCCCGTCAAAGTCGCCAGCGGATATTTCTTCGCGTCCAGGTCGGCGAACTTAACCGTTTCTACTTTCACGTCGGTCTTATATTGCGCTTTGGCGAGCTTCGCCAGACGCGCCCACGCCTCCGGTTCCGGATCAGCGTTCCCCGCGTAATCGATGCGTGCCACCGTGATATTTTGCGTAGTTGCATCGGTGCCGGGGGCCACTGCCAGAGGCTGGAGTTTACTCCGCAGGCTACCGTTGCCGCTTGCATAGAAATAAAGCGCCGCTCCGAGCTCGAAGCTTTTCGTCGAAAATTTGCGCATTTGCCAATCCGCTCCGACATCTTGCGTCGAGTGAATCCACAGTTCTCGAACGCCGTTGCTCAGGCCTATCAGCGCCGGCGGATTGGGCAGGTCCACGCCCAGTTCCCTGCTGAACAGATCGTGCCCACGCGTCAGTTGACGCATTTCGTATTTCTTGTTGACCACTTCGCCGGCATATTTCCGCATCGCCGTGGTAAACGCCTGCGAATTGCCGTCCGCGGTTGAAAAGATCATGCCGCCGGCATTGACGAACTGGCGGAGCTTCGCGACGTCCTCCTTGGTGAACTTCGGATCCACAGACCCTGTGATCAGCAGGATCGGAGCGTCCAGCCATTCGTCCGTGCTCACCTGCAGATTCACGCTCTGCCAGTTCACGGGCTTTTCATAACGCTTGCTGATCCAGCGAGTCACGTAGGCGTCATCCCGAGCCCGCGCATTCCACGGCCCTTTGTACTCCAATTTGTTGAAGACCACCGGGTTACGTCCGCGAGCCAGGAACAAGAGCGCATAACTGGTATTGACCGTCGGTCCATAACTGCCGCCGCCAAACGATCCATCCTGTCCCTGCCCTTTGATGATGCGTTCGGCTCCTTCTTTGTACCAGTTTTTGGTTCCGAAGAATTTCAGGCCGCTGGCGAGTCCGACGCGTTCGACGCCATAGAGGTAGTAAGAATCGCCGTCGCCGGTGAACTGCTTGTTAAGCCACGCCAGGCCCGCGTCGATGGGTTTGTCCGGCTTGGGTGTTAGCCGCAGTTCGGTGTCGACGAATTCTTGGCAGATAAACAGACTCGCAATCCCCGCCACGCCCATCGCAGGCGACCCATCGCCGTCGGGCGCGCCAGCACTCCAGTACACGAACGATCCGTCCGCCTTCTGCATCCGCCGCCAGAAAGCGTCCAGGTTCTCCCAGTACTTGTTGGGAATTTCCATGCCCCAGTCGGAAAGTGCCCAGACCCCGAGTATTCCGTATTGTCCGTTCGAATTGTCGCCGAAGATGTGCATCTGCGCGTCTGCGATATAGCCCTTGTCCTCCGCGATTGCCCCCTCCAGCGCCGCGGTCTTCCCGGTCTGTTTGATCTGCGCTTCGTTTGACGCGATTCTCGCTTTCCACATGGCGATCTTCCCCGGCACTTCGCTCTTGGGCATCTCCTGGGAGTATCTCACCAGTTCCTTTATCTCCACATCCAGCCGCGCGATTTCCTTGGAATCTTTGGAGGATTTGGACCTCTCTCGCAGATCCACCATCAACTTCTGCAATTCCAATTCCGGCCCGCCAAACGTGTTGTAAAGATCGCTGACCATCTTATCCAGGGCCGATCGTTCCGATCCTTTACGATTCCCTCTGACCGCCGCCTCGAAATACGCTTTCCATGTCTCCGCAAACTTCCCGGGCACTCGCCCTTCATACGTATAGCCGCCCTGAGGACCGGCAGATCCCAGCAGGTACATCCGACACGCCTCCATACCGAAATGCACACCTTCGCTGAGCTTCTCATCCGGAAGTTTCGGGCAGAGCGCCAAAGCACTCGCCTGCAGACCCGCGACGTAAGTGGAGTCCGACTCGAATTTGCTGAGCCATTTCACCGCCGGACCCACCTCCCCGCCACGCCAGTTCAACTTCGCACGATACTCCGGAACATCCTGCAGACTGTCGCCGGCGTGCAACAGCGCATAGACGGCAATCGCCGTATGGCCGCCGATATGCGGATGCTGCTCCGACAGTGGCCCCGTCTCCCAGTTATCGCCTTTCTTCGACTTGAGCAGAAAATCGATCCCCTTCTTCATCGCGTCGACGACCTGTTCGTCGGTGACATCCGCACGCACCGGCAGAGCGAGCGACATCAATGCAACCGCAAAGGCCAACAAACCGGAATAAATACATCGTGAGAAAACGTGAGAGGGGGCGGGCTTCACAGTCATCTCCTCCAAAGCTGACGTGGTTGCGTGGATTGTAACTCCTTCGACATGAAAACGCAGCTTGGAGTATAATTTCTTTCAGGAGGCTCTCATGGACCATTTCACCTACAACAACGGCGAACTCTTCGCGGAAAACGTTCCCGTCTCCAAAATCGCCGCCGAACTCGGCACGCCGACCTACATCTATTCCAAAAACACCCTGATCACGCACTATCAGCGAATCGCCGAAGCCTTCGCTCCCCTCCACCCGCTGATCGCCTACTCCATCAAATCCTGCAGCAACATCAACATCGTCCGCACACTCGTCGATCAAGGCTGCGGCATGGACATCACCTCTGGCGGCGAACTCTACCGCGCCCTCAAGGCCGGGTGCAACGCCAACAAAATCGTCTTCGCCGGCGTCGGCAAAACAGACCATGAAATCAACGACGCTCTGGTCGCCCAATCGACCGGCATCCGCTGCTTCAACTGCGAATCCGAAGAAGAATTCTGGAATCTCGATCGCCTCGCAGGCATCAAGGGCCTTCGCCCGCAGGCCGCCTTGCGAGTAAATCCCGACGTCCAAAACAAAGGCGGAACGCACCAGAAAACATTCACCGGAAAAAAAGAAACCAAGTTCGGCGTCGACATCGACCGGGCGGCAGCGTTCTACCGCGAAGCCCAAAAAGCCAAACACGCCCGACTCACCGCCGTCGACCTGCACATCGGCAGCCCAATCAAAATAACCGCGCCCTATATCGACGCAATCACCAAAGCCCTGGCGCTGACTGACGAACTGGCAAACGACGGCATCGCCATCGAAACCCTCGACATCGGCGGCGGATACGCGGCCTTCTACGAAGGCAACGAAGCGCCGCCGGCATCCGCTTATGCCCAGGCCATCGTGCCGCTGCTGAAGGACCGCGTCGCCAAAGGCTTAAAAATCGTCCTGGAGCCGGGACGCAGCATCTCCTGCAACGCCGGAATCCTCCTCGCACAGGTACAGTACACGAAGATCGGAGGAACAAAGAAATTTATCATCGTCGATGCGGCGATGAACGATTTGATCCGTCCGACGCTTTACGAGTCGTACCATTTCATCTGGCCGACGAAAGGAATCGTCCCGCCGAGTCGACAGAGCTCGTTGCGTATCGCAGGTGATGAAAAAGTCGACGTAGTCGGCCCAATCTGCGAATCAGGCGATTACCTGGCGAAGGATCGCTATCTGCCGCCGCTCAAGCGAGGCGACCTGATAGCGGTCTATTCCGCCGGCGCGTACGGCATGTCGATGGCCTCAAACTACAACGCCAGGCCGCGCGCCGCGGAAGTCTTGGTCGACGGCGATCGCTATCAGGTGATCCGCCGTCGTGAAACGTACGAAGATTTGGTGCGAGGAGAGTAACATGTGCGTGGTAGCGACCCCGCTTCGCGGGGTGGCGGCCCCCGAGTGCTTGTCATGAAATTAGCCAAAGCGAACCGATAACACCTGAATGACTATCGCTCGCTACCGTCACTTAACGCCGCGGAAAGTCGTTGATCTTGCCGCCCTCATCGCGCTACGCGCCTCGGCCCGCGCCTCGGGCAAAACTGTCGTGCACTGCCACGGCTGCTTCGACATCGTACATCCCGGCCACATTCGCTACTTCCAATTCGCCAAGCAGCAGGGCGACATTCTCGTCGTCTCGCTCACAGGCGACCCGCACGTTGGCAAGGGCGAAGGTCGCCCCTACATCCCGCAGGAACTCCGTGCCGAGAACCTCGCCGCTCTGGAGTTTGTCGACCACGTCTACATCAATCCAACCGTAACCGCCGTGGAACTCCTCGCGGCGTTCAAACCCGACATCTACATCAAAGGCCGCGAATACGAACACAACAGCCATCCCGGCTTCCTCAAAGAAAAAGCGACAGTCGAAGGCTACGGCGGCCGCGTCATCTTCTCCTCCGGCGACGTGATCTACTCGTCGTCGCACATCATCGAAAACTACGCGCAGCGTGTGGACCTGGAGCAGGAAAAGCTGGCGTTATTCTGCAAGCGATACGACGTGCAGAAGCATTTGTTGTTGGACATCATGGACAACATTGTGGACATGCCGTTCGTGGTGGTGGGCGATTTGGTATTGGATAGATATCAATATTGCGATGCAGTGGACATCGCCGGCGACGGGCCAATGATGTCGCTGGTGCCGCTGGACAGACGCGCTTTTCTCGGCGGTGCTGGCATGGTTGCCCGACACCTCGCCGGTCTCGGTGCGGATGTCACGCTGATAACTTCGCTGGGTACCGACGACGCCTCGGACGCGGCCATTGACGACCTCGAATCCGCGGGCGTGCACGTGCTGGCTATTCGAAATCGCAAAAAAATCGCCACCAAAACTCGCTTCGTGGTCGACACGCAAAAACTCTTCTCGCTCGATGAATGCCCGGCAACCCCGACGGACTCGACCAACGAACGCTATACCGTCGATCAGGTCATGAAACTCGGAGCTGCCGATGATGCCGCTGAGAGTGTGACTGGCGGTGACGGTGGGGCGATAGCGGGAGTGGGGCGAAAGCCGACGCTGGTGTTGTACGATGCGGGGCTGGGGATGATCACCGATTCCTTGGCTCATCATGTGATCGGCGAGGTGAAAAAAGCACAGGTGGAACGGGTAGGTTATGCAAGGATTTGCGCCGGAACAGCCGGTGCGAGGGGAAGACTGGCCCGTCTCCACGACACGGACCTGCTGGTCGCCACGGAACGTGCCGTGCGGGTAGCCGTCAACGATCACGAACAGGGCGTCTCCGCTCTGGCTTACCGTGTGCTGGCCGATTTCCGCGGAAAGTCGCTGCTCACGCCGCTCGGGAAAAAAGGGCTCTTGGCTTTCGACGGGCGAGAAGCCGTGGAACCCGGAGCGGCATGGGAGGGCAAGCTGCGAAGCGAATATCTCTCAAGTCCTCCCCCTTCCGTCAACGGCATCATGGACCGCCTGGGCGCCGAAGAAGCACTGCTTGCGATCGCCTCCGGCATGCTCGCCGGTGGAGCGAATCTACAGCAGGCCGCTTATGTGGCGCTGGCCGCGACGATTCTGGAAGGCCGGCAACTTGGCCACGTCGCGCTCGACGGCCACGAATTACGCGAAAGCCTGGAACGTCGCAACGAATTAGCATAGCCTTGCAATGCACTTGACCGTTAGCCCCCGGCTCTGCCGGGGGTTGTATCGGGGGCTAGTTTGAAATGCGTTCCATCTTTTCGACTTGCGCAGGGTCGATCGAGATCGTGCCGAGTTCCACTTTCACCACGAGTTTGTCGCCCTCATTGGAGGGGATGCCTTCGATCACGCGGCCGGAAGTAAGCGTAATGCGATGAGTAGGAGTGAACGTTGACTTGGCAGGCTGCGAAGACGGCGATGGGGGGATGGGGCGTGGCGGAACGGGCTTGGGCGGGAGACGTTTGGGGGCAGGTTTGGCGGTCGCTGGCGGAGTGGGAGCCGATTTGGATCCCGATTTGGATTTCGGATTGGTCGCGGGAACATCAGGGAAAAGTTCGCCATCTTCAGACTTGGCCGGTTGGGTGGCCGGGGGCTTTCGTGGAGGGAGAGGCTCGTCGGTCGGAGGAGGAAGCGAGGAATCCGCACAAAGAACGGCGGTGGCCAGAAGTATCAACATCGCAGCCAAAACGGCCGACGGAGTATGACGCATCAACGCAACTCCAGAAATTCGCAGGCGTGGTTCCCGACATAATCAAAGAACAACATTATACCACAGAACCTGTTCCGGTTATATTGCGTATGACACTTAGCACACGAGGAGCCCCTCATGACCGTCACCCCCCCACCGTCTTTCCCCCTTCCTCCTTCGGGAGCACCACCCCCCCCCCCTACTCCTCCGCGACGCCGCGGACTCAAGATCTACGCGATCCTGGTCACTCTTCTTTTCGCCGGCTCGCTGCTTGTCATTCTCTCGCTGCTGGTACTCGTGGGGATAGGATTTTTGGGCAGCGTCATGAGCGGCAGCAATCGTGATACACCCGCCTCACGCGTTGGTACCGAAACCCTCGTCGCAGGCGGAAGCGACAAAATCGCCATCCTGCCCATCTCCGGCATCATCAACGAAACCACGTATGAATACGTCCGCAACTATTGCGATTACATCCAAAGCGACAACAGCATCAAGGCCGTCATCGTCGAAGTCAATTCGCCCGGCGGCGGCGTCACCGCCTCCGACGAAATCTACCACGAACTCCGAGAGCTCAAAAACTCACGCAAACTCGTCGTCTCGATGCGGTCCCTTGCCGCCAGCGGCGGCTATTACGTCTCCATGGCCGCCGACAAGCTCTACGCCGAACCAACAACCATCACCGGTTCCATCGGCGTGATCAGCGAAGCCTTCCAGGTCACCGACCTGATGAAGAAAATTGGCGTCAAGCCCGAAGTCATCAAAAGCTCCAATGCCAGCGAATTCAAAGACGCCGGTTCGCCGTTCAAGGAATGGACCGAAGAGGATCGCGATTACATCCGCGGACTGCTCAACAACATGCACGATAAGTTCGCCGGGATCGTCGCGGCCAGCCGAAAGGGCAAACTCACGAAGCCCATCAAGGAAATCGCCGTCGGCAAGGTCTGGACCGCCGACGACGCCAAGTCCCTGGGACTCATCGACGACATCGCTTACCTCGACCAGATCTGCGCCAATACTGCAAGAGATGCAGGCATCTTCAATCCAACAATCATCCGTTTGAAGAACCGTGTCGGCCTGCTGGAAGCCCTGTCGGCGAACAACGCACTGGGCGGCGGAAAGGTCGAAGTCAATCTCAATCCCCGGCAATTCGAAGGCACCGGAACCGACGCGATGGAGTTCCGGTTTACTGGCACGCGATGAGTCGGAATTCGATTTTTGCTGGTTTTTCAGGGGTTTTCAGGGGTTAGTCTTCCTGGCCGAGGGCTTTGGCGGGGTCGGTGATGCCTTGGGATTTATCGCGGTCGATGCCGATTTTGCCTTGAAGGATTTCATCGATGATGACTTCGAGGTCGCTACGGCCAGCGCGTTCGACCAGAGGGCGGGCGCCGTTGATGAGTTCGCTCCAGCGATGTTGGACCAGGGCGCACAGTTTGAATTTGCCGCCGAGTTTGTGCACGATTTCGTCGCTTTTGAGTGCTTCGATCATTCGATTTGGCTCCGTTTGATACTTTTTTGTCTAAAATCGTCTGTTTTTGTCTCAATTTGTCTAAAATAGTCTGTTCTGTTCGTCGCGGCGGAAGGTTTTGATCGTCCGTTTAATGGTTTTGATGGTCTTGTCGATGCCGTTGTCTTCGTTGACGACCATCAGGTTGTAAATACCGCAGGCTTGTGCGGAGCGGATTTCCTGTTGGGCTTCTGTGAGCCGCCGCAGGATGGTGGCCTCGTCGTCGCGTTTGCGGACTTCGAGGCGGTGCTTGAGATCGTCCATGCTCGGGGGCAGGACGAAGATGCCCAGGGAGACCGGGAACATTTTGCGAATCTGGATCGCACCCTGGACTTCGACTTCGAACAGGATGGTGTGGCCTGCTTCGAGACCGTCTTCGACGGGTTTGCGAAGGGTGCCGTACCAATTGTCGAATTTATAAGCATACTCAAGAAACTCTCCGGCCTCAAGCATCTGACGAAAGATGTTTTCTGTCACAAAGAGGTATTTTTTGCCAAGGGCGTCCTGGGGCTTGCCGGGGCGTGTGGTGGCGGAGACGGCGAACTCCGCGGGCAAATCGGCGGCCAGTCGGCGGCAGAGGGTGGATTTGCCGACGCCGGAGGGGCCGGATATGAAAATGAGCAGGCCGGAAGCGGACACGTTTCGTTCCTGAAAAGCGTGCGAATTCATGGAAAGGGAATTATACTATGTTGGTTGCGATTCGCCCACTGATGCCAGGGCGAGCGCATATGGCCATCGGAGCCGCGACCGTAAGGAAGCGACCGTACGGTCCTGCGGAGCCGGTCGCTCCCTTACGGTCGCGTCTCTGATGGTCATATGTCATTCACTTACATAACTGAAAGGAAGGTTTTCATGGACGCCAAGCGAAGTATCGAGTTGTTGAACAAGGCGGTGGCAGATGAATTGCAGGCGGTGCATCAGTACATGTACTGGCATTTTCACCTGGACGATCAGGGATTTGCTCCGCTGGCGACGCTGCTGAAACGAACGGCAATCATGGAGATGGGGCACGTGGAGAAACTGGCGGAACGGATTCTGTTCCTCAAAGGCGATGTGAAGATGGTGGTTGCCGGTCCTGTGGCGGCGATTACCGAGCCGGAGAAGATTCTCGCCGCGGCGGCGAAGATGGAAAGCGATGCGGCGCGGGATTACAACCAGGCGGCCATTGTTTGCAGCAAGAACGCGGATGCGGTCTCCAAACAGTTGTTCGAGGCGTTGGTCACAGATGAGGAAGGTCACTTCGACGCGTTCGATAAGCAGTTGGATAATATCAAGCGGTTCGGGCCGAGCTATTTGGCGTTGCAGTCGTTCGGTCGTGGGGTGGAGGCTGCGGCGGGCGAAGCGGCGGAGTAATAGCCTTGCGAGGAATCGCAAGGCCGTTGCACCGGCAGGGGCGAGGGCGGTGTTTAATGAAAAGTATTTTTATCTACATACATCCATTAAAAATGGATATGGTGTTATTGGGAGCGATCAAAAAGAAGGGGGGCGTTGCATGGTCATGCGGTGTGTTGAAAAGATGTTTCAAAGCACTTTGGTAGGCAAGGTTCGCGACGCCGCAAGCGTTTTCGGTGGCCTGTCGCGAGATCGAAGCATTATTTGTCAACAGGCTCTAAACTTGCCGTCGCCTTGGCAGGGGCGAAAGCGGCTTTCGCCCCTGCCGGGGCGACGACGTTTTGGGATGGCTCGTTACACACGGCGGCGCGGCTGACACCGCCTGCCGTAGGCTAGTGCTCTATTCCTCCTGGATTGATGGATATAATTTTTGCAGTTTGATCCGCGCGTCAGCGGTGGTGAATTGCCAATCGACCTTGGTGGCGATTGCGTTGCGAGTCGTTTCCCATGCACA
>Ga0123357_10007977_pt1 | contig 13172 bp, 8 predicted proteins | sample TergutEmb28metaG_FD_89873 | JGI IMG/M metagenome (GOLD analysis project Ga0123357, IMG submission 89873) | Embiratermes neotenicus P4 segment gut microbial communities from Petit-Saut dam, French Guiana - Emb289 P4 | ecosystem: Host-associated > Arthropoda: Insects > Digestive system > Gut ...
CGGGTGATAAAATCGAGAAGAATGAGATGGGCTGGGCATGTGGCGCGTATGGGTGAGGAGAGGGGGGTGTATAGGGTCTTGGTGGGGAAACTGGAGGGAAAGATACCACTGGGGAGACCTAGGCATAGATGGGTGGATAATATTGGGATGGATCTCCAGGAGGTGGGACTGGATTGGGCTAGCCCAGGATAGGGACAGGAGGCGGACGCTTGTGAGTGCGGTAATGAACCTGCAGGTTCTGTGAAATGCGAAGAATTTCTTGACTAGCTGCAAACCAGTTAGCTTCCCAAGAAGGACTCTGCACCATGGAGTAAGTAAGTAAGTAAGTATATTTGACAATGCTGTCAATAATTCAGATTGTAATTTCAAATGAGACACACACACAGAACACCACAACACAAGAATACAAGATTATGTCACCTCAGGGCTTACCATTGTGGTGTAAACATTCAGGTACAGACAGTCCTCTGAACCTTCATACGTGCGCTCTGGGTAGATCAGCTGAGGGCAATTCTGGCCCTCCACTGCAGCAGTTCGCACCCCATCCCAGCGTTCAACTGGCTGTGGAGTCTAAGAAGAAAGATATTTTGTATCACAGTTTAATGGCTTGCACTTGATTTTGCTATGTAAGAAAAGACATATTTTATGAATGAAGGCATATATAGAGCATACAGAAAAGCTCCACATGTTCTAAATCTCAGCAACAGATACAGCTGACCACTTAGCCTCACAAGCTGCTAGTTTATACCTAGTGAATGGGCTTCATTAGCCAATGGTTGGGAGGTTCAGTAGGCAAAGAGGTAGCATAGCATAATAGGGCTGCTGAGGAGTTGGGAAAGCCACAAATTATGAACTGAAAGCAGACAGTATGAGGAGATCCAGGGTTGAGAAGACCAGAGCTGTCTAACTTTGGTAACATGAAGGTGATGAAGAAAAGGGATATAAACACAAATTACTATGGAATGACCACCAGCAAAGCATATTTCATGCCAAGATACACAAGTTGTATGGTTACATATCATTGTAGAAATAAAGCTAAAAATTGTACCATGTGTATTATTTGAGCATGACCTACCATAAACCTCAATTTGCCAGTTGGGGGACTAGCATATGGAATTCCAAGGAATGCATAGATGACTTTCCCCTTATGAGTGCGGAGGATTGTGCCCCGAAGCTTCCCTTCCACTGTGCTGACTACAGGATCATTTTCTTCTCTAGTGACCTCAGGTATAATTCCTTCCTCACCAATTTCAGGATTACTTTCTTCTGTAGTGGTATCATGTGTGTCTTTTCCAGTACTTTCTTCAGGTGTAGTTTTTACACTAATGTCAGGTGTGCCACCTTCCACGCTGACTTCTGGAGTGTTTTTATTGATATTAACTTCAGGTATATTTTTTCCTACAGTTTCTTCAGGTGTGTGTCTTTCTCCATGGACTTCAGGTGTGTCATCTTCCACACTGGCCTCAGGGATTCTATCTTCTGTATTGACATTTGGGGTGTTTCCGTCTGCTTTGACATCAGGCTTGCTTGTTTCAACATTGCTTGCACCTGCACTTCCTTCAGCATTGTGTTCACGTGTGCTTCCTCCAGCAGTAGACAGACAAAACAACAACAGAATAAATGCCAGGTAAGAACCCATCTTGAGAGAACTAAAGAAATTAGTGTGTGTGTGCCACATGGTGCTCAGGCAGGCAATCTAATCAACATGATAAGTGTATCTGTTATCTGTTTGTTGTTGCTTCTGTATATTTGCTCAAGATTACAGCACACTTTTAGCATAAAAGGAGTTAACAGCATTTAATTCCTATATGACATTGAATGCCCTTCTCTTACTTGGGTAGCCTTATTGCCAATTATAAATTTCTCCATTAGGTCATACCAAATGTTTTGGTCAAGTGTGTGTGACTCCAGGTGAGCATTTGGACATCCTGGCTTCAGATCTTCCCCCAGAAACTTCCCATCCACACTGAGGATTTTTTTTTTTCATTCCTTTCAGACATTTAATATAAAATAATTCAAATCAGCCCACGGTCACTTTCTTCCAGATCATTTTTGACTAAGCTGTTGTTGTGCTTAATTAAGCATTGCATCCTGAAGACATGCGATGTAGAAGTATAGCTTCATCACGAGGTGGAGGTGAGTGATCAGCTTCATGACCAGGCTTCTGCAATATCCCCAGGAAAGAGTCCCAAGTACTTGTTATGGTGGACCTCAAAGCAGGTCATAACACAATGGATATGAGAAAAATCTCTGCCCCTGCTGGGAATCAAACCCAGGTTTTCTAGACATTAGCTCACACTCTATGCATAAAATTGTGTAATGATAACTAAGTAATAAACTGGCAAGGTTTCAGAAGGAAGTAGTTGTGGCCTTCGTTTAGATAAAATATGTGTACAAGCAGCTTCTCCCACTTTATCTACCTGGTTTTGAATTAGTACAGAGTTCTGTTCCACAGCCTTCCCTGGAGGGACTGTGGAAAACGTTGGTCTTTCTCCCAATTGAGATTTGGACCAGCACCTCCTAAACACATGTCTAAAGCATATGCTCTTGAACTGCCTTGCCTGCTGACATGTTCAAGTTTACTTCATTTTGCATAACTTTGAATAGTTAATTGTCAAAAATATCTTTAATGTCTGTTTGAGTAAGGTGTAATCTGTAATCATAAGGTGTGGATTTGTTCCCAGCATGCCTCCAAAAGATTAAATTTCCTGTGCATCGTGCTTTATTACACCAATTCAGAACTGGATTTTTGTTCTGAATGTTCTTGTATGCCTGCTGCTAGGTTCTGATGGAGAAGCAATGTACAGCTGCCATTGCTGTTACCTCATTTGAGTTCTTAAAAAGTCTCAATCACCAGTTTTCTGCATGCTTCATTTGGTTTCAATATCCTGACCTTATCAATTGCACCCATCATCAATCCAGTGATTAAAAGTGGCTCTAACACACCTATAGGTTTGTTTCCCTTTGCCTTAAGACAAAAAACCAGTTTCTAAAAGACAATGTGTCAAGGATAAACGTACCGATGGACAGGGTCCAACCACATGTGATCGGGGTTGGACACACTTACCTGTTCATCAGTGACTAGTGAAAAATCAGAGTAAATGAATGCAAACATCTTCGTTTGCATTCATTCTTAGTATTCTCTCTCACCTCCTTACTTTTCCACAAATATCAAACAGTAACTGATATACTGTGTACATATTGTAGGCTTATCAAGTAAGGGACAGTGTTTAGTATGCCTTGTGTGTTACATAACTGTAGGTAGGCTGTTGTGGAGCAATTACAGATGTGTGGATAGGTTTCATGGTGTATATTGTGGACATTAGTGTGGGGAGTAGAATTCTTTCCTAAATGAAGAACTGAGCCAACACTTGTTTATCTTATGATGCAGATGTGTCAAAAATTGTTTGGAAATGGTGCATCTGGGATAACATAGTATAGTGACTAGGGAATGAGCTGGGAATTGTGGTTTGATTCCTGGTAGGGACAAAGGATTCTACTTTTCTCTGTAGCATTCAAACCTGCTCTAGGGCCTACCCAGCCTCCTATCTAGTTGGATTCAAAGGCTCTTTCCCTTGTGGTAAGGCTAATGGTCTGTGAAGCTGATGCCACCTCCTCTAATGAAATATGCCCTTGTGGCATATGCACAGACTTCTTTTTTTAATTTGTAAATGAATTCACTCCTTCAATCAGAACCATTTATAATACTATCTGTCACTGTATGTCAAGAATATAATTAATATTGGACTACTGGTACATTCTGTTTGGAGTTTCCTGATTAATATGAATGTAACTTATGTTTCTCAGTTAGTACAAATCTGATTTTAGACCAAGTAATATGTCAGTATTCCATGACTTGGCTTCAAGTTCAATGTAAAAACATCTGAGTCAAGATACAGTATGACTTGTGATGCCATTAATGTAACTGTTATTATAGCATGGCATTATGAATTCTGCCTCTTAGGAATTGGAACTTAAAGTTATGAAATATTAGCAAGTGGAATTTCATGTCAGAGTTTCAAGAACTCAAACACAGAAGAATGAGATCCCCACTGCGGGTAGCCTTGTAAGACAAGTCTGACAGTAAAAATATTCACTTGGAAAAGTGTATGACTGATATGTCACTTCTTTTATCAAAACCACTGTGAGAGGCCGGGTATGTAGCTCAGCTGAAGAAAACAAAATTAATACAGAAACCTGTTGGGAAGCAGCTACTGGAGAAATAAAGTGGGAGAGAACAATATTAAAATGGATTTTGGCAATGGTCGTTATGAGTGTTTCTGAACAGAACTGGCTCTGGAATGTGTGCAGTAACACTTATGCTAGTACTGCTGAATTAACCATGTAAGATTTGAGGTTTTCACAGCAGTGACTTTGAGGATTCCTGTGTTGTAATGTGTGACACCATGTAGGCTGGGAGGCTGTTACCATCATTGTGGAGAAAAGTACTGCCTCCATCTTCATCAGAAATGTTGGTAAATTTCTGCCAGACTGTATAGAATCACACCTCAGAATACAGTAAGCTTTCCTTGAACTATCTAATTCTGTTACAAAAGAGATACTTGGGTGCATCAATATTATCATGTCACGTTTATTAGAACATAATGATTTTTTTCAGTTTATTATTTTTTATCTGAAGTTGTGAGTTGTTCAGACTATACAGCATTAAATTTTAACACTTCACTGTCAGCACTGGCACACTGGATGAACTTTTTAATTTCCCGTATGCTGCCAGCCTCAGTGCATGTACACTATCAGTACATTTAAGGGTATTACAAATTTTAAATCCTCCATCCTGGACAGTAGTTGGAATGTAAAGACCAGTGACACTGAAGGGTTAAAATGACCAGCGTGTGAGTTGGAAAGGACGGAGAAGGATCAGGTGAATGCTTAATTTGAGATACTGTCATCACATTTGCCTGTAAAGACTGATGAAAACCATGGAAAACATAAGCCAGGGTAGCTGATCTCCAGTTGAGATTTGAACCTGAGACCTCCTGAATACTAAGCAGGTGTGCTACCCCACATCTGTGATATTCAGTCTATTACAGTATCCATATTTAGAGTGATAGAGATGTGTTTCTTGTCAAATGGTCTGTGTTCCAGTGTTTATATTTATCAAGACTGCACAATTTATTCCCAACATAAAATATTTGCACTTTTTTTTTTTAACATGGGCCTGAGGAGTGCAGTGCATCTGGTGTTGTTGGTCTAAATGCAGCAACAATGTCATCTACTCTATGCGGTTTACTCTAGTGACACTAAAAACTCTCCGATGTAGTGTATGCACAAAAAGGATTTATTCAACTTTGTGTAGAAAGTGGCACATTCACATAGTCCACAAGTATGTATCCAGTCAAAACAGCGACACAGAAATGCTTTCTCTTAAAGATGTTAAATGCAGCACATACTCCAGTCCTAGGACATGGTCTACAAAGTCACCGTCCTGTACAGTCCTTTTATTATGCTTTCTGCAGTTTGAGGAAACCAGATGTGTTAGAAAAGTATTTGGCATTAGCTTCATTCACTTTCTTCTCAGCAGCTTGTGGGTTAACTATTTCCAATCCTTGTAGAGGAGTGAATGCCACACTGGATGCTGTTCCAGAAACTTGTTTCTTCACTGTTGTACTGCCACCCCAAACTTGCTGCTGTTTTTGCAGATTTTTCTGAAGAGTCTTTGAAATGCGGACCTATCAGGGGGGGAAAAAAAAACATGTCAGAAGCAGTGGTATGAGGTAAGCACTAACAACATAAGCTCCATTAAACTTCTCAGTCATTTTTAAGTTATTTAACCCTTTGCCACACTTAACATAGCAGAATATCATACAATTAAATATCCCTTGCTATATGCTTAATGAACTAGACAGCGCATAAGATTGGGAATTCAAATTAACCCATAACCATAATGCAGGTTCCTTAGTTCAGCTCACCCATATCAATGATTGTTATACAGACTGTTTCACATGAAGGCAGGCAGAGCAGCAGTTACCACTATTTAAATCTGCCACAAGATAACGTCCATACCTTTAAGATTAATGCACTGCAAATTAATATTAGGTTTTTACACACTATGTTGAAAGAAGGTGTTGGAAATTTTGGTTCAGCACACTGCATTTAATGTTATAATCACCACATTCAAACAAGGTGCTCCAAGTGGTCTCCTCTGGCCCACAGACACATGACACATGCAACAAACATGTTCACAGTACACCAAAGTTCTGCTGGTGAAATTGAATCACTATATTCTGAATGCTTTTTTTCAGATCACCTTCATTGCAACAGTTATTACTATACATTCCATCCTGTAAATGCCTGACGAGTAAAAATCATATACAAGTTCAGATCCAACAAATATGGAAACAACAGTCCCCTGTTTATTCATCTGTAACCAATAACACCTGTAAACAATGCACAGAATTTAATTAAAAGTCATACTATCAGAGTACAAATGGTGTCAGAATATGTATGCAACATATGTGTAAATTTAAGGTCTCAGGAAGAAAAATGTGTAGTAATTCTTGTGCATTTTGTTACTTGTGGGGCATGTAAATGGATAACATATATAGTAATACCCCAAATGTTATGAGGATATGAGTTTTAATTGAATGATATCTTGTGCTATGATGGTAGGATCTTTAGTAAAAGGTAAAGGTAAATTTGTCCCTGTCCACACCATAAAGTCATATGTGGAAAGTAGAGGTACAGTGCCACTCAATCTTAATCTTGAAACTAAGTGGGGGGTTTGTCAGCTTCACACCTGGACTGCTTCACTGCCAGGAAATAACCCCAGTACCCATTAAATAGGAGACTGGGTGGCCCCAGAGCCAGTCTGGTCAGTTTTGGAGAACAGGAACTCTCTTACTCCCACCAGGATTCAAACCCCAAACCATCCAGCCCACAGCTAGTTGCTATACTGACTACACTATACTGTATTTTTAAGCTGTCAATGTGTTTGGTACAAGTACACGTCAGCAAACTTTCATCTGAATTTGACACTCTTGTAGGATCTGTATTTAGCACATATATTGTACAGGAACACACAACATTCCAATCATATTCCCACTGTGACTCAGAACTGACAAGAACAGCCTCTCTGTAACAGCATGGGTGCTGTCAGGTCAGTGAGCCTGACCAGTTCATTGTGATAAGCAAGCTGACAGGAAGTGACCAATGATATGGGCCAGTTGAATTAAGGACCCTATATGATGGCTGTGGGACATTGCCCATTCAGGTAATTGTAGTTACATGGACAGTGAAACATGGCTGGAATAGAGCTGAAAAAGTTTATTTGTGGTTTATTTAACAAAACTGTCACTAGCTCAAACTGTAAGAGTGAGTGGTGGGATTATCATTGAATATGGAACTGCGAAGGAAGTTTGAAAAACATCATGGCCTAGTTTGAGGTAGTATTACATCATTTTTCTTTAGAGTGTGGGTGGAAAATAAAAACACACACACACACACACACACACACAGGGAAGCAAGCCCCCTGATTGTATTTTCTGAATGTTAGAAATCTTGCTGCTGAACTCTTGGTCAGGCATGATGAACACATGAATATGCATTGGTATATAAATCCTACTAAAGCCTCTGTACAAAGAAAAGTTTATAAAAGAAAGCAGGCATCACATATAACTTCACAGAACTTCTGGTTCTTATGAAAAGCCATCATGTTTGATCTCAGACAACTGATGTTAATTCTTCTGTATCAGCTGATCATCTGCAGGCTTAGTTTTCAGAACCTAGTTAATTTCCTGTATATCTGATGCACCTCTAACACCACCCTTGGTACATTTAAATGAAGCCCCACAAATTGTCTGAACTGTTTAAGCCACCAAAAAAAAGTTACAAGGATCAACTCCCTCTGCATCTCTATACCAGCAGATTTCCTGCATTATGCTGAAGTCTAGCCATTCTGTTCTCACGGGTGTTGGTAAGGATAATATTTGATACTGACAAGCACTTTGGGTTCACTGACATCAGACAGGGGGACTGGAGGGGGAATACAAGAGTAGGTAGAGAGTGTGAGCTTTGCAAGCTGTCATCCCTACTGTAGCATGGCAGGTTCATGTATCATGGGCTAGCCTGTTGCCTTGAGATAAAGCCAAGACCACATGCCTCTGTTTTTTGTAGGGGAGGAGAGTACCCTTTGTTTTCAGACTCTTGTTCTGTTACTTGTCAGAGTTCAAAATAAGAAATGACAGCTAAACAGTTATAATTCTTCCACTGTGAGGGCATTGTTCATCTGAGATATGTAGATGGCTTGCTGCCACTGACATCCAGTAGCACCTTCACATACTTGTATTCTCGTTTGCTCAACCACTAGGAAGACAGTTATTCATTCTGAAACTGGTTGTTCAGTCAAGAGGTTAAATAATTAACACTAACAACTGACCAGTGAAAGCTCATTATTCTAAAACAAACTCGAAAGCATCATCACTCTGAAAAAGTGCTAAACCTTGGCATGTGACACTACTTCATGTGCACCTAAAGTAGCGGGCCGGGCAGAAGCAAATGTGCACTACTCCACACCTCAAGTTACAAAATGGAGACAAGGCTGAATTATATCTTACCTACAGGGTAACTTAGACACCAACATGACATTGAACAATTAAAGTATAAATGTATGTAAATAATGTTGCCAGCCAGTACTGTCATAAAATCAGGGTTACATATTTATATGTGTTGACTTGTGACTTAAACTGCAAAATGCTTACTGCCACATAATCACAGTGCAGAAAAGTTGTCCATTCTATAGCCTGTATGTATTGTGCTTCATTTATCATCATTACAATTGAGTGCATACTTTATTACTGAGATCTCATGACCCCCACTGACCCTAGACAAGCCACCTCAATCCCATGCTCAATATATTTACCATAATGGTAATCAGGCCAACTGGGAACCATAGGTATGCTTGCAGTTAGGAACTTTAACTGCGACAGGCAATTCAATTTCCAGCAATGTGGTTCAGTTACACCATTATCAGTGTGACTTACTTCCACATTCTGAATTTAATCATATCTTTAACTTCAAAGTAAGAAGAGCAGGTAACCAGTAACATACATACCTTTGTCTTCTCATCAATCTGTGGCAGTCGTATTCGACCTGTTCCAGTCTTGCCAATGGTCCCTCTTGTGTATCCCAAATCCTCCTGATATGCATCATCTTCTATATCTGCAAAGTTCAGCCGGTTTGCCTGCTTACGAAACTCTGTCATAGCATAGCGTTCCTTCATCTTTCGAACCCGCTTTCCTCCACGCTTCTTCCTTCCTGCATCAATTGGTTTTGGCAGGGGTTTTACAAATTTAACTGGTGGAGGTTCAGTCAGTTTGTCTAGCTTCTTCTCAATTTCTTCTCGAAACATCTGTCCCACATGACCATCAGAGCTTTCATGGCATGCATCAACACGGGCAGCCAGCGTGCTCTTGGCGGCAACTAAGCGAGCTGCCTTGCGTCGTAGATCAGGAGGTGTGTCCTGGACAATGTCAGAGTAGTAGATGAAGCCAGTGTGAGGCAACATTGTGACCTGTGGTGTGAAAACACAAGTTAAAATTCTTCATTGTGACAAGTCACTAGCAAAGCAGAGTACACCATTATATTACAATTAGAAGAGCTGTTCAATTCAAGAATGGAGACTCAGGAGAGCATTACACAGGCAACAGTACTGCTTATGTTAGTTCTTATGTTACATGGCAACAGTGTGTCAATTGGTAAGGTTTTGTGGCCAGTCTAAGAGTACAGCCTGGGGGTGGTGCCTAGGTCAATATAGAACCTGTGATGGCCTCACTGTAATGACATACAGATATATAGTTCTGAACAGCCATGTGTACAACTTACCTGGGAGAAGCCAGACAAAGTTTTCTTTTGTGCTCCAAGCACCATAACATTACAAGCTGGTATTTTGGATAGTTTAGTTAATCCTCCAGCAACACCCATAATTTTGGCTGCAGTGGATGCTCCTACAATGATTGACAGGTTAGGTGCAATGAAAGCCATTCTGCTTTCCACATAATCATATATCTTCTGCTTAAAATTGTTGAGTTCAATAGCCATATCACAAGCTTCATATATATCTTCTTTCTCCTGGTCAGTCAGTAGCTGACCTTGTGTTGTTGATGCAGTAACTGAGACAACCATAATTGTAGCTTGTGTTAAAATTTGCTGTAAGGCTTCATTATTCTTTGCCTTATCCAAATCATTGCCCAATTCTTTAACCGTCATGACATACTCCAGTGGTCCAACAACCAATGATTCAAGTTCTGGGAAACGTTTCAAGTACTTGTCCCGAGTAAATCTATGAATCACAGCTATTTCATTGTCAATATCCACAGCTACATTGTTTGCCTCTACAATTAACTGATATTCTGGATCTGCTTCAACTGGGCCAACAATGTCTTCCGCTTTGCGAGGTTTTGCCCTGTAATCATCGATTTGATCCATTATATTCCGTAATCGTTCGGAATCTCGAAGCGTTGCAATTTCACGTATTGATGTAATTTTTATGTCTTCTTCCATCGGAACGACCGTTGGATTTGGTTTAATATCAAGTGCCATTGCACTCTCCATATACTGTTCTTTGATATCATCCTGATCCTGCTCTTCCAAATCCGCAAGTAATTCATCCGCCAAAGACATGGCCCAATTAAAACTGAAGAACGAACCTGCAGAACTTAACCTCCTCTGAACCGAAGTCTAGTAGAACCTAACCTCCTCTGAACCGAAGTCTAGTAGAACTTAACCTCCTCTGATACAAATCTTAACGAAACAGTATGTACTCGCTGTCTTGTTGAATACTCTACGTGGACACAATAGGGGTGCTCGTGTAATTATGGATGAAAAGTAAACTGTGCTAAAGAAAACTCGAAGACGATGTTAAACAATCCACCCAAAACATCAAACCCCCTGTTGTAGTGCTCAACACTACGAGCGTGTGACCTCTAATGAAATCACAACATAATAGTGCACTTTCACACCTAGAGTTAAACTACAACTGTTCCTACTTCACTGTATATTTCTGTTGCAAATACTACTTTGTTTATTGTATAAGAAACAACGGTACGTTTGTTTAGTTTCGATTGACGGATTTACTCTACAGATGGCACGACAATCGATATGAACATTTGACGTTTGGATGACAAAAACACATCACCATCTTGGAATTTGAGACGGGTGGGTGATGGTGGTACGGTCCGTGGTACGGTGATATAATGTATTCGGCAGAGCACGTAAGAGAATTCGGCTATCATCGTGTCAACAGCCGCTTGTCCGCACAGGTTATCTAGTTGCTCGTCCGTACGGTGATCGTACAATGTGAATGTCAGCCACAGATCATGTATGTAGGTTGAGGGGTGTGATCTGTGGGGCTGAGAGTTTACAGTAGCGGAAGTTGTCATGGTCTGTTGGTTGTGAGTTATGTAGAAACAAAGAGCGTATATTGAATAAGTTTTGTAGCAAGACGAAACGTTGCTGGTGATTTGCGAATGGTTTGTAATGTTTACCACACTAAATGAAAAGTTACAATGCAGTGTGAAATACGAGGATTGGGAGACATGGCTGAAGCTGCCCAGGCTAGTAGGGACACGTTGCCCAAACCAGGACGTGTGAATGAAGGTTAGTTGCATGTTTGGAAATAAAGCATGTTAACGTATTTGTTGATATTTGATACGGGTGTATCATGCTGTCATTACTTGTGGTAGGCGGGAATATGTGGGCCAAGGGTGCACATAACAAAAAGAAAGAACGAGGTGAATAGGTTAAAGTGAGGTCACATTTTCCCTGTCGTACCGATGTGTCCATTATGCATGGTTAGGTGTGGAGAAAGTATGATTTTTTTACACGGCTGTGTATGCATGTCATACGTAACGACGTGTCAGTTTGCAGACACAAATTTTATGTGTGGTAAGTTTGTTTGTTGCGTTGTTGTTTGCTTCTCATATATATATATATATATATATATATATTTGTAAAAGGAGACACTGTTTCAGAATTAATGGTTACCTTGCGCGTGTATTACAGAAGACTTGGGGCTTAAGTCAGGATTTATTTGTATTTAGCGATTAAATTTTATTGTAGCTTTTTAAGGGAATTGCATAGTTCATGTCTGTGTAGTTCTGTAATGAACAGGTAGTTATTGACAACACTTGTAATGTATTAATTTTGGTTGATCTTTTCGCATGTATGTCTGGACATTCCTCTGTGCATCCATGAGTCCGCACAACTCTTTCTTAGTTTAGGGTATGTTGTGCACGTTGCTGCACATGTGCCATTCAGATTACGAAGTGTGACACTTAAATGCGGTGACTGATAAATTTCATGGCCATGACTGTTGATCACCAAAGTATGTATTTACTAGTTACCCCTTGACGTAATGTAGAGTAATATTTCTTTTCTGTAAATGGTTTTTCTGATTTGCTGCAGTTATTCTTAAAGTGCCGTGATAATGTGAAATAAAAAATTGAATAATGAGTAAACAACAAATTTCTTGTGAAACTGAGAAAACAGCATCCTAAATCTTCATTTTGCTTTGAGTACCGAATGTTGGGTAGTCAGTAAGGTTCTGAAGATTTAGGTTATTGGGGCTTTATTAACAAAGAAAGTATGTTAATATTGGATGGTGTGATGGTGTTGGGAAAGTTAAAAACATGCTGTAGTCAACTAATAAATTACAAATTTCCATTAAACACAACAATTTTTTATATTTATGTAATAATGTATGGTACATGTGGAAATATTTTGACCATTTTCAGGCATAGTATACATTATCTAAAACCAAGGTGGATACATATTAAAAGTTTTTTGTAATTTCTGAGATTTCACAAATTTTACAAGTGTCTTTATAATGTAGCATTTTGTGTTTATGTCATGTGTATATTTTTGTTGTGTTATTAGAGGCATACACATTATTTTTGAAATTGTTAAAATGATGCACGTTTTCTGTATACATTTTTGTGTTTCTTTTTTAGATATTTATGCTGTATACTTTATATGTTACAGATATGGTTTGAAATCATCGAAATCAAGACAACGCATATATATATATATATATATATATATATATTACACTAGACAGTTCAATACAGAACAAGTTGTACATAATTTTAACAACTTGAGAAATAATGTGGTATGCCTTGAATAATACAACAAAAAGATATATAAAACATAATTAACAC
>Ga0123357_10007978_pt1 | contig 13171 bp, 7 predicted proteins | sample TergutEmb28metaG_FD_89873 | JGI IMG/M metagenome (GOLD analysis project Ga0123357, IMG submission 89873) | Embiratermes neotenicus P4 segment gut microbial communities from Petit-Saut dam, French Guiana - Emb289 P4 | ecosystem: Host-associated > Arthropoda: Insects > Digestive system > Gut ...
GAAATAACTACGAATTAGTCGCAAGCTCCTGAAGATGGACGTATTGACGTCCGAAACATGTTGAGCACTGAATAAATAATAATAAAACAAGTGGCATCAAGTTGGTTTCTCTGTACTCAACTATCAAGATGATGCACGGTCCAATAAACATAAGAACCTTTTCCTACTATTTATCTGCACTGTCTTACTTTCGGGTGACAGCATTTAAACATTCGTACAAACACAAAATTCTGGTATTCAAAGCATTAAAAACTTTATTATAGCACTGCAGTCTCCAGTGGTGGGATTATACAGTGCCATGGTTGAGCGCAACTGACACTAGTCAATAGTAGAAATACCAACCTCGTGGTTTTAGGAGTCACTCCGCATGACTGCCGGCTAATGTCCAAATCCTAATTAACTGTGTTAGCTCCGTGCCAGATACACTAACGGTAGAAGCAAACACTACAAATTATATTACTGCATTTGATGTCAGAGAGACAGCAGATTCTGCAGGAACATACCGCGAAATGGGCAGAACAATTAAGCATTTCGACATGTGATATCAGTAAAGGAACACTTGTTTTAAAAACTCGCTCGTTGTGAATTTTAAACTTTTTATGAATTGTTTACTACATTTACAAAGCAGCTGAAGCTGTTACAGCTGTGTAACTAAGAGATACTGCGTTCTATTTGAGACTTTATTACCCCTACTAATCCCCCGAAGGGTAACACAACAATTGGAAATTACATTCCTGTCCAATTCGCTCCAGACATCCGAGAGATTTCAAGGATCTCAGGCTTCACCCACTTGTCCTTCTGAGTCAGATAAAGGTGATTACGGAGGACTAGGGGAATGTTACTGACTGGGGAAAACCAAAGTGCTTGGAAAAAAATCAAACCCTGTCCAAATGTGTCCATCATACGTCTGACATGGACCGTCCTGGAATCGAATCCGGAATTCCGAGTTGAGAAACCGTCAACTAAAATTATACATATATTTACTTTCTATCTCACACAAAAACTGCCTATATCCATCAGAAAACCCAGTTTAATAATGTTGTTTGGATAAAGGATTTACTGCGAGACTAGCACCAAATACAAAGTGAAATGCGCGACAAAGTTCCGAGCTTCGTTAATTTTACAGCTCCTAGTGCCTAAAAAATATCACAGGGATTTAGATGATTAAATAATCAGAGAATATAACAATAATTTCTTTATGCCTTCGTTTACTCCGGTGTAAATTTTATCTGCTGGTACCACCAGGAAGATATTATCAAGATAAAAACGGAGGACATGAATGGTCATTTGTCGTTTAGTTTTTCTTGGCAGACTGTAAAATTTCTTTTCTAGGAGCCCTAACATGCCTTCTACGTTTATTATTAGGCACTCATAAAATAAAGACTTTTCAAACACAATCTTAGGACAAAGTAAATATTATGTTCTCTATGAATATTTTTAAAGAAACCCATAATTTATGAACAATATCTGAATTCTCTCAGATGATGCTTAAATATTTCACATACTTATATGAGCTACCGCTGTGATAGCCCGGTGTTAATTGATAGGTAGCCTCAAGGGTTGTAAAAACTGAATTATTATTATTATTATTATTATTATTATTATTATTATTGATTTGTTATATTAATATACGTATATGTTTCAGATCCTGTCTTCCAAGTTTCAGTAACTAGATATGGTATATGTAAACTATAGTGTAATTTATCAAACAGTATACAATTCGTTATTCTGATAGATACGGATATAGGACAGAAAATGACCTAAAATTTGCAGGTTTCATTCACCACAGTTTTCTCAGACAATAAAAACAGTCTCCGGGTCTTGGCTATATGCACCAAAATATATTTCTAATTTGCTAAGTATCTCAAGTGTCTTCTAAAATTGTAGTAATCAGTGCAGTATAACAGATCCAAGGGTTTCGTGTAGAAGTACTGTTAATATAGAACATTTTCAGGTACTCTTCCGTTAAAAAAAAAGTGCAAGGATTTTTGTATTTTCTTCAGCATCCAGACCGGTTCTAAAGCCCACAGAAATTTCAATTCGTTGGGTACAAAGGCTCATTCCAGACATTAAACTCACGGAGCTAGGCGAAGCGAAGATCAGACGTCTGGTTCGTTATGGTAACAGAATGTCACACGTATATCGGTACACTGCGGAATGCTACGATTTTTACGGAGTGCCCAAAATTAGGAACGAAAGAATAATATATTTCTTACTTTTTTTCCTGTGGCGCTGCGGCCCAACGCGGGCCATGGCCTCCTCATTCTTGAGGTTTCTAGATCACACACAACGACGCAACACAGTCGGTAGGACTCCTCTCTGGACGCGTGAACAGTGCGTCGCAGAGACCTCTACCTGACAACACACAACACTCACGACAGATATCCATGCCCCCGGTGAGATTCGAACCCACAATCTCAGCAGGCGAGCGGCCGTAGACCTACGCCTTAGACCGCGCGGCCACTGGGACCGGCAAAAATATATGTTACTTTATGTAATACGGAAAGCCGTTTATCGTAATTACTTGTACGTGAAAATTATGACGGTATTAAAATAGTGTCTTTTACATTCCGCAGTTGCAGTTTAAATAGATGATTTTCAGGCAATTCAAATCAACAACTAAAGTACATCAATTGAGAACAAAGGGGCAGAAAAATATTTCGATCTTCTGGCATGTAACACTCTGTAGATTGGTATTAAGGATATCAAGGTTTTGGATAAACGTGCTGCCCCTGATTTCAGCGCATTCTACTGGCCTGAAGACGGAGGAAGTGATATCTTTCAAAACTTGGAAATTTGTATGTCAGTATCAGTGACGTCATACTGCGTACCGCAGACATTATACGTGAGCTGCAAGATCTTCAAATCTTGCAAGTAAGTGGCGATTAGTACAAATAGTAAAGATGTTTTGAACACTTCAGTTTTCACGAGAATAAAGACATTTTCGCAGCACGTCTAAAAAGGACATTGTCGATCAGTGGTTAATCTAGAAATTGATGGACCCCGGTATAACGGACAAGATTATGTTTCAACGCCTCACATATTTCTGACACACACAGTGCATTAAGAAGGTAATTCTATAACAAAAGCCCATAACGTTTCAAACGAACGTGGCGAAAATGCGATATTGCCTTCCGTCCGTTGTTGAAATTGGATTACATCCTCGTGTTTGGCACGTCCGACACACAATCCATCGAAAATTTCCAGAAGAAAGCATAACTGTGCGACCCCATATATATTGTCACCTGCCTTACATACAGTAAAACTACATGCAAACATCAAAAATGAAGTTCATACAAAACATAACAAAGCATTCTGTCAAACCGGCCAAAACTAATTTTTAAAAAAAAGCAGGGCCTCTGGAAGCTTGGACGAAAAATAATAAACAAATACACATTGACTGATGTGGGCCTCCAGTATAATTTTCTGTGTCCAGCATTATGATATAAAAGGTAAATAGGTAGAATGCAGCAAACAGACTTTCATCTCATATTCATTACCAGCAATAATTCCGAAGTCATTTACTACATGTTGTTTTCACACCTGCCAGATGAAATAACCAAAAAAGACACTGATACCATAATTCAGCTAACTACATATACATCTGTCACTCATTCACAGTCGTTACTCTTTGTAATATATAAACATAAAGTCTTTCTTGTGCGTGCTTAAGCACCACAACATTATTCCATAGCGGGTAGAGTGGGTAAAGCTCTACACATTCTTAAACTCTCGCCCAGAAGCAGATGACCAATAACACTCTCGTCCAGCCGCTTTACACGTGACAGCAGCTGGCTCTTTCGAGAAGACAAGGATTTCTCGACCCTGCCTGGAATTGAACCACGAGTCCTTGGACTTCCAACCCGTGTTCTAGTCATCGTGAATACTGAGCTACTCCGGCTTGTATCGGTAAACAACTTTCCATGCAAGAACAGCGAGAGAAGGCACCAGCGCAAGAACTCCGGATTGGGATAATGACTTTGAAGACAGGCGCACGCTGCAAAATCAATTATTGACATATCTGTGAAGGTGCAAAAACGTCAAGAGCATTTTGAGGAACCCAGTTTTCAAACCTAATATACATGTAAACAGCATTTTGGCAACACATTTTTGAGACCTACAACACACGTTTCTTTCAACTTTAAATAAACGCATAATATTAGAAAGGCTCCTGCATGAGAGGACATGGGCAGTGTCATAATACAAAACGATGAGCCTCCAGAGAAGCAAGCTGCTGTTAGTTTCCACATGCTGTAACGCAAAGGGTCAGTTCGCCCAAGAGGTAACCCAGAAAGCTGTTTAAAAGACGAAATTTTACGCTCATTAGTGACTCATTATTTAGAGTATAATTACCTGCTAACCAATTACCATATTCCACATCGTCAAAATAATAAACGAAAACAACACAAAGAGGTCCTAAGTAATTTTAGATAGCGAGAAGAAAACAAAGAAGCAACTGTGTAAAAAAGAAGGAAATGCGATGTTTTGCAGTTAGTTGAGAATAGAAACAAAACTGTTTTGCGTTACCTGATCAAGGTAATTAATCAAGCACAAATAACAAAGAAACCCGATTTATTCTGTTTTCAGTCAAGATAATTATTTGTGTAACAAAAATAATCTTAACAGCGTGCTGATTAGAAAATTGGAACTGCAGAGATACGAAAGACCTAGCACAAGTTTGGATTTAATTACAGTGAGATAATTAAACAAAAGACTTACAGATGGTTTATATGTATACCTTAGAAGTAATCACAGTTTTTATATTTATATACAAGGATATCAACAAGACAATTAAATATCGGCTTTTTACGGTCTTCAACACAAACCTAAGATACGTTTAATACACGATCTGTAATAAATATAAGGATGTAATGTGAACTGGCCGTGTACACTCCTTTTTTCTGTCCAGGAAGTTATGACACACTTTACCACAGAAAGACAATGTCCTTCGACTACCGGCTTAAAAGGAGTGTTGTATAAATCTATGGCACTCTGTATCAAATTTGGTCAAATTATTTCAAGTTCAGTGTATGCGTAGAGTTGCAGACTGTACCCACACAAAGTAGCATAGACGAATAGTGTTAGTTTTGGAAATTATTTTACAAGTAAGTGTAAGCTTTATCAGACGCAGATCATTACATATCAAGCCAGCGTTTTCCAAACTTTTATGGTCACGGAACACTTTTAACTCCGTAAATATTTACGGCATAAATATGATCTGTGGTTTGATGATTTCATGACCGTGCATCTCCGTACAGTACTAGCAAATGACCAACTTAATGCACAAATTCTTGTTTTGTAATAAGTTTATTAAATTCCTCTACATGTTTCGAGCTCTATTGTGCTCATCATCAGGAGGTCAAATTGTATTATACAGCACCTGGTATCGTGCTGTATAATACAATTTGACCTCCTGATGATGAGCACAACAGTGCTTGAAACATGTAGAGGAATATAATAAACTTATTATAAAACAAGAATTTGTGCATTAAGTTGGTCAATTGCTAGGATAGGATTTGTGGTTTCTCAATTATCAAATATAAGTCATCACAAGTAGATCTATTAGTAACCAAACGAAAGGTTCTTGTACAAATTATTAACATGAACAGTTATCTCAAACTATGACCAGATATGTTACAACCCAAATTTAATTTTAAAAATGTATGATTGTTTCGACTTTCTTGATTTTTTACGGAATACCTACTCACAACTCGCGGAACATAGCTGAGGAAACGCTGTATTAAGCCAATCAACGTCAATTTAAGAACAGAAGTTCCTGATTCAGTTACCCGTAAAAATGTTACAATCTCCATACAAACACTATGGGTAAATACCAGAAATTCTGCGTATTAATGTAAGTGGTACTTAAAAAACCAATCTTCCTTAATAACAGTGATACCCATCACATCAAAAAAATATACGTATAACCAGTAATTAAGGATAGTGATACTTATAATCACTGCTAACATAAATGTATTTTCCCAAGATTTGGCCATAGACCAGACTCAGAGCTCCCGGCTTGCCACCGCAAAGACGCGGGTTGGCAACTAGGGACTTGTAACGCGGAATTTATAAACCAATAATCAAGTTGTTCTTCGGGTTTTCTTTCCAAATATTCCACCAGTGCCAGATTAGTGGCCACAGCCCTACATACACATATTTTCACATCACCACGAGATTAGAGATCTGACATTTTCCGTCGAAAGTGAATATCATTCATTTGTGTTACACGTGTCCATTTCATGCAACAACAACCGTGTTTGACAGGTACAGCTCGATCCCTATGAAAGTGCAAGGTACAGTCCATTCACAGGAAATATGCCTTCATATGTCTTGGTGGGGTGACAAATGTGTTTCGGCACATATGGTGGGATGTTTTATAGGAAATGAAGTATGAGGGATACGTACGGTGGGATGATGGCAGAATAAGAGAAGGGAGACTCTGAATGGAATGTGATGGAACAGAGTGGTGGAAGAATGAGATATCTGGATAGACGCATGCCGAGACCTTTCTATCTCAGGAACGTGAAATATTGCAATCAAGTTAGGCTATACAATGCCTCACTGTTATCGAATTAATATTTGGTGCACAGTGACATGAGACACGCGTAGGATTTGGTGTTAATAAAGCAAATGTTTCGAGTATTTCGGCGCTTAAAACGATTTCCTGATAAAATACTGAAGACCTGTTTCACGCGATGAAATGTACCGTACGTGCCGCAGTGCTGATGCTAACAATATCTGCAGCCGTTACGTCTGTGATTGTTGTGCAAGGTTACAGACAGCAATATGGCATTTGCTCATGTACGAACCACTAATTGCGGTCCACACAACCACAAGGTCGCAACCAAGCGATACGTGTACCAAAGTGATACCAAAGTCACAAATCGCTGCTCGTCGTGTTGCTGGTAAAACTTTCAATTTAGCACTTTATATCACAGATCTCTGGGAAATAACATATAGAAAACTGCTCATCCTTACACTTGTCGTAGCATACGTGCGACTTATCTTTCTAATAAAACCCTCCTGCCATTCAATGCGTTTTCGACGGGATGTTAATAAAAACCCTCTGAGGTTTGGATTTATGGTTGGCACAAATTTTATGGTGTGTTCATGTTAAAATGAGATTAATATGCTTGTACAGGTGAGCAGGCCTAGACTAGTTCAGTGCACACTCCGGGTTCCGGACTTAAGCAGCGTCGTAAAAGGAAAACCCCTGTGGAAATGCTAATTTCATGTTACGCGAATCAAAATAAGAGTGATTCTGAAGATCCAGTATAAGTAAGCCATATCTGAAACAAGCGAAGTTAACGCCATTACTTTTTGTACTAATTTTCTAGAGGTTTTGAGATTGGTGTCCTGAAGTGTGAGGAATCGGTTTTCTCCGAACCTTTGACTCATAATTACCAAATTGTATGGCATCACGTCCCAGAAGGCAACAAACTTGATATTGGTTTCATTCAACTTTCTTCTATGAGTGTATTTTCTTAGTAACATGGTTTATAGTGTCCGAACGCCATGAATTAAAGTTCTAATTGCGTAGTCGATCACTATAGGAGAAGAGTGTTTGGCCCTTCAAGACAGAACCGACAGGTTGTACCGAAACGTCAGTAACTAAACATCAACCTACGCTGCCTAACATCCTAAAAGAGCGAAGATCTCAATTACACCGCGGCAGAAGGTTGAAATCACGCGTTTATAATTCTCGTCGATCACTACAGGCGATTTCTGGGTTTCGTCGATGACTATGGGAGAAAACTAGTTATCATCTTTAACTATATGAAAATTCTAATTGTCATCTGTCACTATGGAAAAATTCTAGTTATCACCTGTCTCTAAGGGAGAATTCTAATTGTCCATTGATCATTATGGGAGAATTTTCTTTCCCCCTCAACGTCAGTGAAATTTTGCGGAATTAGTCGCATATCAAGTGTATTACTATGAAGTACTTACAAAATAAGGCTAAATAAGACTATACCGTCCTGTGAACGTCTTGATTTGGTTCGCGGTCTTACCAAGTTTCTGCAGCCACCACAAACTGCTGCCAATGTTAGGAAGTTGCAGGACCGGTAAGTACATAAAGTGAATACCAAAAATTTGTGGAGCATACTGAATCACACATCCTCTTCACAAAATATACAGGAGAGTTCTGAATTTGTGTGGTATTAAACCTGTGATAATGATGAGAAATCAACTTGGACTTTCCCTCAGATTCAGTCCTGTCACGTCTTAAACTTGGCATTCATAACGATATGTCGCTGGAGTAGGGCCTACTGGAGACTTGACGAAAGCTGCTGTGGAGACATTGACGTGTTCTGTCCGACAGACAACAGGCGAATTTTTGACAGATCAGCTGATACTGACCAATTCGTTACTGATATTACAGAACACTGATCATGGCCTACGTAGCCTTTAACCTCACACTAGTCCCATGAAGTTCCCGGTATGGCCCTCAACTGATCACGAGTTCAATAATACCTTGGCCTATTGTCTAAGGCCCTCGGTATTGTTTGTAAGTCCTGTGTATTATTTCGGCGATGGGTGTGTTGTTTCAAAGACCTATCTGTTGTTTCAAATCAAGGTTTACTGTTTTAAAAATTCAGCTTCTTCTTTAGGAAAATAATTTTTGAAAGAGCTGTATATTAATTTAAAATGGAACCCAGTTCCGAGAAAAAGCTGCCTGTGATATCACGACTAATTACGGAAATGTTTGAAATGAGAAGGGTGGATTCATGGATCCTCACATATCAACAAAAATTACACCCTGCTTTCGGAACGTCACCCAACAAAACCCCATATAACAGAACAGAATCAACATGTAATACATTAAGGATGACACAGTCATTATATTACTGGCAGTCTTTGCCAATTATCTGACTTACTAATGACATGCAAATGGATTGCTAATTGGCTTAACGACCATTTTCGTTGAATTTCATGTCTGTCATGCATTTTAATACCGATACAGCACAAATGAAACGCATTTAGAGCGATTTTCCAAAGCGAATAATATTTATAGTTTATTTTCCTTATTTTTTATTTCGAGTATCGGAATGGTTTAAGAAATAATCTAGAATGTCGAGTTGACTGTCTTCTTGAAGCAGTGTTCTTTGTCTTCGTCACGAATCTTTAGCCATTCTTACCCCAAAAATACATGCACACACAACGCAGATAATAAATTACAGAAATATATTAAATATTGAACAAATCTATTAGACGGATTCATGTTCAAGGCCCATCTGGCCTGGGTGATTTTTTATTGGTGAAAAAACATTTTTAGTACGCATTCTTGAAAATAGCTTTTCGGGAGTTTCATTTTAGCCAATATACTAAGCACCTACTTCAAACAGGAGCTGATTAGCTGTGTAAAATAAATTTACCACTAGTACAAACATGGGTTCACGCGAATCTTATGATTATTACCTTATTCAGTCTTCCTGTTGATCCAGTGTCTCGATCGTGTCTTTTGAACCAAGACATGGGTTTTTATTAAGATGGATTTTTTATTTTATTATATAATCTGTTAATCTCCTACTATTAAGAACACCAATATAACCAACTTCTTCAGCAGGTACAATACTACAGCCAATTAATTTAGAATACATTTTTTGTGTTTATTGGACCGTGCATCATTGTGATAGTTGAAGAATAAAAGACCAATTTGACGTCACTTGCTATTTTATTTCACTTCTTATGTGCTCAACATGTTTCGGACATTAATATATCCATCATCGGGAGCTTGCAACTATTCTGTTCAATTACCACATTGGTCGTATTGTTCTTGGTTCGATGCGTGTTGGAGTTTCGGTGTGGTTGGGTTGGAGTGGTTGCAGGCTGAAGCCTGCAACACGGATACCACTCCAACCAAGGACAATACGACCAGTGTGGTAATTCGACAGAATAGTCGCAACTCCTGATGATAGATATATTAATGTCCGAAACATATTGAGCATATAAGAAGTGAAATAAAATAGCAAGTGACATCAAGTTGGTCTTTTATTCTTCAACCATTAGAATACATTTCCCTGAATCTAGAATGTAAGGTTTTGATCTCACTGCCTATTTACAAAAGAAAAAAAAAACTTATATTTTTACAGACTTAATGATGTGAGTGCTTTATTATAAGCAGAACCACACAGCTGTATTATAAAGAAGACATTTCGTTTTAACAACAAGAATTTGTGTTGGACTGGATCACAGAACCTTTTAGGAGCGTTCACATAACTACAGAAAGCGAATATTAGCTTCGCCATGTCTGCTTGTCCTTCCTTCTGTCCGTCTGTCTGTCTGTCAGAACGTATGGAGCAACTCAACTCCCAGTGTACGTATTTTCAAGGAATTTGATATTTGAGGCTTATTCGTAAATGTGTTAAGAACATTTAAGTTTCAATAAAATCTGATAAGAATAAAGGGTACTTTACATTAAGACCGATGTACACTACGGTAATATTTCACTCAGTTCTTCTTAGAATGAGAAATACTGCAGATAAATTTGTATAAGGAGCAAAACACACGTTTTGTATTCCGTAACATATTCCCGAACATCGGATCGTTTCTGAGATAAAGTGAAAAAATATGGTAGAACCAGATAGGCCACAGATGACAAAGTAACATTGCGCATGCGCTTTGTATGCTGGATATTTAAGGCCACACACACACACAAACACTCAGTATTTAACACACATTGCTTTGCCATGGCAACATTGGTTACTCGAACGCGCCTCAATGTTACCTTATACCTACATTGCTCGTCTTGTCGAATTTCTATCATTCAGTCATATGATATTAAATAATGCCACTGAAAATTTTTAACGTACGGTATAAAAATGACGAATCAGTACGAATCAAATATACGGGTCAATAATTACACACATGGCGACAGGGGAACCGTTTAAGGTAAGGCTGTATTAATTTTAAAAGCCGAAATAGAAATAAAATTTTTCGTGTGTCTAAGAAACTAAACCTACATTTCAGCAGGCAGGAAAAAAAAAAGTTTCATAACTTTGCAATTAACATGAATTCAAAGAATGCCCCCTCCACAGCAGAAAGTCGTTATAACGCAAATGAAACGCAAACTCTTAAAAAAAAAAAAAAACATTTTGGCGGAAGCACAAAAATTGTCGTACTAATGCATGTTACAAGATTTACCACAACCAGACAGCACTGTTCAGCAGCTAGCTGAGGATTGTAAGTGCCACAAACAGATATGTAGCACTATCCTAAATGATAGATTTGTGTAAAACACTCAGTAATTATTACATGTACATACACAAGTTTATCAACTATCTGCACCGGTATTTCATTTATAAAAGTACTCCTACATTTTCGGTCACACCCTTTAGTCATCCTCAAGGAGCTCCAATGTTCAAAGACATACACATCGTTTATTTGTGATGTGTCCATTGCAATTATCAGACACGCGTATAGCGTTATTTGACTTGTCGATCGTAAATGGTCAAACAAGTAATGTCACTCTACTAGTAAATATTGGTGAGATTAGTTGTTAATAAAATTGTTTATATGTGACATTTGTACGGAAGATATACAGTACTAAATTACATGTATAATTTTCAGTATTGAACAAGCTTCTGCTTGTAAATATTAATTCCACTTATTTCACGGTAGCGTGCAAGTGACAATGTGAGTAAATGTAATTAAATATGTGGAAATCCTCTTAGTAAAAACGAATTTTTGTAGCAAAGCTGTATATGTATTGAAGATATAGAGTTACAAAAGCCTATATATATATATATATAAATATATATACGATGTCAGGATATACTGCACTCGGCTTACGTCACTCGCATAAAACACTTTTTTATATGAACGTAATGACCCTCTTTGAGAGACACCATCAAATGATTCAATGCAAGAAGGATGATTGACACAGAATTCAGGACTGGCCGAGCTGGCAAAGCGATGATCCGATGAAAGGCTCGACTACAATGGTTGGACTTTCCCGGATCCACCCCCCACTCAGCTGTCCTCACTTCCGGTTGTATGATGGTGACTGCGATGCGGAAACAATGACGACAGTCATCTGTACAGGTATTATACAACATTGTGATAACAGGCAGCATGAAAAGAGGAGACCTCTGACTGTTCAGATGTCATTGGCACTGACGGCGATTGTTCGTCTGACATAATGAAGTCCGGCTTCATGCACCGCCTTCTTAATTCACTAAAATGAAGCGCTGCTTCAGGGGTGGGAAGTCAGTTCTGCTCAGAGGCCATAAGATTACTTCAACGGGAAAACAGGTCAGTGGGTCTAGCTGGAAAAATGTAGCAGTTCAAAAGCTACTGACAGATATGTTTCAATCGTGCCAAATGAGCACGGTCTAAAGATATACGTCATTATACTGGTAGCAGTTAGATTTTAAAAATATCGTAAATTACATCTGCTGCATTTAAATTGAAGGTCACTCCCTTTTCTCTAACCCCCTTTAAGGCACAGTAAATTACAGCAGCAAAACTCCTTCTAGGATCCTAGGTCAAGTGCACCAGTGCCGTAAACATCTCCAGTAGATTCGGTTCAGCCGTTCTAAAGGACAAAATGATAAATAAGTAGTCGTAGCCCATTTCAGGTTTCAGCCATGGGGGATTGCAGGTTTTCACCGTTTTGTAAATGAGACATGTGTTCTTCTTGATTTTACGCAGCGCAGAACGACAGTTCCGTGCCGACGTTACGGCACAACCTATCGGTCCCATCATCAAGAGGATGGTACCGATAATGTGCCAAAATGACGTGTAAGAACTACCGTTCTACGCTGCGTAAAATCCCAGAAGAGCGCATATCCATCCCCAGACATGACTTCAGATTAAAAGGTAAAAGGTAAAGGTAAAGCAGTCCCTTTACAGACCCAGAAGGGCCCAGAGGGTTCCAGGAAGTTAAGGTTCCCAGATTTCATGACAACAGCACAGGATGGTGGTAGGTTGTCAGCCTTACGTACCGGCTGCCTTTACCTCCAGGAAATGCTCCTGGTACTCATTTCTGTTGTAGGCTGAGTCGACCCCAGGGACATAGTGCGATCGGAAGGATTTTGTATCAATAAAAAATCCAATGACACCAGCTGGTTTTTTTTTTAAATGACCCCACATGTCCTTGTGGACTTCGTGGCCTTCCCTCCTGGGTATGGCAGAAGTGTAACCGACTTCTGACGGTGGGACGCCC
>Ga0123357_10007979_pt1 | contig 13170 bp, 12 predicted proteins | sample TergutEmb28metaG_FD_89873 | JGI IMG/M metagenome (GOLD analysis project Ga0123357, IMG submission 89873) | Embiratermes neotenicus P4 segment gut microbial communities from Petit-Saut dam, French Guiana - Emb289 P4 | ecosystem: Host-associated > Arthropoda: Insects > Digestive system > Gut ...
CGCTTGTGAGTGCGGTAATGAACCTTCGGGTTCCGTGAAATGCGGGGAATTTCCTGACTAGCTGCAAACCAGTTAGCTTCTCAAGAAGGACTCTGCACCATGGAGTAAGTAAGTAAGTAAGGATGTGAGTGCATTGACTGGATTCATCTGGGTCAGGTTAAAGACCAATGGTGAGCTCTTGTGATGATGGTAATGAGCCTTCAGCCTCCATATAATGTGCAAAATTTTGATATTAATAATAACAACAGTAAAAATATCTGCCACCATCTGTAACATATTTAAAAAAAAACTATTGGGGGTTGTAACTAATGGTCATATATATATATATATATATATATATATATATATATGTGTGTGTGTGTGTGTGTGTGTGTGTGTGTGTGTGACTCCATCACACTAGCACATGAGCTAAATGCCATTTGTATTACCTTTATTTAGGTTATCAAAAGTTTTTTGTCTAATTTAATATAATGGAAGGTTTGGCTAATGAACGGCCTGTTTTGTCGGTAATACTGGTGGGTGCAAAGAAGACTTACACCATGTCCTGCATTCCAGTGTCCACATGCACATAAACCGTAATGCCCATTCACTGGTGTGGACAAATACATGCATATAAATGGGGATTTTCTATGTTGTAGCATGTAGTGTTTGAGCACTTAAAATGGACACTCTGGTAAGAAGTTCTGACCAACCTTGTTCAGTGGCACACAATATTGCTACTGGCCAATCACTGTAATGCAGGATACACAAATGAGAAATATATGCATGCTGTATAGTGGCAAGTAGAACATAGCCTTTTTAGAGATGCCTGTGTACCCTATTGAGGATTTCACCTTCCTGATCCTTTATTCCAAGGAAATTAATTTTGATGATTCAAGACATCTGCAATGTTACACTGTATTGACTCTTCTTGGACTGATTGACCCTGGAGATAGGGACAGTATGCTTCTCAAACGTGTTGTTAACGGTTTATCAGTCAACACTGCATAACATTCCAGAAGACATGAATCTGCAGAACACCACTGTGAGAAACTCAAATCCTGAAACTAATTTTGCTTGTTTGATGTATAGATTAGAAATACTGAATGAAAAATATTTGGTTCATTCAGATGTGCTGTCCAGTGAAGGCCAGTCTGTGCACTCACCCCGATTCAGCACCAATGGTGAATATTTGGTTTGGCTGCAGCGTCCAAGCGGTGGTCCTCATCATGCAGCGCAAAAGCTTATGAGTTACAAATGGAACTTGCAACAGGTATGTGGATTGTTACTTTACAATTGAAATGCGTTTTCTGTGGATATTTCATATACTTTGAAGGTTAACAAAAACATTTTGAGGATGCTTTTTCTGTAAATGCATAATATGGGATTAAACTTGTTTTTTTGTTAGGGCTGTTGTATGAGGTGAAACGGTAAATTCTGTCTCCTCCACATCTCTTAAGTAGCAGCATGAACCTTGTTCTTTTTAAAGGTGCAAAATTCTTCATTTTTTCCCTTGGTCTGCAACTGTGTCATACATATTTACATTGTAATTGACAGGTCTGCTTTTAAAATGTGGGCTGATATCTCATAATATTTCCACCAGGGTGGCTTACATTACATGGCTTCCTGTGACCTGTGCCTGTGTATATATTTCCTTCTTTTATACTGTACGTTGTGAAACACTTTCCTGACAATCAATCAACTTTCACACATACTAAAAGACATACAGATATGTAGGTTGTTTAATAACATAAAGGGCTATGTTACATTCATGTGTATTACTTTGGCATAGATGTCCATGGCAAGAATGAATAATGGACCTACCCACAGGTGCACTTCCATTTTTATGTCATTACCGTGTCAGAACCGTTTTGCTTCAAATTGTTGCTTCAGTGATCCAAATGGAAATCACCAGACCAAGGTCCAGGCAGATGGGCAAGACATTCCAAGCATTCAGCAGGGAAGCTGTGGACAGCAGTGTGGATTAGTTAGGTCATTTTTCTTAATATGTTTATGGACCATGGGATGACACTGAATGCACTGCAGCATATCATGGAAGTAACATGGCCTGCTGCAAGAGTAAGCCTTGACAACACCTGTCCTTTCGCAGTGCAAATTCTAGGGATTTCACTGGGAGCATCTTGTTCATACAACATTCAGCCATGATGAGATGAGTGTTGAGGTGGGCTAGTGGGAGCATATACTGAGCTCAAATTTCTGCTTTGCTGTAACTGAACATGTGATGTGTTCACTGTTTCCAGTAATGTGATGACATGTAGTGTGGTTAAAGTGTGCCGACATTGCAGAGGATCCTGCTGCTACTGTCTACTGTGAAGTTGGATGAAGCAGGATCATGTGAAATGCCAGTATGTTTCTAGTAGAGAATGTAGCATTACATTGCAAAAGACAGCAGTTTTCATTTCCAATGGTTATGTTTTCCATAGCTTCTGTGTGAGATGATAGGAAGCTGTGTAACTAATGTACATACTCCACAGAGCATAGTCGTTCTTGAGAAGCTAACCGGTTTTCAGCTAGTCAAGAAATTCCCCGCATTTTAGGGAACCAAAAGGTTCATTACCACATTTACAAATGCCCACCATCTGTCCTTATCCTGAGCCAGCTCGATCCAGACCATACCCCCACATCCAACTTCCTGAAGATCCATCTTAAAATTATCCTTCCATCTATGTCTGGTTCTCCCAAGTGGTCTCTTTCCCTCAGGTTTTCCCCACCAAAACCCTGTATATGCCTCTCTTCTCCCCCATATGTGCTACATGCCCCGCCTATCTAATTCTTCTCCATTTTGTCACCCAAACAATATTGGGTGAAGAGTACAGATCATTAATCTCCTCATTATGTAGTTTTCTCCACTCCCTTGTTATCTTGCCCCTCTTAGGCCCAAATATTCTCCTCAACACCCTATTCTCAAACACCCTCAGCCTATGTTCCTTCTTCAATGTGAGTGACCAAGTTTCACACCCATACAAAAGAACTGGCAAAATTATAGTTCTGTATATCTGCATCTTTAAATTTTTGGGTAACAAACTGGAAGACAAAAGATTCTGCACCGAATGATAGCAAGCATTCCCTGAATTTAGTCTGCCCTTAATTTCTTTCTGAATTGAATTTTGGTTTGTTAAGTTTGTTCCCAAATATTTGAACTCTTCCATCCTTTCAAAGGAACTATTATCAATCTGTTATACTGTGACTTCATCTTGCATTCTGATCTCGAGACATGACCATGTACTTAGTTTTATCAGCATTTACTTCTAGTCCATTCTCCTTACTAGCCGCTATCAAAGCTTCTGTGTTTTCCTTTATGGTATGTATGCTTCCTCCCACTATATTAACATCATCAGCATAAACCAGAAGCTGATGTGTACCATTTAATTTCAAGACATCCTGGTTTACCTGAATCCTCCTAATAGCATACCCTAAAGCAAAGTTGAAAAGCAATGGCAATAGAGCATCTCCTTTTTTAAAACCATTCCTAATAGGAAACATGTGAGACCAATTCTTGCCTACTTGGACTCTGCCATACGTTTCAGTCAGACACATTTTTATTAGCCTTACCAGTTTCTTGGGGATACCAAACTCAATCAGAATATTATACAAGACTTCCCTCCTAACTGAATCATAAGCTTTCTTGAAGTCTATAAAGAGCTGATGCAGTTCGTCATTGTATTCCCATTTTTTCTCAAGTATTTGATGAATGCAGAATATATGATCAGTATTTGACCTGTTGCGTTGAAATACACATTGATGGTCCCCAGTAATTTCCTCGGCATATGGAGTTAACCTTCACAACAGGATGTTGGATAAAATTTTGTATGTAGTTGGCAAAAGTGAGATGCCTCTATAATTATTACAGTGTGTTTTATCACCCTTCTTATAGATGGGTAAAATGAATGACTCTTACCACTCCTCAGGCAATTCGTTCTTATTACAAAGAGAAATAATAGGTTTATGGATCTCATAGCAAATTGTCATACCTCCTTCCTTAATCAGTTCTGCTGGGATTTGATCACTACCTGGTGATTTGTGACTTTTTAGATTTTCAATAGCCAACTCCAACTCAAAAGCACTTGGCTCAGGTACTAACTGTTCTGCTGTGTGTATTTCTGTCTGCCAGCATCATTAACCCCACGTGCATTCAATAACTGGGAGAAGTAGTTCCTCCACCTAGCCAAAATACTGTGAGAGACTGCTACCAAATCACCCTTGTCATCCTTTACTACATTAGTTCTAGGTTAGTACCCCTTCTTAAAGTCATTGATGCCCCTACACAAGTCCCTAATATTTTTGATCTTACTGTTAGTTTCAAGTTCATCAATTTTAGCTTTCATGTATTCCTTCTTTTTGTTCCTGAAATGTTTGTTAGCTTCACGTCTTACGTTGTTTAGATTATCTACATTGCTTTGGCTTGGATCCTGTACCCACTGCATTGTAGCCTGTTTCCTTTGATCTAAAAAACCTAAACATTCTTCATCAAACCATGGTTTATGCTGCTTCACTATTTGTGCAGGCCTAGACTCTCTTTAGCTGAGGTTTTGATATTCTGTTTAATGTTTTCCCAAGCCCTATTTATGTCTTCACCATCAATTACGTTCTCCAAAGCTGCAAACTTGTTTGTAATCTCAATCTGATACTGTTTCCAAACATCCAGCTCATTTAGCTTCCTGAGATTAAATCTTTCCCCTCCAACTTCTGTGCTGCTTGTTTATTTACTGCCAATCTTTCCCTGACTCTTGCAACCACCAGATAATGATCAGTATTACAGTCAGCTTCCTTGAACTTTCGTACATCTAGTATACTTGAATGCCATCTCCTCTCTATCAATATGTGATCAATCTGGTTACAAGTCTTCCCATCGGGAGAGGTCCAGGTCTACTTATGAATGTTTCAGTGCAGGAACATCACACTCTTGACAACTAGAATTTTTGATATGGCAAAGTTTACTTTTCTAACACCATTATCATTACTATCCTGATTTAGACTCTCATTCCCAATTGTCAGTTTGAAAATATTGTCTCTCCCCACCTTTGAATTAAAATCTCCTAATAGAATTTTCATATTGTACTTAGGAAAATGCTAAAAAACCTGTTCTTATTCCTCATTAAAACTGTCTTTTGAATCATCACTTTTATCCTCACTTGGTGCATGCACATTCAGAACTATGATACTACACCAGTGACCTCTCAGAACTATATATGACATCCTGTCGCTAACAAATTCTGCTCTCTTAACTTCTGATACTATTCTGTGGTGTACAAAGACTCCTGTTCCCAATTGATTTTTGTTTCCTTTTACATAAGAAAAATTATAATCCCCTGCTTGTATGTACCCCCTTCGTTCCACCTAACCTCCTGCACACCCACTAAATCTAATTTATATCTTGCTAATTCCCTGACTTCTGCTGTAATTGAACCTGCCCTATACAGGTTCCTAATTTTTCACGTACCAAATCTCATGTCCCTTTTTTGCTGCTTAGGTCATACCAAAGTATCAATCCAGGTCTGAGGCAAGTGTTCATGTTTTGTAACAAAGCCAGTTTTTACGGTGAGGAATTGTCAACATCTCACCCAACCCCCGAGCTTGAAGACCACCCATTGTCAGCTGTCTGCAACTGCTTAGTCAATATATTTGCATCTACCCTCTATATTGGAGGCCATTTCTCCGTCCACAACCTGAGGACGCGCCATGCCTTGGTGACAGGGACCCACTTATCACGGATATAATTAATGTACTGGCGAGATTGTGGAAAGATGGTGGTCCCAGAATATAATATTATTATGCAAAAAAAAATCAATGAGAAAATGAGATATATAGTTTTATTTGTTATGCTTTATTTATTGAAACTGCTTCTATTACATAGTGTTGAATGGTGAGAATTGTAAAGGATTTGAAGGAAGTTCTCATTTCATAATTGAGGTATTTTACAGTGTTTGTTAGGAGGAACTGAGGAAAGCCATGAAAATCAGTACAGGTGGTGTACTGGCCACAGGTTGAACCAAGCCGTTGGTGAATACAAGCCTAGAGTATTACATGATGTCATTCTCCAGACCCCTTGACCATGAGGTAGAAGCTTCTGTATGTGCACAACTTTTTTTTATTCTCGGGGGTGTTGGTCAGACTGCCCATGTGAAATTGTGGCTGCTAAAGAGCTAATTGTTCCCCTCCCAGATGAAGGCCGAATGAACATGGAAGATTGATGGAATGATAAATGACAGGAAAATTAAAGTACTCAGAACTATTGTGTGCTGGGTGAAGTAATGTTGTCACTCTTCACTTCATGAAGTTGTGGGGAAGTTAGGGTAATATTCCACACATTCTTAAGGTGTCAGTAGATTGACATGAGTGGTGAGCTTCATGCCCTGGCCACTTTACCCTTGGTGAAAGAGCTCATAATTGCCTTTGTTGGGTGGGTGGGCCTCAGGTCTGGTCTGGTTGCCTATGTTATTTCTTTGTCATCTGGCCCATGGCTTGCTTGTCCACAACAAATGCCATAAATGCTTATGTGGAAGTGATTCTTTTCATCCATGAGCTATTGCAGAGGCACATAAATTTTAGTCCAGAAGTCAAAGAGTGAGGAGTTGTTAGCAGTTTTCCCAACCCCCAAGCTGGAGAACCACTCCTTGGTTCTTATATGCTGCTGTTTACTCAATATATTCATAGTACCCTCTTTATTGGAGGCTGCGCCTCCAGTTGCAACCTGAGGGCTCACCGTACTGTGGTGCTGGAGGAGGGAGGCCTTGTAATATATTCTCAGTGAGTTTGGTATTTCTGTGAAAAGAGTATGGCTAATAAAGTTGCCTGTAAATGAAACCTATAGTAGAGTCTGGGAAAGCAAACATTTGTGTGACATGTTTCCTGTTTAGAATGGTTTGAAATGAGATGCTTTATCACCATTGCTTTTCAACTTTGCTTTAGAATATGGCATTTGAAGGGTTCAGACAAGCCAGAAGGGCTTGAAATTAAATGGTACACATCTGCTACTAGTTTATGCTGATGTTAATATATTGGGAGAACACATACATATTATACAGAACAATACAGTATCTTAATTAGGCACTAGTAAGGAGATTGGTCTAGAAGTAAATACTGAGAAAACTAAGTATACCGTCATGTCTCAAGATCAGAATTCAGGACAAAATCACAACATAAAGATAAATCCTTTGAAAAGGTGGAATGTTTCAAATGTTTCGAACAACCCTAATTGGTCAAAATTTCCATTCATGAAAAATTAACAGCAGATTGAAGTCAGGGAATGCTTCTATCCTTTAGTGGAGAATCTTCTGTCTTCCTGTTTGCTATCCAAAATATAAAGATATATAAATATCAATATACACACACACACACCACTATCCTAGTGCAGAATATGCTGTCTTCCTGCTTGCTATCTAAAAGTATATATAGATACATAAATATATATGGATCTATAATTTTGCCTGTTGTTTTGTGTGGGTATGAAACTTGGTCTGTCACATTGAGGGAGGAACATAGACTGAGGTTGTTTCAGAACAGGGTGCTGAGGGGGAAATTTGGACTGAAGGGTGATGAGGTAACATGGGAGAGTGGAGAAGACTACATATGTGGAGCTTCATGATCTGTGCTTGTTATCAAATATTATTGGGGTCATCAAATCAAGAAGACTGAGGTGGGAGGAGCATGTGGTATGTATGGGGGAGAGGAGAGGTGTATAATGGGTTTGGGGGTGAAACATGAGGGAGAAAACCCACTTGGAAGATGTGAAGACAATACTAAAATGGATCTTGAAGAAGTGAGATTAGCGGGCATGGACTGGATTAATCTGCTCAGGATAGAGACAGGTGGTGGGCTCTTATGATTGTGGGAATGAACCTCTGTGTTCCACAGAATGCAGGGAATTTTTTTGACTAGCTGAGGACCTGTTAGTTTCTCAAGGAGTCTGCTACATGGGGTAGTTGGAGTTAGTTCATGAGTGAAAGATAAGCATGTTGAAATAAGTTTGTATAAGGAAGGTGAAGAGACATTGACTGTCCATTACCATTTTGTCAACTTTGACCACGAGCATATGATGTGTGAATCCGTCATTCTGTGGAAGTTGCAGTTTTGTTCTGCACTAGATGTTTTTTGTTTATGTCTGTGTATTTGTTTCACGCACCAACAGTTTTATTATGTCTACTGAACGTGAGACACCAACAAAGGATAAAATATTTTATGGGCTGCTGGACTGTTGGGTGGTGTGAATTTATGTACCACAGTTTGAACAAGAATTTTCAAAATTTCTCTCAGTTCTGTTATTAATGTTTGGAAGTGTAAGTGAGGTGTTGTCTATTGGTAGGTTGAGACTGTAGTGGACATTGTGCAGCAGCAGACTCCCACAGTGACTGGAACTCCATTCTATGGGCTGTTCAATATCACGTTGCCTAGACGCTGCTGGACTGAAGATTCAACCCGTATTCTCCTTAGCACTCCCCAGCAATGTAACATTAAGAGCTATGTGATAAGTATAGGTACATGCAACACAGTGAGTTCTTTACAACAGAATTACTACTAAATGAAGAAGAGAGCTTGTTTAGGTTAAAATTCCATAGCACACATTGCAAAGAAGTGTACTATGTAGAATTTATTGGTTTTTTTATTGACTGTGAATCTGACATAGATAACTTGTTGCCTTTGAGGCCTGTTCCCCTTTCTGCTCCCACTTGGTTTCTGTGTGAAAAGTATTGTTAAAAATCATTTTCTGTGTTCATTAAAATTCTCAAGTAAGTGAAATCCAGGAGATGCAGGCAGTATATTGGGAACTGCTTATGGACTATGGAGTTGTCAGTTGTTTTTACTTGGCACTTCATTGCAGTGTTACTGCCTGTTGTGTTCTGTATATTGAACTTCACTATGGGATTTTTTTTTGTTGTGTTGCACCTTTCATGTCAATTTTGAGGTTTTACACACACACACACACATGCACGCTTATGTGCCTGTGGGTGTACATATTTATTTTTATTTTATTTGCATGTGTGTAAATACTTGCCAAAGTGTGCAAGTTTCTAAAGCATTTAAGATTTGTTCATACATTTGCAGTCAAAAGTAAAACATTTTTTGGTGTTGTTTTGTGTGGTGACAGTGATTAGGTTGTGTTGATCATAATTTTGTTCATAACTTAAGGCAGGCAGCTGAACATCAAACATACCTTTTCGAAAATAAGGCACTTACTTCATTACAGAATATTGCTTCTTTTTCTCACATTAGCTACATTTTCTTTTCTTGTAACGAGGTCAGTGTGCTTGGATGTTCACATGTTGTAAGTCTTTGCTGATGTGTGTCTTATGTTTGTATGTTACAGTCTTTTTTTATTTATGCCCTCTCTATAACAGTTTTTAGTTCTTTGTGTCCTCTGATACCAGAAATGCATATATTTTCAGAGGACAAGAGTGTCACAGAGTTGGTCTGTCCAGAAGGCAGTCAGATAGTGATGGATGTTCAGAATGACATAGTCATTTGCACAAGAAGCTCCCTCAAGTCACCTCCAATCTTGGTGTTGGGCAGACTGCCATCCACAGGCTCTGAGCAAACCATGCTTTGGTCACCTATCACCAGCTGGCCTTGCTGTCCATCGCTGGACAGTCTGAAATGTCACTACATGTACCTCACTCAGACACAGGACTCGGAGGCTTCTTGCAGTAAGTAAAGATGCACAGTAAATCATCCTCCAGCATGAATTTTTCTAATGTGGGCTTCTTTATACACTAGAAGTAAATGTGTGGTAATTATTTTATGAATATGGAAAATTCAGTTATATGCAATCTCCCACATGTAGATTTGTGGCATGCAGAGGGAAAAACAGCCTTTTCCTTGTAACCTTTAATTTCACCCTTTGGCACTGGATTTAAGTGCCCAGTTTACTCTGCATAAGACACTGGATTTAAATGGCAATCCATTACTTTGCATGTTCTTGGCTGATGACTAGGTGGTTTTGGATTTTTTCAGTATTATATTGTACATAAACTAAAGTCATCGTCCTGTGCCAGAGGGTTAACAGTCACGTCATGCAGGTGCCAGGAGGTTTGCTTCTATGTGTTCTGCTTTTATGTTATCATATGGCTTGTAGAACTTTAGTTACTGTATGTACTAGTAAAGATAAAGGTAATAGTGCAGTTGCAAGGTTATTAGAGTAGTATATCAGGTTCTGTTAGGGAAATCAACTTGTCTTTGCCGAGAAGCTGTTGACATCACTTCATATATAACATAGTAACATAGAATCTCTGTGGGTAGTCTTACTTTAGCATTTAGTAAACTTGCACTTGATCGAAGTGTCAGGTCACTCGTTTTAGAGTGACGATACTTGTAGTAGATCTCTATATATTGTAGTGAGCTGTGTGTAAGATGCCTGTATCAAAACTTTACTTTTTTGGAGAAAAATGTGTTTGTGTCAATATTACTATTTGCTAGGTCTGCATTCTGGAGTAACATAAATGTATGTGTTCAAACATGTACATGAATACTGTTAAGTTCAACCAGTGATAGCAATGTTACACAAGCTGCATTCATTAAAAAATACCAAAAAGCATATTGCAGAAAGTCTTTCCCATGTTAGCACTGTCACTGTCGCTTTCTTCTTCATTACTTGCAAGAACTTTCCCCTATTCCTGATGACATTGATACCAGTTTCCTTTATGTAATTCCAATGTCCATTTTAGCAGAATTTACAATGAGAAGTCAATAAGTAAGTCACAAACAGCATCTAAAATTAAAGTGAGAAAATTACCAGAACAAACCATTCATTTTCTGACATAATCCCCTGAAACATTAATATGCTTCGCCCATTACTTTACCAGCTTCTGATATTTGGTTGTGTAAAACCACATAAGCTGTTGTCATAGCCACTACCACATTTTATGTTCAATTAATAATATATATTTTTGTCAGTGGTTTAACATCACGGCTTCTTCCACTGTCACAACACATGACACCACACAGTAGTTCAGAAACAGTTTCTGAAATGGTGTGTGGTCCCATGTTCAACTTGTTCATCTCTGGAAAAATCTGTGCGTCTGAAGTGTTCTTTCGGTGGATCAAATGGGTGAAAATCAATTTTAAACGATTCATGACCATATACTGATGATACACTTGGCATGAAGTTGGGGCTGTGGGTTGAATGAACAAGAAGCTTCCATTTGAGTTCCCCGATTATGTCCTAGGTTGTCTGGGCAACATGAATGCAAGAGCAGTAGTTCATGTTGCAATACTTTGGGTTGTTTTCTGCAAACTGGGTCGCCAAGTGTCCACAGAGCTATGCAGTACTGTGTGACCTTGATGGTTTTACAAGTTTTGTCATACAGTCCAGTACAGTCACCATGTTTACCCAATCAAGAGACACACGTCACATATGTGCAGTCAACTTATGGTATGACACCGTTGTGTAAAGTGATGCCACCTACTTTTGTTAATTCAAAACAATTTCGTGCATAACTTTTACACTGCAGTTATGTGTGACTTGCTGACTTACATTTGTATAATGTTACCAAGACCTTGGGAATTTGACGTGTTATTACTGTATCACATCTGTAAATGCTATGTTTCAGAATCATTTAATGCCATCTATTTTGGACCAGAAGCTCCTGAAGACCATGTTGTACCTGTTATTGTAAACCCTCATGGAGGACCACATTCAGTCCTCACAGACAGCTTCAGTATGGAAAAAGCACTATTTGCTAGTCTAGGTAAGATACATAGTGTTGTCAGGTGTACTGCACGTCAGATCTGGATGTTGTAACAATATAGCTTCTGGTGTATGTTAATGTTGTTACAGCTGTAGGTTGTTAGTGTTATTTGAAGCTGGGAAAAGTGTGGTGTGATGAACCCTCAGTTATTTGATCTAATGGTGGTGAAGGGTGGTTTGGAAGAGCTGGTAAGTCACTTGTTATGGGTCTGCTTCCTGGCTAGTAGTTAATGAGCCAACTAAATGAAGCTAGACAATGTTTTAATGCAGCAGCAACTCAGACATGTTATAAGTTTGATACAGAATGAGGAATTAAGTTCGAAAAACATATTTGTGGCCAGAATATATTGTGGAAGCTTTCACCGTGTAACAAAGTTTGACCTGTGTTGCTTAGGCCTAACTGGGCCTAGGGTATCTTAACTGTCCTCATTTTGTAAATGTCATTCTGTATGCTATGTTGTTGATACCTACAAAAGTGCAATATAATATGTTACCCAAATGCTATATTTAAGCTTTTTTTGTTGGGTTTGAATGTTGGTTTGGTTAATGTGGAGGTCAGTTGATTTGAAGTTGGATGACTGAGGCTTCACTGTACGGTAAATAGTTGGATAGTGAAGAATGGGAGGCTTACTGCAAGAATGCACTGGTTTCATACTGTTGTGTTGTTGTTCAGATAAAAGGAAGTACAGCACAACTCACTGTATGTGTGTCTGTCAGATTCACACTGTATCCTGAACATGTGACTATCTACATGGTCATCTCATGAGGACTCACATTATAACAGCATGTGATATATGGTTACATGCATGAATGTACAGATCCCAGGTCCCAAATTGCCCAGGCAACTAAGTTTTTTGTGGCGGTCCTAATATTTGTGTGTCTTCGGTATGGGAACTTTTTTCATGCCAACTACAATTTTAGATAAATTTTAGAGATTTTTAAAATTTGTGGACTTTTGGTTACATGGATTAGAACAGCTGCCATTTTACACATATAAAAGATAGTAATGTATGAACTGTACTATTTCTGGTCATTAAATATTATATTATGTAATGAAATGCATGGCTGTGATGAGTGGGTCCCTGTCACCACAGCATGGTGCGTCCTCAGGTTGCGGATGGAGGAACAGCCTCCAATGTGTAGGGTAACTGTGAATATACTGAATAGCAGTCACAGATAGCTGACAAGATGTGGTACTCCAGCTTGGGGATTTAGCGAGGTGCTAACAACTCTTCACTGTAAAAACTGGCTTTGTTATGAAACATGAATACTTGCCTTGGACCTGGACTGATACTTTGATATGACCTAAGCAACAGAAAAGGCACATGAGATTTGGTACATGGAATGTTAGGAGCCTGTGTAGGGCAGGTTAACTTACAGCAGCAGCCAGGGAATTAGCAAGATATAAATTAGGTTCTGTGTGTGTGTGTGTGTGTGTGTGTGTGTGTGTGTGTGTGTGTGTGTGTGAGGTTAGGTGGGACAATGGGGGC
>Ga0123357_10007980_pt1 | contig 13168 bp, 11 predicted proteins | sample TergutEmb28metaG_FD_89873 | JGI IMG/M metagenome (GOLD analysis project Ga0123357, IMG submission 89873) | Embiratermes neotenicus P4 segment gut microbial communities from Petit-Saut dam, French Guiana - Emb289 P4 | ecosystem: Host-associated > Arthropoda: Insects > Digestive system > Gut ...
GTTTGAATTGGCAGAAATAAAACGATTAACAGGAGAAGATATGGAAACATACAGGAAAAGTATATTAAAGTACCACGATGTTCGTAGCGCTGTGGATTGTGCGCATGAAGAAGGCATGGAAAAAGGTATAGAGAAAGAAAAGATCGCTATTATTCAAAAATCAATTCAAATGAATATTCCAATAGAGGTAATTGTAGAACTTACAGGATATTCAAAGGAACAGATTATTAGCTACAAATAGCTTGAACAACGATTTATATGATTTTCCGGATTACCAGAATTGGTTCATTTATTGTAGAGACGGGGCGCGCCCCGTCTCTATCAGTTTCAATCCCTTAATTCTTCTTTTGATTCAGCAACTTATTATACTCATTTTCATCACCGATAATCTCAATCGCTTTCTTGTATGAGTCGATGAGCGGATTCACTAATTGATAATATTCATTGTCGCTATAGACTTCCCTTGCAATTAATATTTTAATCTGCTGTAATAACCATATTTTGGATTTTTCAAGCTCTTTCTGCTGGTCTTCGGTGAGTTGGTAGGTTTCCTGCTTCAGGTCGTCTGCCTTTTCCTTTTTGTATATATTAATCATATCGTTTAACATATTATCCGTCACGGTAAAATTCTTTTTGAAAGAATCAAATGTGGGATATTGCGCCTGATATTTTTTGCGACTTTCGTCAATGACGGTTCTGACATATTTATAAAGGATACCCTTATTGTATATTTCCCTGTATAAAGGAGTCAATCCTGCAACAAATAAAGCGGCGGTTGTATCGACGGGAACAAAATAATCGGGCATGATTCCACCTCCTCCATAAACGATGCGATTATTAATCAAGGTGTTGTATTTCAATGAGTCGGGAAAATGAATGCTGTCGGCGGAAATCAATTCTCCCTTGTTATAACGGTCTATCACTTCTTTTATGTAAGGTTCAAAATCGCCTTTGGTATAAGGTTTTTGAATCGAACGACCGGTAGGCGTATAATAGCGGGCAGTCGTCAAGCGTATCATAGAGCCGTCGGGTAAAGGAATCGGTCGTTGCACCAAGCCTTTTCCAAAAGTTCGTCGTCCGACAATAACGCCTCTGTCCCAATCCTGAATGGCGCCCGAAACAATTTCGCTGGCAGAAGCCGAGCCTTCGTTAACGATCACGACCAATCTTCCATTTTTGAAAGAACCGCTATTGGTCGAACGCGCGTCTTCCCTCCTTTGATTAACCCCTTCGGTATAAACAATCAATGATCCGGGTTTCAGAAATTCATTGGCAATTTCAATAGCCGCCGCTAAATAGCCGCCGCCATTATCCTGCAAATCCAAAATAAGATTCTCCATTCCCTGCCCTTCCAATTTGGTCAACGCATCTTTAAATTCCTGATAAGTGGTTGCTGCAAAGCGGTCTAATTTGATATAGCCGGTTTTATCGTCCACCATATAGCTGGAACTCAAACTATAAACAGGGATTTTGTCACGGATTATTTTGAAATCCAACAGTTGCGGGGAGCCTTTACGAAGGACTTTTATTTGAACCGTCGTTCCTTTCGGACCTTTTAGTCGCGACATCACGTCTGTATTTACCATTTTAACGCCGGCAATCAATGTATCGTTCACAAAAATAATCCGGTCTCCCGCCTGAATGCCTACTTTTTCGGAAGGACCGCCCGGAATGACCTGAATCACATACAAGGTATCGGTGAGCATATTAAACACGATTCCTATGCCGTCAAAATTTCCCTGCAAGGGTTCATTGGTTTCTTTGACCTCTTCGGCAGTCAAATAGGCAGAATGAGGGTCTAATTTTTCCAGCAGACCGGTGATGGCGTCTTCTGCTAATTTATTATTATTAATGGTGTCCACGTATAGATTTTCTATCGCAGCCATTGCTATACTCACTTTCCGAATGGCAGGATCGTTAAATATATTTCCTGAAAGATTTTGTACGGAAGAATAAATCCTGTCTTGCCCATACGAACAGGCATTCATGCCGATAAGCAGCATGCATGCAAAAAGAAACTGTCTCATAATTTTATATTTTTTTGTAATCATCTATGTGTAAATTTGCCGGAACAAAAGCGGCGACTGACTTTCCGTAAGTCAGTAACTCCCTGACTAATGAGGAACTGATATGCGTATATTCCGGTTCTGTAAATAAAACAAACGTTTCGATGCCGGCAATTTTCCTGTTGATGTCGGCAATATTTTTTTCATATTCAAAATCATTCACCGAGCGGATACCGCGAAGGATAAATCCGGCTCCCGTTTCTTTGGCGAAATCAACTGTTAATCCTGTATAAGATAATACTTTTATTCTCGGATTCGACTCGAAAAGCCGCGAAATCATTTCTATCCTCTGTTCCAAAGGGAAAAATGTTTTTTTCTCCAGATTGACGCCTATGGCTATGATGATTTCGTCAACCAAACATAATCCTCTTTCAACCAAGGATAAATGTCCCAGCGTGAAAGGGTCGAATGTTCCCGGAAATAAAGCTGTTTTCATATCGCTATATCCTCTTCAACAACAAGATTGTTGATAATAAAGACTTGCCGTTCCATTGTATTCTTTCCCATATAGAACTCAAGCATCTCTTTCACTGCGTCCTGTTTACGCATTGTAACAGGGTCGAGGCGCAAATCTTTTCCTATAAAATGCTTAAATTCGGAAGGCGAAATTTCACCCAGTCCTTTGAACCGCGTGATTTCGGGATTGGGACCTAACCTTTCGATTGCGCTCAGCCGTTCTTCCTCCGAATAACAATACACGGTTTCTTTCTTGTTCCTTACCCTGAAAAGCGGCGTTTGAAGAATGAAAACGTGGTTATTCTTAATCAAATCGGGGAAAAACTGCAAAAAGAAAGTGATAATCAATAAACGAATGTGCATGCCGTCCACATCGGCGTCGGTAGCGATAATCACTTTATTGTAGCGCAATCCTTCCAGTCCGTCTTCGATATCCAATGCCGCCTGAAGCAGGTTAAACTCTTCGTTTTTGTAAACAATTTGCTTGTTTTCGCCGAAAGTATTCAAAGGCTTTCCCCTCAGGCTGAAAACCGCCTGATAATTGGGGTCGCGGCTTTGCGTAATTGAACCGCTGGCAGAATCGCCCTCTGTAATAAAAATACAGGTTTCGTCCAAATCGTCGCCTTTGGCGTCGTTGTAGTGCAAGCGGCAATCCCTCAGTTTCTTATTGTGCAAATTTGCTTTTTTTGCCCGCTCCCGCGCTAATTTGGTGATGCCTGCAATCGCTTTCCGCTCTTTTTCCGAGTCCAAAATCTTTTTCAGCAAGGCGTCAACCGTGTCTGGCGTCTTGTGCAGGTAGTTGTCTAATTCTTTCTTTATAAAATCGCCGATAAATTTAGGTACGGTTGGTCCTTCGGGTCCCATATCTTTAGATCCTAACTTGGTTTTTGTCTGGGATTCAAAAATCGGCTCTTCCACTTTAATTGCTACTGCGGCAACAATTCCCGACCGGATATCGGAATATTCAAAGTTTTTTGAAAAATATTCCTTAATTACACGTGAAACAGTTTCTTTGAAAGCCGACAAATGGGTTCCTCCCTGCGTGGTAAACTGTCCGTTGACAAACGAATAATATTCTTCGCCGTATTGATTGGCGTGGGTGATGGCGATTTCGATATCCGGTCCGCTCAAATGGATAATCGGATAAAGCAGGTCGGAAGTCATGTATTCGTTCAGCAAATCAACCAAGCCGTTTTTTGAATAAAATTTCTTTCCGTTGTAATTAATTACTAATCCGGAATTAAGAAAAACATAATTTTTCAGCAGCGGTTCGACAAATTCATCTTTGTACTGATAATTCGTGAAAATTTCCTCGTCGGGAATGAAATTCACCAGCGTTCCATTCGGCTGGTTGGTCAATGCAACCGGAGTATCTTCCGCCGCCTGCGCCTGACTGTATTCAACCGCTTTGGTTTCGCCATCGCGAAAACTCTGCACCAGCATATAAGACGAGAGTGCATTGACCGCTTTGATGCCAACGCCGTTTAAACCAACGGATTTTTTAAAAACTTTGGAATCGAATTTTCCGCCCGTATTCATCTTAGAGGACACGTCCAGCACTTTTCCGAGCGGAATGCCGCGTCCGTAATCGCGAACCGTTACTACTCCATTATCAATCGTAATATCAATCGACTTGCCGAAGCCCATCATGTATTCGTCGATGGCATTGTCGAGGACTTCTTTCAAAAGCACATAAACGCCGTCGTCGGCATAATTTCCGTCACCTGTTTTTCCGATGTACATTCCCGGTCGCCGGCGGATATGCTCCCACCACTCCAGCGTTTGTATCTGATCGTCTTCGTATTTTAATTCGTTCATTTGAAATGTTTAATAAATGCGCGGCGGGTTTTGTGATGTTTATACTCAAAATAATCCCATTGCGACTGTACTTTTTGATTTGTTTCCAATTCGGGATTGCTTTCTGCATATTTAAATCCTATGCGATTGAAAACAGGTATCAAATCGGCGAATATCAAAGCATTAACGCCTTTGTTCTGGTATTCGGGTAAAATGCCTATCATATATAAATCCAATACTTCTCCTTTTCCGTAAAGTGTCTTCAACAAGTGAAACCAGCCAACAGGCAACAGGTGTCCCTTTGCTTTTTGCAAAGCTTTGGAAAGACTTGGCAAGGTCAGTCCTATCCCCACCACTTTGTTGTCCGATTCTCTGACAATCACGGCAATCATCTCAAGTCGGAGCATCGGAATATACATTTTGACATAATAGTCGATTTGCTTTTCCGATAATTCGGAATAACCGAATAGCGGCTTGTAGGCTTCATTAAATAATTCAAAAATTTGTTTGGCGTAGGGCCATATTTCTTTGGTTTTCTTGAATTTTTTGACTTGAAGTCCGTATTTCTTCTTAACAATTTCAGCAATACGGATATGTTTTTCCGGAACTTCCGTAGGAATCCGGATTTGATATTCGTTCCAGTCCTGCTCTTTTTCGTATCCCAATTTTTCCAGATGATCTTTGTAATAGGGGAAACTGTAGGCAGTTGCCATCGTTCCCACCTGATCGAATCCCCAAACCAACAATCCTTCATGGTCTAAATCGGTGAATCCCAACGGACCTTGTATGCCGTTCATTCCTTTTTGAACAGCCCATTTTTCGACTGCTTCAAACAAAGCCGAAGAAACTTCTTCGTCATCTATGAAATCAAGGAAGCCAAAACGTGCATACTGCTGATTCCAAGTCGCATTTGCCTTGTGATTAATGATTCCGGCAATTCGCCCTGCAATTTTATTTTCTTTATATGCGAGAAAATAAATCGATTCACAAAAATCGAAAGCCGGATTTTTATCTTTCCGCAAAGTCATTAATTCATCTTCTACCAAGCCCGGTACATGGTAAGGATTATTTGCATACAATTTAATATTGAAAGCAACGAATTTTTTTAAAGAAGATTTATCTGTTACTTCTACAATTTTAATCGCCATTTTTTAAGTGTTAGATTTATTAATAGACCTGCAAAGATACATTGTTTTTTTATACTATTGCATAAAATAGAGAAAGGATTTTATAATAAAATTGCACATTTTTTTGTTTTTTGTGTAATATTTAAAAACAATCCATATCTTTGCCGGTCTATTAATCTTTAAAAACAATTAAAATGAGAAAAAAATTATTAACAATTTGCTTAGTACTGGCAACGGTTTTTAACATGTATGCCGGTGATTTAGTGACAAATACCAATCAGAATGTCACTTTTTTGCGTAATCCTGCCCGTGATGCGTCAACGGAAATTGATGCTGCTTACACGAATCCGGCAGGTTTGGCTTTTTTGAAGGGAGATAATAAATTATTCTTCTCGGTGAATAATCAGAGCGCGTTTCAGACACGGACGGTTACTGCTGATTTTGCTCCGTTTGCAGGAAATGGCGGAAATAATATCAAAGCATTTGAAGGAAAAGCAACTGCTTGGGTAGTACCTAATTTGCAGGCTGCTTATAAAACCAACAAATGGGTTTTTTCGGCGAACATCGGCATTGTAGGAGGCGGCGGAACGCTGGATTTCGCTAAAGGATTGCCTTCTTTTGAATCGCAGGTGTCAATGATACCTGTTTTACTTTCAAATTATGGTATTCCCACTAATCAATATTCGCTTGACAGTCGTTTGAAAGGCACGCAAATTATTTATGGCATTCAGTTAGGAGCAACATACAAAATTTGCGATAGACTTTCTGCCTATCTCGGTGTACGTGCAAGTATTATGAACAGCAATTACGATGGTTATATCCACGATATTAAGGCGAATATTGGCGGTGGCAGTTTAGTGGGTGTGCACGATTATTTGTCTGCCGCAGAACCGGCGTTGAGAGGTGTTGCAACTACTTTGCAACCACTTATTGCTGCCGGAGTAGGAAGTATCCCTTTAAAACAGTTAGTTGCTGCAGGATTTCTTTCGCAAGCAGTATTAGATCAAATTTCAGGCGGATTAGGATTTGATGCAGGCAACTTTTCTCCGGACAACTTTTCTCCAATGGCAGATATGGCTAAAAGCTATGCCGATCAAACTACCGATAAAGATTTGAATTGCAAGCAAAACGGTTCAGGCGTCTCCCCGATCATCGGTTTTGATTATCATTGGAATGGACTGAATATCGGCGTTAAATATGAATTTAAAACCGCTATGACTTTGAAAAATAAAACAACAACAAATACAACAGGATTGGCTGATTATGACGACGGAGTAAAGATTCCAAATGATATTCCCGCTATGCTGTCTATCGGCGCTAAATACGATATTATCGAGCCGCTAACGGTTTCCGCAGGCTATCATCATTTTTTCGATTCGAATGCTAAAATGGCTGATAACAAACAACAATATATTAGCGGAGGCGTTAATGAATATCTCGCAGGATTGGAATACCGCATCAATAAAATGTTTTTAGTCAGTTGCGGCGCACAAATCACACGTCCGGGGTTAAAAGATGAATATTTTTCAGATATAAGTTTTGATGTAAATTCTGTTTCCTTCGGATGTGGCGGTGCGATTGATATTACTAAAAATGTACGGATCAACCTTGCATATTTAATTACCAATTACAGCGATCGGAATATGCCTCTTTCACCAAACTATAACAATACGTCGGTGCAAGGAAAAAATACTTACGGACGAACAAATCACGACTTCGGAATCGGAGTGGATTTTAGTTTTTAAGGAATAATACAAATCAATAGCGTAGGAATCAACCCCTACGCTATTGCTGAATGTTCACACAGAGTACTTCAGCGTTAATCAATGTTAAATCCATTAATAGCTTAGTTTTTTATAATACTTTTGCACGCAAAATTTTTATAAAAAAATGAAAAACGAAAGATACGAACTGAATAAAAACTTGGCTCAGATGCTGAAAGGGGGCGTGATTATGGACGTTTCGACTCCCGAACAGGCAAAAATAGCCGAAGCCGCAGGCGCCGCCGCCGTGATGGCTTTAGAAAGAATCCCTGCCGATATTCGTGCCGCAGGCGGAGTTTCGCGCATGAGCGACCCCCAAATGATTAAAGGAATACAGGCAGCCGTAAGCATTCCCGTGATGGCAAAAATCAGAATCGGACATTTTGTGGAAGCCCGGATTCTGGAAGCGTTGGAAATTGACTATATTGATGAAAGTGAAGTGCTTACTCCGGCAGATGATAAATATCATGTCAACAAAACCAAATTTAAAGTTCCTTTTGTCTGCGGAGCGAAAAATATCGGCGAAGCCCTGCGCAGGATACAGGAAGGCGCCGCTATGATACGCACGAAAGGCGAACCCGGCACAGGCGATGTGATTCAGGCAGTCAGGCATTTAAGAGCCATGAACGAAGAAATCCGAAGGATACAAAACATGGGCGAAGACGAATTGTTCTTCCAAGCAAAAGAACTCCAAGTTCCATACGAATTGATAAAATACGTGCATGAAAACGGAAAATTGCCGGTAGTCAATTTTGCAGCCGGAGGCGTTGCCACTCCTGCCGATGCCGCTTTGATGATGCAACTCGGCGCTGAAGGCGTTTTTGTAGGCTCCGGCATTTTCAAGTCGGGAGATCCTGCAAAGAGAGCGCAAGCCATAGTGAAAGCAGTGACCAATTACAACAATCCGCAGATTCTGATGGAAGTTTCCGAAGGTTTGGGCGAAGCCATGGTCGGAATCAACGAAGAAGAAATCCGTCTTCTGATGGCGGAAAGAGGAATTTAAGCGAATGAAAATAGGAGTGCTGGCTCTGCAAGGAGCTTTTATTGAACACAGGAAAAAACTGTGGGAGTTAGGTATAGACTCTTTTGAAATCAGGAATAAAAAAGATTTGGCTTCAGCTATGGGTGGAATTATTTTGCCCGGAGGGGAGAGTACCACTATGGGAAAACTCTTGCATGATTTAGATATGCTGGAAGAACTCAAATCGCTGATAGAAGAAGGATTACCTGTGTTTGGAACTTGTGCCGGAATGATTTTGCTCGCTAAAAACGTAGCGGGTGAAGAGCCGCGATTGGGAGTTATGGACATTGCCGTCAAAAGAAACGCCTACGGACGCCAGCTTGGAAGTTTCTTTGTCGAAGCAGATTTCAAAGGGATAGGTAAAATTCCGATGACGTTCATTCGTGCGCCTTACATCACGCAAGTTGGCTCACAGGTTACCGTCCTGTCGGAAGTAAAAGGTCGAATGGTGGCGGCAGAAGAAAAAAACATGCTGGTTACTTCCTTTCACCCCGAATTAACGTCTTCACTCAAAGTTCATCAATACTTTTTAGAAAAGTTTTGCAAGGAATAAAATCAGCCTTTTTTATTGAGCAATCAAATCTTTCAGCTTTTCGGGATTCAATATGGTTCCGGTTTTCCTTTTCAGACTGATAATTCCCTCCTCAATCATTTCGGAAAGACTTCGGGATAAAGAAGGGCGGGTAACTCCGAAATATTCAGCCAAATCGGTTTGTTTCCTGTCCAGCGTAAAATCCATATCCTTTGTTCTTGCAAGTATATATTGTGCAAGTTTTCCTTTGATGGTTTTTGTGGAAAGCAATTTTAACCGTTCGGACAGAAAATTGACGCGGTTGGAATTGAATTTCATAAATCCTTGCAAAAACGCTTGATTACTGCTAAGTTGCTTTACAATTGAATCTTTCGAGATAAGAATTATTTCACAATCTTCAAGCGCAACGACATCAACCGGAAATTGATTGTTTGCGGCAAACAGAAGCGCCGGAGCTAAAAGATTCGGAGCTTTCACAATTTCCATGTTTAATACGGTTCGCGAATCGGATATTATTTCAGCCTGTGCGCTTCCTTTCAATAAAATGTATAATGCGTTGACAATATCTCCCTGTTGAGCGATTAATTCCCCTTCTTTGAGGAATTTAGTCTTGTACGTTATCTCATTGAGGAACTTTTCCCGCTCATCGACAGGAATATTCATACAAACCGGACATAAAAATAAATCGTTAATATCCATTTTTCTCCCCCCTAATCTGCACCCTCCGAATCTTCCCGCTGATGGTTTTCGGCAATTCATCGACAAACTCAATAATGCGCGGATATTTATAAGGTGCAGTCACTTTTTTCACATGTTCCTGAATTTCTTTGATTAATTCATTTCCTGCTTTATCTCTGTAAGCAACCGTAAGGATAACGGTTGCTTTCACCACTTGTCCGCGCACTTCATCCGGCACGCCGGTTATTGCACATTCGGCTACTGCAGGGTGAGTCATCAGCGCGCTTTCCACTTCAAACGGACCGATGCGGTAACCCGAACTTTTGATGACATCGTCGTTTCTGCCCACGAACCAATAATAACCGTCCTCATCGCGCCATGCAATATCGCCGGTATGATACATATTGTCGTAATAAACGCTCTCCGTCAATTCTTTGTCACGATAATAACCCATAAATAAACCTACCGGCATCAGACGGTCGGTGCGGAAAATGATTTCACCCTGTTCGCCGTCTTCAGCGCTTCGTCCGTCAGGTGTAAGCAAATCCATGTCGTAGGCGGGACTTGGCATTCCCATAGAACCGGGCTTGGGATTCATCCATGGGAAATTGGCGATAGTAACCGATGTTTCCGTCTGTCCGAAACCTTCCATCAGTTTCAATCCGGTGGCTTCGTAAAACGCATCAAAGACCGAAGGATTGAGCGGTTCACCTGCTACCTCGCAATATTTCAGGGCAGAAAAATCATATTTAGACAAATTTTCCAAAATCATAAACCGGTAAATAGTCGGCGGAGCGCAGAAAGAAGTGACTTTATAATCCTGCACCACCTTTAACAATTCGGCGGGCACAAACTTTTCATGGTCATACACAAAAACGCAAGCGCCCATAATCCATTGTCCGTAAAGTTTTCCCCAGGCGGCTTTCGCCCAGCCCGTATCGGCGACGGTCAAATGCAAACTTCCCGTATGCAAATTTTGCCAATAACCGGCAGTGATGATATGTCCCAGCGGATAAGTGAAATTATGAATAACCATTTTAGGCTCGCCGGTTGTACCCGAAGTGAAATATAAAAGCATAATATCGCTGTTGACGCTTGGATTGAGCGGCTTTACAAACGGTTTCGCCTCCGCCAGTCCCTGTTTGAAGTCAAGCCAGCCGGAAGGCATTTCCGGTCCGATAGAAATGCGATGTTTCAAGGTCGGACATTTGGGCAGCGCCTCGTCAATTTGTTGCGTCACTAAAGATTCGCCCACACAGACAATTGCTTTGATGTCGGCAGCGTTGCAGCGGTAAACAATATCTTTTTTTGTCAGCAGATGCGTAGCAGGAATAGCTATTGCGCCGATTTTATGTAAGCCGATGATAGCAAACCAATACCAATACCGGCGTTTGAGGATAAGCATCACCATGTCGCCTTTTCTGATTCCGAGCGATTGGAAATAGGAAGCGGCAGCATCGCTTTTTTCTTTTATATCTTTGAAAGTGAAATCGAAATGCTCGCCTTTGTCGTTAACCCAGCAAAGCGCCCGTTTGTCAGGATACGTTTTTGCCCATTCGTCCACAACATCATAACCAAAATTGAAATTCTCAGGGACATTGATTTTGAAATTTGCCTTAAAATCTTCCTGATTTTTAAATATTTGCTGACTCAGATATTTTTCTATCATAATTACAAAATAATTGCTAAAAATTTAACAGGTTTATTGTCAAGCGCTTTCATTCCGTGCAGATTGGAAGAATCGAAATAGATGCTATCGCCCGGATTGAGGGTCAAGTCTTTATCGTTGATTTGAAGCAATAATCGTCCTTCCAGCACATAATTAAATTCTTCGCCATGATGTGAATTGAGGTGCATTTTTTCTTCATTCGGCTCGACCGTTACTTCAAACGGCTCTGCTTTAGGGAGTTTGTAGCCGCTTGCCAATGCCTGATACTTATATGCCTTGTTCCGTTCGACCGATTTCCCTTTTCCAAAGCGGGTAAGGAAATACGAAGCCATACGTGGTTCTTCACCCGAAATCAAAGTTGATGTTGCAATATTGAAATGCTGCGCCACTTCAAAAAGAAAACTCATGGGAATATCGGTTTCTCCTGCTTCGTACAACAGGATTTCGTCGGGCGTTCGTTCGCATCGTTCCGCCATTTCTTCGACAGTAATATCTAAAGAATCCCGTAATCCTTTGATTCTCTCGGCAATTTGTTTAATTTGTTCGTCCATTTCCAGATATTATTAATGTTGTATTTCCTCTGTTTTTTCTTCTTATGCTATTTATTCTACACGTATTTAAACACCATATAAAACGCCATTGTTACTAAAAAAATTGCATATATTCTTTTAAAGATTGATGATGATAATTTGATAGCAATCTTTGTCCCGAGAAAAGCTCCTGCTACAAGCCCTGCTGCAATAAAGGCGGCATGAGTAATTTGCAAATGTCCGCTCTCGGCATACACAATGATTCCCGGAAGTCCAACCGGTAACTGAAGCGCTGCCAATGAAGTAGCTACGGCTTTCTTGGGTTCATATTCAAACAACTTGATAAGAGCGGGAACAATAACTATTCCCCCTCCTTTTCCAAACATTCCGGCAATAATGCCCGTAAAAATACCTAACAAAATATAATGCCAAACAGGGTGGGGCGTTTTGGAAACTGTTTGCGCCTCTTTATTCTTTTTGCGTAACAGCGCCGGAATATTCAAATAATCTATGGCAATGTATATCAAAAAACAGGCATACAGTTTCGCCAACAATGCTCCTTGCATACTTACCGCTAATTCGGAGCCAAAATAAGAGCCAAGCAGAAGCCCAAGCGAAATCCACAGCGCATCTTTAAGATTTATATATCCAGCTTTATAATAGGAAATTACGCCTAAAATTCCGACGGGTAGCAGCATCGCTGTCAACGAGGTAGCATTGGCGTCTAAAATAGTCATACCGAAAATAGCAATCAATGCCGGCACCATTACGATACCGCCTCCAATGCCAAATAATCCCGATAAAATACCGGCAACAATACCCAAAATTAATAAACCCAATAACAATATTTTACAATTTCAAATACAAAGGTAACGCTTATTTGTTACACTAACCGAATTTCATTTGAATTTGTTGTTGGCAAGATTTATTTTTTTTTTACTGCAAATTAATGTTATTTTTGCAACTTAATTAATGAAAAAAACTTTGCCTTAAAGTCCTGTAATTTTCTTACCATTGCCATCGAAAATTCCATTGAAAGAATAAGTGGTCCCTATTGGAATCCATCCGGCACCGGTTTGATAATTCGAAAGATCTATGTCATTGTTTAAATTATAGTATTTATCACAGTATGCGACAGTGCTTGCACTTGTATTTACATACGTTGCCAATTGTGCAAGTTCTGCCGCTTTCAAAAGCAAGACAGCCTCTTTTCTCGTTCTAATCAACTCTTTCAACGTTTCACCCACTTCAACGTCCGCCCATTGCTTGTTTTCAATAAATAGACGCCTGATGGCAAATTGCCAACCGAAACAGTTTCTATTTCACTGCTTGCTTTGCGGGATAATAATTGCTGCCCATTGATGTTGTAGATATAAAACATTTCGTTGGGTTGCAAGCCGGATATGGTGACAAAGTTGGTAGCGGGGGAAGGTGAAATGGAAAAGTTTATTTCTGCCAACTTATTTATGCTATTTTCTGATGACGGAACAACAAATATGTCTGTAGCCCAACCATAACTTGTCCCATCA
>Ga0123357_10007981_pt1 | contig 13168 bp, 11 predicted proteins | sample TergutEmb28metaG_FD_89873 | JGI IMG/M metagenome (GOLD analysis project Ga0123357, IMG submission 89873) | Embiratermes neotenicus P4 segment gut microbial communities from Petit-Saut dam, French Guiana - Emb289 P4 | ecosystem: Host-associated > Arthropoda: Insects > Digestive system > Gut ...
GTCGAAACATGTAGTAATAATATTATTTGTTGCTTTTAGCAAACATTGTTGTGTAAGACGGTTTTTGATACATAAATATTGATCTATTATACACAACGTGATGGAATACACAAATATTAATATACAAAGTCTGCATGCAGCACAGCCAAGTGCCTACCCTACGTACCGCCAGGATTAAAAAGTTCTCATTCTGCTAACGCGGTTTATGTAAGCATTCTGCAAGAAACAGTCGTTCATTCAACATACACGATTTAACAACTGTGTTCTCTGGAAGGTACGAACTGAACCGATATACACAATGACAATCAATTTCAGTCTTCATTACAACAAATGGACATGCAAATGCTGTCGGCAAAACTTAACAGCAGACGCTCTCAGGTGGTGTGTGCAGCACAGACGGAGGTTTCGGGGTCAAACCTCAGGCCCGGAGGCCTGCTACTCTGAGGTTTTAATGCAGTTACTGAGTCGCGCCAGAAAAATGACGATATATATCTCAAATCATACCAGAACCGACTGCTTTCATGTGATTCCCAACTCACTGTCACTCTGACATTTGACGCAATACGGCTGTAATCTCAGCTACTGACACTAACAAAATAAACAGCTACAGTGACATACTAGCAGAAACTGAGCGGCGACCACGTTGTCTCGAAACGTGGAGCGCCTACCATCCTTTGACACAGCGTCACATACCAGAACAACGGAGACGTCAACTGCATCGTTGCGAAAACCTAAAAACTCGCGCAGCTCAAACTTTCATCACACAGACAAAAAGGCCGACTGACTTCTGACAAGTAAATGAATTATAGACGTCACTACTATTTGTTGCTTTTCAGTGTGTAACCGTTCCCTACACAACGTTACTGCTCACATCTCAGTCTGCCTTGGGCACCGACATGACTTCAACTGAAGGTGCAGAATCTACACTAAGTGTAACAAGTGTCTTGAACCATTTAAAGCCCAGTGGTAACTATATGTACCGCCAGTTTTACATGCAGCAATTCTAAGTCCTGCCCACACAGTGTGTTTTAAGTGCTTTGTGTGGATCTGAGAACAGCGATTATTTCACTGTACAGCATGACTGGTTGGTTTTAATAACTGAGATGGTGTGTTTACTGCGCGGTACGGACTGAATATTTGAATACAAATTATGTTTATGTTCGTATTGAAGGGTTGATCTAGCTGGAATCGGTCGACTAAAATCCGTAATTATGATTCTTTTTCTTCCGTTCTCTTAACTCTGCGAGACCTCAAGTTCTGCGAAATAAAATCTAAATACTCAATCCCTATCGCAAAGAAAACGCATTGCATCTCCATGACAAACGCCAACAGATTAGTTCGGTCAGGAAATAATTGGTATTTTCCCTTACAATCGTACCGACAACGTGAATGCAGTGCGTGCGCAAAATGCGGAACTTCTGAATAAAAGATACACAGCGTTACCACTGCTTACGACACGAAGTGTTTCCTGTTTCAGCTGCTCACCTGCCGCAGCGTCGCCCCTGTTGTGTCCGCAGCCCGCATGAGTGCTATCGCGGCCACCGTCAGGACCAGCAGCGCCTCTCTCCTTACTGCACGCATCGTCAGGCAGCGATGGATGCTGTAAATCGCGACACACCGCGCGCTTTATAACGCGATCGGCATGTGGGCGTGCGTCCCCGGCAGATGCCATGCGCCCGCGCAGCAATTCGAGTTTAACAAAACCTTCATTGACTCTTTGAAACCTGAAAAAAGAAAACAATATGAAAGTACTTTTCCCAGATATCCGAAGGAACATTCCTCTGTTCGGAGGTTCCCAGCCTTCGTCCGCTTGTACTAAGTTGAAGACAAGTATGGAGCGTGTTGTGGAAGGATAATGACGGGAAACCCGAAATTCTCGCAGAAATCGACCGAACTTCATACGTGCTTATAAATGGTCATGACGGAATTCTGACGTCACAGTCAAATTTTACTTTTCCAAATCTTTTAGTTCGTGACAAATGTAAAAGCGTTTGTATTTCTCGAGTTCACATCAGCTCCGGACATCAGCATTACAAAAGTTCGCTGCCATTGCGAAACGTTCAATCGATCAATAGATCAATCAATCAATCAATCAATCAAAAGAGCAGTCACTTTTAGCAAAAAGGCCCCAATTCCCTTCACCAATTCGTACCAATATTTGCTCTTCTAACTCTCGACTAACCCAAATGTAACTAACTCCAAAGGCCAGAGTTCCTTTCAGAAGCTAACAGCCTACCCATTCCCTAACCTGTATAGAACCTGCGGTCATTACTATCAATTACGAAGAATGTTCAATTAGTAAGGCTCCCTAGGCCACAGCAATTAAATGAAAAGTAATTACAGAGTTAAATGTAGCTAATTTGTTCCACTGAAACATCAGTACATTTTGACATAATCCCCAAGCATATTTACGCTTCTTTCCCAGCTTGGAACGAGTCTAAAAACTCCGTCTCGGTAGAAATCGGATGATTCCGCATTCAGAACCTTTCACGGATAGCCATTTCCACTTCATTACTGCCAAATCGCCGACCTCCCAAGTGTTTCCTACAAGTGCTGCCTCCTACCGACAGTAAGTGCTTGAGTAACACAAATGTTATAGGCTACGGAACACGGAACATTAATTATTGAACGTTCCTCGTATTATCAGTCAGTGCAATACATCGCTACCGAGTTACAGACCAGGGCTCGATTCCCGGCAGGAATTCAACGTCTCGACGAAGACTAGCCTTAGGTTCCACTAACCGGGGTCCCTATACCCTTGGTACAGCGGCCGAGGCTTGAAGCTGACCCTTCACGTCTTGTAGAGCTGAGGATAAGAATGCACGTAATTGCACCCCCACTCCCCCAGAGGTAAGTTGTCAGTAGAAGTGGTAGCAGCAGCCTTCGGAGTGGGGGGAGGGAAGTTATGGAAAACACACTTCGTGAGATTTGGTTTCTCAAGGCAGTTACTACAAACTTTACTATCTTCCGGGACGTGACGCCGTGTACTTTGACAGCAAGTACACGTCTCGCAGGCGCCCTTCGCTCCCACACGGCTCGTAACCAGCTACCAGATAACACGGCATCACATCCCACAAGTCAGTAACCTTCTATAGGCACTTGATACCAAGACAAAGAATAATATTAACAAGTTAAAATATGTCGGTAGAATGTAACACTTCTCGCGCATTCCCTCTGTTACTGTCGCTACATGTTACATTTACAAAGACTCCGCAACAGAACACTGACACTTCAACACACATCGTAAGATTCCCTGTAGGTTAGCAACAGATACAAAACTGATCACCGTCGATATATCTTAAACGGGGACGCTTACAATCGATAACCCTTCAACGTCCGAAACTAGACGTATACAATTGATCGCGCTCGATGTTCGATGCTCAACTGTTTCTTCAGCCTCAGCGCGTACATGAGATGCGATCTGTATCAGTTACAAAGAGAAATCACATACATGTATGTACGTCGTCATGCAGTGTGTCTGTTACCTTCATTCGATTTTAACGGAAGTTGAAATGTTTCGAAAACTCCCAGTAACAACACTTGGGTGGTAGTCGCTGTTCCATGCATACTGACGGACACTACGACACACCAACCTCTGTGCAGGAGAGTACATCCTTAAATCAACAGTCATAAGGTTGTCTGGGCATTCTGAGGTAAGCCTAGCAGCGAGCATGCCGCGCCGACTGCAGTTATGTACTGTATTTATATGAAGGTAAAGGTAAAGGTAAAGGTAAAGCTATACCTGTCCACGCCATTGACAGATACAGGGGGAGGAGAGGTATGGCGTTACTCATTCTTGACCTCGACACTAGGCGGACATGAATGATCAAATTCATGCCCTGGGTGATTTACCCCCAGGAAAGAACCCCCGTAACCACCGAATTGCATGCTGTTGGGTGGACCTCCAAGCCTGGACGTTTTGCAGCTGACATAAATCTCTTACCACTGCCCGCAATCGCTACACTGACCGAGCTATCTCGGCTACTGATGTTGAAGTGACGCTACCTCCGCACCACAAAGAAGCTCCACTCAAGATCTCACTATATCTGACGAAACTGTTAAACACGGCCATCCAGGGAGCTGATGCAAACCGAAGAATAATCACTGTTTTATGGGACAACCCATTAACATGAACGCACAAACGCGCGGACCAGCAGCGGTAGAAAATGGCAAACGATAGTTGTCGGGTAAAACATAAACCCTGCATTTTTACTTCAGAGCCCTCTGCATGTAGTAACTCAACTTGTTTAAAAAAAGAAAACAGGGTCATGTATATCCATACACCCAGTAAATGTTAGGTCATGAAATTCAGGGTCAAATTACGTACGAGAAGACAAGGTATAATTTCAATAAATTTGGCACAGTCAGGTGTGCCGTAGACGACCAGACCTTTGACAGCCTGCCAACGGAAGAAAGTAAAGTTTTATGTTTTTAGCGCATACTCCAACAAATTCATCGCGGTTCAACTGATGACACGACCGTAAAACTAGTCCAGCGTTTGCAAATACACTTTGCTGCGACATTTCATCCGTTGTTGTCGTTATATTCAGGACCAAATATAATACAATAGTACAGCCTCACAGAAATGTGTGACTGACTAACTCCATTCAGCAGAGCCCTTTGTGAGAAGTTAATTGCTGGCCAGCTAGTCGAAGATCCGCATTTTCAACAACCGGACGATTCATCGCCGTATTCACAACAGCCTGCCACTTTTATCCTGCGTCAAATTAATCCAGTCCACCTTCCATCTTATTTGGTTAGGTCCATTTTAATACCACCCTGCCATCTAAGCTTATGTATTCCAAGTAGTATCTTTCCTCCAGATTGCCGCACCAAAATCCTGCCCTAATTTCTCTTTTTCTGCATACGTGCCATATTTGCCAATTATTTCCCTACTATTTTACTATATTAGTGATTTCTTTAACGACGTTCTCACCTGCTCACATTGTGGTGTCTAACAGTACAAAGTGAATAATTAAATGAAAAGAATAAGGTAGGTAGCGATCGTAGATGATATGCAAGACGTTACCAGAAAGGCACGAAACAAATACAATGCATCAACGCTCCAAACTTCCAGGGCTGCGTCACGATTACAACAGGCCACTGGCCCCACTAATACAACTGCCTAAAACTGATCTTTATATGGAATATCCCCGTAATGTACATCGATCACTGCAGTGCAAACTTGTGGGTACCACAGCAGATTTACAAGAAGGATGCACAAAAAAAAGCTTATATTAACCTTTCAACTACACTGGTTACTATTTGTACCATCAACATCAACATTAACAAATTCCACCTTCTGCCCATGCAGTGTATTTGTTTCTATGGATCTCAGAACAAACAGCAATTATTTCCCTATGCAGTATTAGCTGATTATGTTGTGTAACCAAGTAGAAGTGTTTACTGCGCGGTGCGGACTGGATCGCCAAGTATAATTCAGGCTAAGCTCTAAACGTTTAGAGGATCACAAACGCTGACGCCTACTTCGCGTCAGCATGACTAATGTACAGTTTGAACCAAGCCGAAGTTCATTTTGTTCAACAAGGTGCGTCGCGACATCGCAGTGAACGAATCACATCAGAGCCGATCATGAGAGACACTGGTTGGTTCGCGATGTCGGCGTATCAGATTCATCTGGTTACGCCACTTCTGTCTGAACGAAGGGAGCCCTATCGTCCACGGTAACCACACCACACAGCGTCTTAACCCAGAAATCCAGCGTTTTGATTATCAGTAATTGTACGCCTGCGGTCTCTCCACAACAGGAACAGAAGCCAGGGTCTCTCTTCTATCACCGCATCCACCACGGCAGCGTTGAGGCACAGAAAGCCGGCAACCGCAGGGACATCCCGTGACAGCTGGGTTGCCCAAGGACACGATAAAACAAACGCACTGTAGAGGTTAATGTACATAATCGAAGGTAGGTGCTGTGGCATTACTCACTGTGAATATATCTTTACTGAAAATAATTACAGTCTCTTGTTTCCCAGCGCCGGTGGCAGCTTCATTAGCCTCGTGCTGTGCTCCAACAATGCGATTCGTTCTGCCAGCTGGATACTTCACTATCTCCGTACTCTTCGACTGCGTTTCTCCATCGTGTGTTCAAGATATACCCTGTTCGACTCTCGGTCGGAATACCGACTGCCCCATCTTCGCGTGGTTTTTGTCAGTCCCACCGGGCAAATATCGGGACAATACATCAAAGTACTAATAAACCTAACATTCGGCTTAACATCTAATTTAATTATTCAATAATGGGGGAGAAAAGAAATGCATAGAGGGTTCTTGTGGGGAAACCAGAAGGCAAGAGATCACTTGGAAGACCTAGACGTCGATGGGAAGATAAATATAATAAGGATCTTAAAGGAATAGGATGGGAGGACGTGGAATGGATTCATGTAGCTCAGGAAAGGGACCAGTAACTGACTCATGTTGAGAGGATAATAAACGTCCATTAAATGCTGGATATTTCGTGATTTTCTCAGGAGCAATTAGCTTTTCCAGAAAGCCTCTTCTCCACTAATATCCAGGCAGTCAGGTGGCCGCCACAACTCAACCAAAACCATACAGAACTGATCACAATCTTTGTTCCACTTGTATCCAATTATTCATCAGGTTGTATCCTTCCTGTCATTCATAACAGAAACAGGGCCCATCCTGAAAAGCTAACAGTCGCATCTTCTATGTGATCTATAGGTTCATTACCGTGCTCACAACAGCCCGCCTCTTTTCCCTATCCAGAGCCAATGAATCCAGTCCACGCCCACCCATCGTAGTTGTGAACTAATTTAATTTCCTTCCGTCTATGGATAGGTATTTCAAGCCGCCTTTTCCCCCAGGTTTCCCCATCAGAACACCGTATGCATCCACTTTTCTTCCCATTATAGTGGCACATGAACACACCTCTCCACTCCCCACCCCACCCCCGGCCCATCTTATCGCCCCTTATCAGATCATAGGCATAAAATTTTATAGGGCATACAAATCACGGAGCTCCTCACTATGCAGTTGTCTCCAGTCTCCTATCTTCTCTCTTTTAGTCCCAAATATCCTCCTCAGCGCCCTATTCTCGTACGCCCTCGGCCTATGTTCCTCCCTAAATGTGACAGACCAAGTTTCACCCCATATAACAGACGGCAAAATTATAGTTCTACATATTTCAGTCATTACATTATTGGACAGCAAAAAGAAAGACATAAGCTGCTGTATCGAATACTCACATATGAGAGCAATTTTGAAATCAGGCAACTTTGAAAGTAAATTATAGCTGTAAATAAGACCCGCAGCGCGATGCGCTCAAAGACTAACTACGCTTCCACTTCCACTATATATCTGACGTCCACATTCTATATGAAAGTCGTCAAGAAGGGTGAAGAACTAAACGGACGCCAAGCGCCGACAGACGTAGGATAGCCTGTAGCCAAATCGATACCGATGCGACAATTTCGTGCAATATCGATATATGTGAAACAAGTGACACCAAACAGCTGTACACAAAAAGAAATTTTACTTTTAAAGGGTGAATGGCTCAGGAACACGGCAACAAAGCTTTAGGGTCCATCAAGGTAGGACATTACAAACACGGTAATAAAGCTTTAGGCTCCATCGAGGTACTTACGAGCTAATAACAAATTTCTTAAATTTTACGGAATGCTATGGCGGGCGACGGCCGTATATTCTTTGCCTAAACTCACACCACTAAATGGCCGTTCGTTAAGTACTTCCACTAGACATTTGCCACTTTAATTTGTGAAGCCTGTACATAAGGTACTTTTCTGTCCACCGCTGAACACTACGCTACAGAACACTGCTTTGTTTCGCGATTCGCCTGCTTGTCCTTCTAACACGACAAGTATTAAGACGAAGATGGGCATGAAGAATTGGCGGAACCACCCTGCCAAGGGAAACTCGAAGTACTGGCAGAGGAACTTGTCCTAGTACCACCTTGTCCACCACATATTTCACATGGACTGACCTGGGATCAAACCCGGACCTGAGCGGTGACAGGCGACCAATGACCTGAAGCACCTAATTAACGCACCAAGACTCAGTTCCTACCCCAAAGAGAACACAGTGCGTCTGCAATATCAAGATCGACCTGTTGACGTTGATTAGGTAAACAATCGCTGTTTAGTTTAAGAATCACCTGAAGACATAGGCCTATATATGTGGGCAGAACCCAGATTGTTAAGTAAGGTGGTACATAGAACTGCCACTGTTAATGAAGACGGTGATTTTCTGATGCAGCGTATAACGGACAAACCACTAACAAGACCATCAGCTGGGCTGCCGTCCCGATACACGGAGATAAACACTGGCCAACTTCGAGCAATGCGAATGAATTTTATGGGTTTCACTGAACAGCTGCTACCACGAGCTGCCTTAATGTGACAGGATTTATATCGTTATTAAGAGGGCAGTAACGTTAATTGGAAGGCTAACGACGTAAAACCGAGGCTTGTGTTATCACAGCACCTTAAAGTGTGGTAATAAACGGCACGAAATGACATAATAAAGAAGCACATCCATCATCAGACCTGTGATAACCACAACCTTCGTACAGACAAAATGTCTACATTAACACAACAAAGCACAGTGGCAGAGGCAACTACTGCACCTTTCAACGCTAAAAATCACAGACATTTGCCCACACAGTGAATTTGTGTGCTTTCTCAAAATAAAGGCCACGATTACCCTTGACACTCAGTATTTGTTCTTTCCTTAAACCACACTCTCTGCACAGTATGTGTATCTGTTCTCAGACACCCTCAGCTCTGTACTTCCCACCCAAATTCACTATCGGATGATCAGCTTTCCTTCTTCGCACTCAGGATATCGCAGGTTCAAATGCCTCTTTCGACACCTGTTAAATTTATTTAGATTTTCCTTACGTCTTCTCTTGTCCCATCAGGCAACTGAAGAGTTCTCACTTAAAATATCGTTCCACTTCATGATTCACAAAATATTACACCATTCGCCGCTGTATAGCTGAGCTAATGAAAGTCTTTAAAAGTCATAAATAAATAAATAAATAAATAAATACATAAATATGCATGTTCATCCACACACACATACAAAACAGCGGGTCAACCCCCTGCTTGCCAAAATCGTGCTGCCCACTGACACACAACGTACAGGAACCTGGCTGTGGATTCGTAGTCAAATCGGGTAATACAGACTCATTATTTTATCTGACAACTATCGTCTGTCACTTCTTGCGCATTTGGGTGGTCGGCTGAATGGGCTAGGTTAATATGAAAACGAACCGACAAGATGTGATAACCAACAGCCGTACGATAAAATCATTAACCTATATTATATAAAACCTATTCTGTTGAACCCAAGATATCGAGTCCATGCATTTAACAGAATGCGTTTAACACTATCGTCCCTGTTGACGGACGTACATCCGTTTTTCGAAACGAAAGCACAAGTTGCAACAGTCGTACGATGAATCGTTACATTCACGGTGTCGCAAACTTAATAATTTCAAATAAATTTCTTTTCCGATAAAAAGGACGAACTGACGTCATAAAGCATGGCAAACCTTCGTCAGCGGCATTAGGAAAGGAAACCCGGAAGCCGGCAGTGAGGATACTTTCATCCGTCACTTTGGCAGCAATGAGTCTGCCGGTTTAATGAAGCCGCTGGCTGTGATGGATGGTGCGTTTAAACCGACAGCAAGGCGAGTGGGCGTAGGTAGGGATAAAGAAGGAGACGGTAAGCTATTAAATTTGGCAGGTAGGATATTTATCACAGCTCTGAAATGTGCTGCATGCGTACAGTCCTTGCTAACAGTTACAATGACAAGTGCTGAAAGTCGAGTACAGCCTGCATTATGTTGTATTGTGGCGACTAGCACCAATGTTTCACTTCTGTCAGTCTAATAAAGTTGTCACTTCTGTGCAAACGAACCCGCGCGTCATCGGGACAAACAACAGTCAAAAGAAGATAAATTCTGCTGCCAGGAAGTGAATCCTCGTAGCCGGGTCACGTGGCTGTCAGGCCCACACCACGCAGCGAGACACAAGGGTCCCTGTAGGTTAAGTTCTCTTGTGCACAGTTTCAATTAGTCCTTGCAAGACTGGCGTACACAACCCCTTCCCCTCCCCCAACGCTGAGCCGCGCCGACAGTTACACGACCCCATTCACTGTGACTTCCACCCCTAATCCACACTTCCACCCCGATCCATTTATCTTCAAGATCCACGCCGTTCCTACAAAATTCTCGCACCTGCGTACGCCCTGCCGCTGTTCCGCTGTTCACAGCGACACTTCCATACACGGCTGCAGGCTGAATTTCCTATCTGCTTTGTGTGGGTGTGCAACTTGGTTCCTAACATTAAAGAACACAGCTGGAGGATGTTGGGGATTGCGTTGGTGAAGATATGGAGGCCCCACGACGTGCAAGTCGCATCCGGGATAGCTCAGTTGATATAGTGACTAGGATGCGGGCTGGACGATCCAGAATTCGTATCCAGGCATCAGCAGATTTTCTCTTCTCCGAAACGTCCAGGACGGCTCTGGAGCCCAAGAAGACTCCTACTCAGGGAGCACCGGAGGCTCATTCCCCCTAAGTAAAGCGGCCGAGGGTGAGGCACTCTATTCAGTTCCATCTCGTGCCCAGCATATGGAACAGTGCGGCTACACCTCCACTCCCTCCATACGCCTCACGGCGTCAACAGGGACAATTTCACATCTTTTTCACGCCCAGGCAGTAACGGTATACTGGACGAAACTGCGTAAGGAGCATCACCATGTGTACTGCTGACCAGATATCATTAGGGTGATCAGCTGGAGCAGGAAAAGATGAGTGGGGCATGTAACACGTATGGGGAGAAGCAAAATGCATACCGAGTTTTGGTGGGGAAACCTAAAGAGGCCACTTGGAAGACGTGGGCTTAGATGGGAGGGTAATATTATGTTAATCTTAAAAATAAAATAGGAGGGCGCCGACTGGATTAATCTGGCCCAAGACAGCGTCAAGTAGCGCGCTATTGTGATGACCGTAAGGAAATTCTAGTTGCCAGGAAATGCGGGATATTTCTTTACTAGATGAGGAAATGTTAGCTTCTCAATAAGCATTCCGCTCTATTGAGTGTTTAAGCTTAACCAGTCAGGACATCTACATACATTATAAAGCCTACAGCTCATTTAAATAGTTCTCAATAACCAGTTCTTACAACACACAACACTGTACAAGGACTAACCGAATAGCCATGTCTTGGAACACAACCATTGTTACTGCAAACAGGCTGTGTGGGCGAAATGCCGAGTTCTTGAATGTTAGAGCAGCTCAGAGGCAGAGAGGGGAGGAAGGGAGAAAGGGGTTGTATAACGACGCTGTCAATTAGTAAAATTATATGGCGTCGATGATCGATGAACGAAACATCAAAATGGAGGAGTGGTGCAATGCTGAGCACAACAACCATGTGATTATCGCTGTCCTTGCAAGGCGAATTACGTCGACAAAACTTACTTCAAGCAGTTTTATACAGGGATAACATTTAAATAAGTATAACGAACGATAAATGATTCATCGTCGGCCCCCACCGCGAAGGCTCGGGTTCGATGTCAGGCCAGTCCAGGCGGGATTTGTGATGGACAAAGTGGCATGAGAGAGGCTTTTCTACCATTATTTCTGTTTTACCCTTTTAGTATCACTCCATCGATGCCCCATGCTTCATCTACACATTGCTTTTACCAGAAGGACAAACGGGCAAAGCATAGTAGCCTTTAAAAAAAGCAATACTCTGTCGCACATCGGGGAGCGCTGAACAGCCCAGCACTGCTGTTCAGCACCTGTCACTATAAAATCCCAACACTGTTGTTGTTCAAAGAATGGCCGTGTCTTGAGCTTAAACGTTCCGACGTTTCAGACGAACGTACAGCCAAGTGGACGCCGCGAATGTGCGGTGGTCAAATTCCCTCAGACATGCTGCATTGAACCACGTCACTTCTGTATCAACTTGACCCAGTTTAGTCACCCTGAAGATGGAGGCAGCACCTTCCCCGAAACGCAGGCACATTCCATCACCACGCCATATGAAGACTTTTTCTGACCATATCGCTGACTGAATGCAATAGTAGCACAATGCAAAGATTGCCAGTTCGGATTTAATACAATGTTTGAGCTCAAAATGTAACAACTACATGCCCCAAAAATGACATCTAGCGCGGTACGTAGCTGTTACATTTTTCAGTTCAATCGTAGTACTAACTCCAAATGGATACTTTTTGGATTGTGCCACTGTTGCATGCAGCGAGTGATATTCTCTCCGCGATTCACCAACGGTTCAAAACTGCCGTATGAAAGGAAGAGAGTAAGAAGACCACTGTACCTGCACAACACACTGACATTGACAATAAACTAACAGCTGCAACCAACACTGGAATACCTCTACATTTTTGCACGCTTGTGTTTTGTGCGGTTTCTAATCCCAAACATTGTTATGAATTTCAATCAGCAGTACTTATGAATGTGCAAACGCAAACAACGCAGGCCTACAAAGGCTAATTACTGCAACACAATCAAATGCCAGAGAATCGTCCTCTTCAATCGGCCTTGTTTTTATGGACAATTTAGTCATAACGAACTGCCGTGAGGCCACAACCGTAATTACAACCGTTTGTTCTGTAAAGACCACAACCACAGGACCGCGAACCAATAGCGGACACTTCTTACGTAGGCTACTTATGTGACAGACACACACCAATCAGTCCAACAATGCAGCTGTAACTACTGCCTGAATACCTTCACAGGAACACGACAAAGACTAAATTAAACGAAATTAAACACACTCCGTCTCAGTTATAAAAACCAACCAGTCAATGCTGTACAGTGAAATAATGGCTGTTTGTTCTCAGATCCACACAAAACACATAAATACACTGTGTGGGTAGAAAGTAGAAATTGTGAATGTTAAACCTTGTGGTACATATAGTGACCGTGTGCCGCGTAGCTCAATCGGCATAGCGACTGACTACGGGCTAGACGGTCCGGGATCGAATCCCGGTAGGGACGAGATTTTCCACCTGTCCAGACCGGCCCAGGGGCCCAGCCAGCCTCCTGTACAATGGGCACCGGTCTTTCCCGGGGGTAGAGGCGGCCGGGGCGTGGGGCTGAACCCCCACCCCATCTAGTGCCGAGGTCCTAGAAAGAGTA
>Ga0123357_10007982_pt1 | contig 13168 bp, 9 predicted proteins | sample TergutEmb28metaG_FD_89873 | JGI IMG/M metagenome (GOLD analysis project Ga0123357, IMG submission 89873) | Embiratermes neotenicus P4 segment gut microbial communities from Petit-Saut dam, French Guiana - Emb289 P4 | ecosystem: Host-associated > Arthropoda: Insects > Digestive system > Gut ...
AAAATACAAGAATTTTGTAAAATGTATCATTGTTATTTTTTAATAAATTATATTGGCCCGCCTAAAGTTTTTTTCCTTTCCTTTGGCCCCCTCTTTAAAAAGTTTGCCCATCACTGGTCTAAGTGATCTGAAGACCAGTTGACAGGTTATTTGGGTATACGATTAGCAGCGAATTAGATGCGACTGGCATGTAAAATACAAAAATACGAATGGAATAGACAGCTTATAAGATTGTGGAATGGATGGGAGGATAATATTAAAATGGGTCTCCAAGAATTCGGGTTTGATAGCACGGTTCAGGATATGGACCACAGAGCATAGTGTATGGTACATAGTACTGAATCTGCTGTTTCAGTTGCTTGGCGACTGTCAGCTTCTGTATTGCATGCGATGTGACGGCAGCCGCCCAACTCCGTCCTTCTTCAAACTAATTCTTTCTTCGCCACTCAAGCAACTCCCCCACTTTTATGGAAGACGAAGGTTCATTACCATGCTTGCCAGATCCCCGCCAATTGTCCCTATCCTGAGCCAGACAAGTCCAGTCCACGCCATCACACTCTACTCGTATTTCTTTACAGTCTACTTTAATATTATCCTCCCGTGTAGTCTAGTTTTGTAAGTGGTGTTTTCCTTCAGGTACCAACCAAAACCCTGCAAGCAATTTTCTTCTCCCACCCTCCTTGATATGATGACGTAACTGCCGTGCAACTCGGCAGCTTCTCATGTGAACGCAGTGTGTAACGCACCGTATGCGTGTATTTATTGGCATCTGTGTGTGTGTCCAGAATTGCACTCTGGTTACGTCTTATCACGCCGTGGGCATGTCGTCTGTCTGTCCGTCTGACAGTATCTCCATTGTTCGTCAGTTAATCAGCAGCACAGCTGCACTGCGTTGTGCCGTCCGAGGATCAATGCCTGGCCGGTCTCTTCTCTTCACTTCTCGTCTCCCGTGAGGTATTCCAACGCCATTCCCTGTCTCTCTTCAACTCGGTCCAGTCTACGCAATTAATTAAGCTATCTCTAATGCTGTTTATCAACACGTCATCCACCTCTTGACACTTCTATTCAGGCGCGTTCGCAAGGACAATAGCCTCGTCGTGTCCGTCCGTCTGCCCGCGCGGAACAGCGCGCTCCTAACCTGACGACATTTCATGCAATTTCACTTTAGGGATTTTGACTGAAATCTGTTGACCCCTTGCAGTTATGGTTACAGTCGGATACTGCCAGACATCTGACTGGACACCTGCGTACGGTTACGTAATCTGGTATTGACAATTAAGACAGACTGAACTGAGTGTTTAGCAAGATACGCAGTGACAGCAGGAGTACCGGGAGGTTTGGGAGAGTTTGGTATGAGGACCGTCACTACTGGTACTGTCCACAAAATATTATAATGGACTATGAGATGGGCACGGCATATGGCATGCATCGGGGACAGGAGAGAATCATACAGGGTTTTAGTGGGGAAGCCTGAAGGAAAGAGGCCACTTGGAAGACCTGGGTATATACTAGATGGCAACATTAAAATGGATCTTAAGAAAATTGAATACAAGGGCGTGGAATGGACTGATGTGGTTCAGGATGGGGCAGAGCGGCGGCTGTTGTGAACACGGTAGTGAACATTCGGACTACATAAAACGCGCGGAATTTTTGAAAACCTTGAAAAATTTAGTGACTCTGTTCCAGGGAATTTTTAGCTATCCAAAGGAGACGGCGCGCTGTGAGGTACCAGCGGGTGCGTCAGAAGAATTCCGCCATTTGAACCCCCCACGCACGTCACGTCCGCTACGTCCATCTTGTTACCTTGTTTTGTGGCCTGTTGCAAGGTGGCTGAAGGACAGCTAGCTGTAATCAGGAACGGCTCACATCGGTCTGTTGTTCTCCGGCGGAACTGCGGGACGTGCATTCTGCGTGTGGCAGTAGACAGGCAAATTGTATGGAATTACAATTAGAGTGCCTTGTACGGGTGTGAAGCTCGGTCTCTTACATAAAGAAAAGAAGGAGCGAGGCTCGGGGCATTCGAGAATAGGATGCTGAGAGAGATATTTGAGTCTGAGAAGGAGGAAGTTAGAGGGATTGGAGACAATTACACAATGAGGAGCTTCGTGATTTGTGCTGCTCACCAGATATTGTTCGGGTGATCAGATCAAGAGGAGTGAGGCAGATGGGGCGGTGACCAGTACGGGGAGGATACAACTGCGTACAGGATTTTGGTGGGGAAACGTGAGGAAGACCTGGGTGTAAATGGAAGGATAATATTAAAATTGGACCTGAAACGGAATGGGAGAGCCTCACATCGACTGGGTTAACATGGGTCAGGCTAGACAAAATTGGCCTGCTGTTGTGAATACGGTAATGAACCTTCGGTTTCCATAAGAATCAGTGAATCGCTTGACTAGCTGAGAAACTGTCAGATTCCCAAGGAAGACCACAGAACCCTAAATTTCGCACGTTTGCAGCTGTTTTCTGTTGACAGTGACGTCACAACAATAACTGTCTGTACTGCTGCTCCATAGTCGCAGTCATCAAAAATCAAATATTTGTGAAATAAAGAATTCCAGCCTTGGTAAGATCACGACAGCAGGACATGTGAGTTTGTAGTTTGGCAACGATCTAACAAACCACGTGGTGCCACGTGCCAGACCATGACCTGGGATGCAGAAGTTTCTTTCGGTGGTGCGCGGATGTCTGCGTCCTTCGTCCCCCTGAAATGTTCCCGACAACGGCGTAGCTACACAGTCGTCACGATTATTTACTGGATTGCCTTATACCATGTACACGTATCTGGCTCGGACATTTCAAATATTTGAGCACAGAAAATCAAATTCCTCATTTCAAATATTCATTTTGCCTCCAAATTTGCTGCCCTTTCGACTCTGCAGCCAGGCACGGTAGCACAAACCGCCCCCCCCCCCCCCCCCCCCCCCCCCCCTCCCCCCAAGCCACTCGTTCCCGACCTTTTTCCAAAGAACCCTCTCACGAACTTTATCCCTGCTACCCTGCTGCAACAGTCGCCCTTTGGACAGCGCCGCGAACAGGCGCCTTATGTTTCAGCAGCAAACTTCCCCACTGAGAGCTCTTTATTTTTGTGTTCAAAGCCACGTAGAAGCTACAAAAACGGAAGTACACGAACCAACCCACACCACAACCAACGGCACTGCAGTACACACGCACACGCACGCACAGCTCTGCTGCGGTCGCCGTTCCCAACAAACACGTTTGCAAAAAGCTGCATTAAAATAGTCACAGAACGAAACGGTGACACTGAGGAGCTGCATGATCCGAGGTCCGACTACCGGCACTTACAAATATTTTTCTTTCTCCAAAACGTCCAGACAGGCCCTGTAACCGACACATCCTCCTATACAATAGGTACCGGGTTTTTCTCCTGGGGGTAAAGCGGCCGGGGCCTGAGACTGGCCACTTACCTCCATCGACTGCAGCTATACAGCATATCTGCTCTCCCCCAAGCCTCTGTGGCATGGAAAAGGACAGCCCTACTTTTTTCGCACTCTTCAGATACGCGGATGGATGCCTTAAGTTAACGTGGAGTTTGTGATAAACTGGCGCCAGGGGACAAAAGTTAACAGACTCTCGTCTGGTCACGAAATTGCACGCCATTATAGAACCAACCTAAGGTGCACTCCATTACTGCAGCACTACTGCCCTCACCAACTTGCACTGTCCACATCCCTACACCCTGTCTGTCTCTGTAACGTAAGTTTTATCGTCATCCTCTCCTTAATGTCTGGACACTTCAAGTGGTCCTTCGTGTCAGACTCCCCCACTAATATGCGCCAGCGAGTCTCAACCCACCCTATGAACTTGCCACGTCACAGATATCTCAAGAAGTTGCAGTAAGGCTGCACTGCCGTCTGAAAACATTCGACTCCTTAAATATTAGGAATAAACTGAATTATAAACACTCGGTCCGTACCGCGCAGTAAACACACTCCGTCTCTCTGTTATGCAAACCAGTCAGTTAATGTTGCATAGGGAAATAATCGCTGTTTGTTCTCAGATCCACACAAAACACATAAATATACAGTGTGTGTGGGCAGAACGTAGAATTTTTGAATGTTAAACTGACGGTACATATAGTGACCACTGTGCGGTACATATAGTGACCAGTGGGCTTTATAGTATTGCTAACAAGACTCCTATTGTCAACAGACAGTGACCTCCTATAAGCTGCTAGCACACCACCACATTACGTTACATAAGCACCGCCACACGACGGCATATTAGGTGTATTCCGGCATTCTAAATGTCAACCATATAGACAGGTGAGTTGTCAGCTTCACGCTCCGGCCACTTTATGCATACGGAAAGAGCGCCTGCAATTTCTTCCTGTCTCCTGTGACCTCCCTCTTAAGCCCGAATCTCGTTCCCAGCGCTCTACCCTACCAGGCTGTCTCCCAGCTTATGTTCTTCCTCTGATGTAGCATACCAAAGAATGTCTGCACACAGCCAGCCACTTACAGTTCAGTACAACTGCAGACTGACGATGCAACACTCACAAGCTGTCACTGTTTCCTTTTTACTTTCAGCAGCAATTTCTCTAAGTCGGGTGTGAAAGAATTAACTCACTGCTCAGTGCGAACTGCAGCGGTGTAATGGAACAGAGCCCAGTTGGATTAAGATAAGGCCCTCCCACCCACCCACCCTTCATCTCGCCTTCGGGCTTAACAGCTTCTTTTGATGGCCGCCAGAGCGTGTTGGGTAAGGCGCAGCAAGGATAGAAATAAAAAAGATCGTAATGAGACTGGGACGCTTTTCACAACGCTTCTCGTATGAATATGTAAAATCACGTAGAGTGGGTGGGCGGAGTTAGAGACTTCTCTTACTTTCAGAATATGCTGTTGACCTTCGTGTACTGAATATTTAAATTTCCCTGCTCCACGTGAAGCAACCTAGATGCATTAGTTGACATTTTTAGTGCCTTTTAGACGAGATCTGCAAAACTAGATCTATCAGCATCGTTCTGCTCACAACAGGAGATTGGAGAACATGTCACAATTAGGACTTAACGTTTGGCAGTCATCGTCCAGACATCAAGTCAAAGTGGTTGAGATGGGGTCGGCATGTTGAAGACATGGTGAAGAAGAACGATGTATGCAGGTTTTTTGATGGGAAAAAACTTGGAGGAAAGAGACCACGCGAAGATCTTGGAGTAGATGGGAGGGACGAACGGTACTTGCCTTGCGATAGGCATAACCATATAAAATTGGTCGTGGTGAGGCGACAAAATTCTAGACTACAATTGGTTGCTAATTTACGTGTGTCATGTTTACCGACGGTTGATGGGAAAAAGAGAAGGGGCCGTACTGGCACACAAGTGCACCGTTCCCACGACGTACAAAGTATCCACATATGACAAATCTTTGACAAACACTCCATTCGTGGATCCCGTTTTAGAGCAGCAGTCGCTGGCATTCGTGCAGTTTGAAGCGAAAATCCAATGGCCATATCCTGCAGCGTTCTCTCCTTCCCTCCTCCCTTCCTTCCTTCCCTCCTCCCTTCCTTCCTTCCTTCCTTCCTTCCGTCCTTCTTTCCTCCCTCCCGTCGTTCTTTCGTTCCCTCCTCCCTTCCTTCCTTCCTTCCTTCCTTCGTTGGTTCCTCCTCCTTCCGTCCTTTGTTCCTCCCTTCCTGTCTTCGTTCCTCCGTTCCTTCCTTCCACCCACCCTCCCTCCCTCCCTTCCTTCCTCCACTCAACCACAACATCACTATCACCAACACTGACCATCACCAGCAAAAGAGTGTCACTAAACCAGGAACAACCCGATACGCACAACATTTCTCTCCATGTGTACAAACAAACATGTCGGACACACAAAATGTTTATGAAACGCATTAAATATGGCATTTTTATTTCAGAATTCCACATGTTACTTTAGGGAACGTAGTGTCCTGTCATCTTTCACCAAATTCTGTTCGCTTTCATCTGCCATTATGAAGTGTCTCTCTTAAACACGATTCGACCTATTCACGTCATAACCACAACATAAATGAACGAATCGCACATGCGTCGCAAAGGACGCCCTTCATCATCCGCCGGTACCTAACAGGGATCAACTCATCTCCGTCGCAAACAGATCACACACTATCTCCTCCCTTCCTTTCAGTAGAGACAGCGTCAAAAGAAGTAATTCGTGCTACAGCGACGCGTGCGTCGGTTCATAAAAATGTTCAGAATCCTGAATGTATGTCTTCACAGAGATTGCAAACTTAAAGAACAAAGAGCCGCAGCGGATATCGTCCAGTTACTGCGCGTTACTTCGTCAGTACCACAAGAGAGCCGTACATGACGTCTGTCCGTCAGTGACTAAATACTGACGGATTTTGATAAAATTCAGCAAGCGTAGCGAGCAGTGTGCAATGCAGTGCAACGCACGTGTGATGTACTGATGTACGTATCACATGACAGCCACTTCACGCAGCTCTTCACTACGTTGGTTGAATTAAACATCTGCTAACTCATTTTGTTGAAGCTGCTGCTGCAATGCATCTGTCGAACTGTCTGAAGGTGGCCCTTTGAGGGCCGAAGAAGTCGCAGTGGCACAGTGCTGGCACAGTGGTGCTAACAGTGTGCACGTATACTCGTATGAGTGAAACGGTCGGTTGTTACGTGACACACTGATTGATGTTAGCGCAAGGACATGAGCAACACAAAGTTTTCAGTACAGCGGCGGTTTCCGCTAAACGGCATTCAGCCTGCGGATTTGATGCAACTTGATGCAGTGACAGTGATCCTTTACTGAAGGCCGTAAATAAAATTTCAACCAGTACTTTCCACATTTCTTTGCCCTCTTCGGTGAAATTCTGAACAGCAGATCTCCACGACAGGCTGCGCAATAATTGCGAATTTTGTGCAAATCTGTGCAGTGCAAGGCACACTGTACGCCTGCCGAAGTGTGCAAGTGTGCAAATGTACATCTGCACTGCTAACATTACTGCCTGCTTTGAACGATACTCACAACAGTCAATGAGCACGTGACGCTACCGAGCATTTTGGAGTTGGTGCAAACCGGCGCAGAGAAGGTCTTAGTGATCTGACGGTCGGAAAGTGCACATATGCGTCATCGTGGAACTCCTTGACATTTTAAAAGTAAAGAACGCCTACGTACAGTCTGTGCACTCTGTCACAGAGCGCGCCATTCGCAATCATCTTTACAAATCTGAAGCAGATCAAAAGGGCTGAATTCAGGTTAGAGCCAGGTATTTGTACCAATGACGTAATCGGGTAAATACAGATCTGCGCTCTTCTGCGACATTACGCAGCGTATAGTGGTAACTCCTTACCGACGTTTCGGAACAATCTATCGATGCCATCTTCAAGGGTCAAGAAATCCAAGAAGAGAGGCTGCTTGTCTTCTTGGATTTTCACCTTGAAGATGGAACCGACAGGATGTCTCGAAACGGCGTTAAGGAGTTGCCACTATACGCTGCGTAATGTCGCAGAACAGCGCCTGTCTCATCTACTTCGTGGCGGAAGCTTGTACTCACACACAACAAAATACAGGCGCTAAAAACCAAAAGTGGGCAAAACCAAAATTCAGCTTTCCTACCGAGCACACTGACAGTACATCTGTAGAACAACTGCGCAGATCCTATCACTTACGTACGAATATTATACATGGCAAATTTATCGGACATAACCTCAAAGTTTCGCATAATCGCCATGTTTTTCATTCAGGCTTACAAACAACAATTCGCACACAATGTGCAGCTGCATTTAGGATCTAAGTCCGCAGTAAGATCACACGGTTAGCGCCCACCTTTCATTATCAGCACCAATTCGAGTGATAAAAGAAGCCACACGCTTCGCTAACACATGCTGTTTTGCATTCTACACAACCAGCAGTATGTAGTGTCCGTGGTCTGGACATCGCTGGGATGCTCCATGGACTGTGCACATCGCCCCTTCCAGCACAGTCTATGTTTTGCAGTCTATAGCCCTAAAAGACGAAGAAGCCGATAAGCATAAACAATAGCCCTGTGTTCACATCCTTACAGCCGGCTGTGAACAAATGGAATTTTCCGCACCTTAACAAGTTCAAGCCCACGTGACTGTCCCTCGCCACACCGCACACCCGCACGATACAGTACCTGGATCTGTCAACGACGGAAACTAGGTTCATGGGACAGACATAAGGCCTGTGTGCATTTCTGAGTGTCTCTTTCAACTTTGGAACTGATAAACATGCGAACCGCAAATTTATATCATTTTATGCCACTGAATAAGGTCACGGAGTCGTAAGTTTTGTACTGAAACCACCAGCAAGGATATGGCGTCAGTTCAGTCACACACGGCCCAATAGTCTTTTCAACAGCATGCAGATTCTTTACGGTAATTTTGTTTTGAATATGTATAAAAACATGGCGGTCGTGCGCATGTTAGAAATATCCAGCCGCTCCAGTACACCGTACATCGCTAGCAACGCTGTAGCAACACTCCGGTACGTTTTTTAATGTATGGTTACCTAAACTGTTGCATCCACCGTTCCTAGCACATGATCAACCGCAAGTCAATCATCAACAAATAGCAACTTAAACTACACTTCAGATGCTGGTACATAAAAACACAGATTTGTCTAACACTCGATGTTAGACCATATATATAATTTCAAGCCACGTGACATGATAAATTTATTTAATGAGTACTGAATATCTTAACTAAATATTTTAACCTAAGCATGTTTAGTGCAACGTGCGTTTACAATCTGACTGCTTATGTCCTTTAAATCAGTCTTCAGAAAACCGCAAATCGCACTTAACCAGCACAAAAAGCGGCCGATTGGTAGCAACGGAAAGAATGTGGTTGTAAACGTCACTAGACTGACTCAGACTATAGCGACGCTACGGTATCTGTCGGCAGAAAACGATACTACTAACCGTTATTGGTTTTGGAAACGAGTTCGGGAACTTTTGTACAGGCGTTCCTAGGCCGACGTTAGCGACAATGTAATACGAAGACAGAAAACATGCATCAAATAAAAACTTTTTCAGAAGATTTCAATATACAGATTGCGTTCAACACCCAACACAGGGCAAAAGGCCCTGTAATAAACGCCTAAGTGCATCCGAACAGCCGAAGGCTAGAGCCCACTGTTTGTCCATTAACTCAACACACAACACAACTCAGTATTTAATACATTAATCTTTTGGCACCGGAATTATTTTTTTTTTAATTTTAGCACACTGTACATAAAATGTGAATAATACAGGAACCAAATACGTTAGAATTATGAAACAAACTGCATTCTGAAGAGGAAAACCCGGAGAGTATATACAATGTTTAAAATATTCAGTACCTATATTTGTTGAATAAATATATAAAATGCAACATTTTGAGGTTAGCGGTGCGGTACGACCACTACAGTCGTCGTTAGGCGTCAAAAGGTTAACCCCACTTAACCAAAGGCGTCTGGACGGTGCTGGTAACACCGGTACACGTGCGTCGCAGTCGTCTGCCGCCTAACGACGTTCAGCTGACCTTGCAGTTGACGCACAGTGACGTCATCTGTACTGTCGCAATTTTGCTGTAGTTGCGGTTAAATTGGCGCTTCATGTATGCGAAGTAAGAGCGGCCGAAGCTACAGGCTCTGGCCGAGACCCAGCAAGGCAAGCTGCTGCCATGGGAAGCTCAGTTGTCTCCAAATAAAGGGCAACTTCGGCTGTTGAACGATGGTTGAACTCATTTCAATTAATTGAAAATTGTTTTGGAGATCTGATTTTTATCCCGTGCTGCTCTGCCTACTGCCACCATAAAAATGCACTGAACTGCAACGTTATCAGGAATACTGACTGTACAGTTAGTGCTGAAGAAATGGGTGCAGATTTTGAACGAAGCGCTCACGTACCAATTACGTGACGCAACAGACAGTCGCCTTCCGCTAGGCAGAAGAAGTGCAGCAGTGTTTAATTAAACAAAACGAATGTCTCCAATATATCCACGGCAACACCTGCTGACTGCCACAGTCTTTGTGATACACCAGCAACTTCTCTCGAGCCACATCCACAGCTGTGTCAAGCACCGCGTCCACGACACGTTGTACAGCTGACAGACCTTCTGCAGCTTGTCCGGGGAAGGTCACAACCGCCGGTGTGTACCGGGCGGAACTGGCGCTGAGAAGAACGGGCAAGCCTAGAGACATCGGCGAGACACGAGACTTCGCACCAAAAGGAAAACGGCGAGAGAAAAAGATTTTCGGTGGAAAGCGCAGGCCTACGGAACGTAAGGTGAAGAGATGAAGAACAGAAATGAAACCATCACTTTCGTCATTATGCCAGTTAGTTGTTTCTTCGGTCTCAGAGGAGCGCGATTGTTGGGGGGAGGAAAGTGCGGTTGGATTCTTCGCGCAGGATTGTCTGAAGACCGCGACAATGCAGAAGGGATCTGACGACAGAAGTGTCTACTGCAGCGCACAGAGTCTGACAATGGCCTTCGTACGTGACAAGTGTCAGCAATGAGACGCACTTGTCTATGACTACCAGTAAGCACGGTAGCAAGAACCGTGTTTTGAGACTTCAGTAAAGGGACCGTCTTGTTTTTGGGACTTTTGGAATTCCGTTTCCTGTCCTAAATGTGAGAAATCTGCCGTTCCCCATAATATGAACCCTCCCCTCCACACACCAAACATTAGGCTCCGATTTATGTTGTTTTGTTAGATATGAGTTATGTCCACAGTGTAATTAAGGTCGTGCACTAATGATCGGCGTCATTAGTGCACGACAGATGAGCTGCAATATGCACTACACGATGCTTGATAGTGCCAGCTGTACCGATCCGATATGAGGCCACTGCACCCTACTAAGGTGGCCGTCACTGACAACAATGTAACTGCGCAACAGTGTGGACCAGGACTCAGTGTCACTTACCAACCGGCCTCGTGTCTCCTTGCCACAGTATCGACATAAACATGGTGTGGCAGCGCTGTGCACGGTAGGCCGATAGGTGGATCGTACAGGATGTGAGGGCTGACCACATATTTTGTATGATGTTTATTTGATGAATTAAAAGTAATTATGTAACAGCCTTTCAAGATCTGTCTGTTCCACAGTAAGACGATTATTTTAAGAAATACGTTGCTTTATTTCCTCCCTCTATCCTACAACGTGTGTACTAAAGTGGTGCTGTATCCTAACCTGTCATTAAATGAACCTTACAAAACCCATCCTATATTGTTAGGAAATTATAAATAATTCCATATAATGATATCTATCATTCCCGATCAACTCCTAGAGTTTCGGTGTAAGGGTGACAATGGCGGTGTCCTGAAATATTATTAAAATTAATCCTAAAACCCTATACCAATCCCAGCGATGACACAGTATTCGAGAAATCGGATTGCATGGGTTAGTGTCTTAAAACATTATTAAAACGAAATCTAAACCTAATACCAATACCTACGATTGCATTAGTTATGTTCTAGGATATTATTAAAATTAACCCAACACCAATCATTACGACGATACCTAACATTCACACCGACTCCTAAAAGAAACGGTGGAGTTTAGGTGTCGGGTTGACGTTGGAGGTATTGGGAAGTGGTGTTTAGGTAAGGTTGGCACTGAAGGTGACGCTGTGGAGTTTAGGTGTAGGGGTGACAATGGAGGTGAAGCAGTGGGGTTTGGGTGGAGGGAGGCCATGTACGTACCCTGAAGATGGCAGAAAAAATGCAGGCGATAGCCGAAAACGATCATGGCTATGCCATTACTTGTCTAATTAACCTACTGACTACAAGTGAGAGAGTTGAGAAGCTAATAGTTCCTCAGCGAGTCAAAAAATTCCCACGCTGTATGGAAGCAGACGTTTCGTTAGACCTGACAAACGCCCGACACTTGTCCCCATCCTCAGCCAGGTTGATTAAGTCCACATCATTCAGGCCTATTTATGAAGGACCCTCTTTAATATTATCCTCCCGTCAAAGCTAGGTTTTCTGAATAACCTCTGCCCTTCAGATTTCTCCACCAAACGCTATACGCCAGGCGCTCAATAACTTTCAGTCAACAGGTGAATTTTTTATGATGAGAAGCTTCTAGTCCCACGCCCAACCCCCGGCTGGAAGACCACCTTTTGTCGTCTCTCCGCTGCTGCTTGTTCAAAATATTGGTATCTACCCTCCATACCCGCAGACCGCCTGCTCCATCTGCACGCTGACAGCGCTCCACGCGGTCGGGACAGGCAATATTTGTCCTCGTCAGTATGCAAACGCCACGTACTGATCCTTGCATGTAGACACGCTTCAAACGTAACTACGTGAAGAACTCGAAATTAACTGTGTGTTGCAGCAGTTCGCACCGCAAAGACAACTCAGCCAGCCACCCACGAAGCTACCGCCTGCTGCGAACGGAACGACATTAATGTGTGTGTCCAACTGCACCGCGAGCAGCATTTTGGAAACTGAAACGTCTTCAGGTAAACTTCACACTGGCAGGTTGGCGGCCTTGCTTGTGACGTCACAACAGACAATGCATTGTCCTCTGGTACGGCACGCCACCCTCTGGGGCAATATCCGACATGTTTCGGCTGATCATCATTCACTAATTTACCTCCAAGTCACAAGGTTTCTCTCTTTGGTGTGCGTCACTTTCTCCATTCCACTGATGTAATGACACGCTGCAGGCTCCAGTGATTCAGGTGCAGGAGGACGCTTGAACTTGCAGCGGCCTATTGTGATACCAGGTACAATATTTCAGAATGATGCAGTAATTTATAATGACATACGCACTGCGGTCCGAACGTGTTGGGATTGATTTTTTTAACTCGAAGACACATGAGGAAGAAACACACGTTTTTTATTCAAAATAAGCTGCATTGGCATATATACACTCTTTTGTACGGTCGTACAGTTTCTGAAAAGCTGCCGAAAATTCCTCTTTTTGGGCCTTCTTTAATTCATCAGTTACGGTTCTTGCAACTCAGCAACATCTGCCAAGTGGAGTCCTTGTAATTTCATTTTCAACTTGGGGAACAGAAAATAGTATGGCGGAGATAAATCTGGACAGTACAGGGGGGTGATAAAGGGTTGTAACATTTTTTGGGTCAAATATTGGCAAACACTTGCAGCTTTGTGGGCGGGCGCATTATCGTGCAACAAGAAAAAATTTCGAAAACAGAACGCAGCTGGACGAACCCATTGGATGCGCTTCAGGAGGCCATCCA
>Ga0123357_10007983_pt1 | contig 13167 bp, 7 predicted proteins | sample TergutEmb28metaG_FD_89873 | JGI IMG/M metagenome (GOLD analysis project Ga0123357, IMG submission 89873) | Embiratermes neotenicus P4 segment gut microbial communities from Petit-Saut dam, French Guiana - Emb289 P4 | ecosystem: Host-associated > Arthropoda: Insects > Digestive system > Gut ...
ATATATATATATTCTTGTTTTTAAGCTTTCGCCGCGTTCTAAATGTAATTTATTCCTTTTTGGGTAATTCCCCGGCGTCTGAGTTCTAATTGCCGCCGTTTCGGAACTCACTATCGGTTCCATCTTCATAGGCAGGTGAATGAAGTATGATACTTCATTCACCTGCCTATGAAGATGGAACCGATAGTGAGTTTCGAAACGTCGGCAATTAGAACTCAGACGCCGGGGAATTACCCAAAAAGGAATAAACTACATATATATATATATATACAGTTATAGTTATGTATCCATTTACAAAGTTAATTTAAAAAAAATATATGTAAATAACTAGAGGTTGCATATCTTCACCAGACAAGTAAATATAGATTTCGACCGAGCGAAATGGCACTAACATACGTTCTACATAAAAATGATGTAACTGAAACGTCAGAATTGTTTTACAGAAGAACTGCAATGCTAAGCCTAGAACTCAGTACTAAAGGGTGACCGAGTTTCTTCAACGACAGAAACTGTAAATGACTTCCACACTCTTTACGCCTCAACTGGCATACAACTCACACCACGTGTCATGCCAGATTAATGTGAGACACCAAAATTAAGTTCCACACATATCCGGACATTAATAATAATAATAATAATAATAATAATACTCTCACCTATTTTAGCGCATAAAATAGCATGCGCAGTCAGAGAACGAGTAAAGGAGTTTTAAAGAAGAACTGTATTACGTAGGGTTACGTTTTATCTCATTCTGTGTCTCTTAAACAGGCTGAAAATATTAACCTGCAACAAAGTGTATCGAATGTGTGTGTAATGCCCAGTTTCTTTAAAACTTCTAGATTACCTTAGCATAAACGTTTATTTTCGGTTTTATCGCTTCTCAATTGAGAGATTCTTAAAATTTTTCCCTTATTACCTTCCCAAAATCTCTCCATCATATAAACAGCCTACGTATTTACCGTTGCATGACACCCTTGACTAGAGCCAGCCTCAGATTTCACACACATCTCCAGGATTTATACTTACAACAGAATGACACAAATATGGCGACATACACCAGGGAATAATTTATTTTGTTTTCACTCATTCCCTAAGCACAATGCCAAAATTTTTAAATTATAAAATTATATTATATAGCTGCATGTTTGTAATTACATTAGACTGCACAACTATGCATTCATGGAACAACTAACCTTTTTTAAATCAGACCATGAGTATTTAGGAACAAGTAAGTTTTATGTTCGTACGTCATCATGAAGATCGATGACGCCGTGTTCGTGCCCCTTCTTCATGAATATTGCAGCCGGACGGGCCCTAGTCCTTTAAAACTCGAACATTCATAATGATTATCACTGCATGAACCATCACGACGTTCAATACATAAAAGCCAATTGCACGACTTACAAGAACGGCCTGACACGTACGCAGACAAAAAAAAATTCACCAAAACTGCCCTTGGTATGCAACTAAAGATTTTTGAATAAATATGTCCACCAGTACATTAAAACTTTAAGGGCAAAACGTAATCTGCTCTATTTAAAGTTCCGTTCGTACCGCGCAGTAAACACTCCCATCTCGGTTGCAAAAACCAATCAGTTAATGGTGTACAGGGGAACGTCGCTTTTTTCAGATACACAAAACCCATAAATATACTCTGTGGGTAAAATGTAGAATTTTTTTTTTAAAGTTAAACCTGGCGGTTCCAAGATAACAACTGGGCTCTAGAAGGTTAATGAAGGACTTGCACACTAGCACTAGTTACTCAGTTATTTTTAAACTCTAGCCCACCACTTACACTTGGTTGTGTCGAGTACACTATAATGTCTATTGTCTCACAATTACAAGCCCAGGGTAGTGAATGATTTTGGCTCGATACTGTTTAAACTACACAGCAGCGAATGAGACGAAAAGAAAACTTAATACGACAAGATCTGACTTAAAAGTATTATGTCAACATCGCCTGGAAAGAATGAGTACAAACTGCTATGTACATTTAATCTCGACTCATTTAAGGACGCTTTCAATTGCGACCACTGTATAGCGTCAAATGATAAGATGATCAGTAAACAACCGAAAAGGAAGTAAAAGAAAACAGTAACAGTCCAAGGTAAAAGTGCTATAGGGTCATTATTTTATTTGACAAATATCGTATGTCTCCTCCTGCCGCTATGTCACCGCAAGTTTGGGCAATCAGCTGATTGGATACGATAAGACGGCATAAAATATCAAACGATATTTGTCAGACAAAATAAAAACCCTATAAACCGCCACTTTTCTGGACAGACTGAATGAAATCACAGACCTCAGCCACAAAAGCCTCAGTCTCTGAGCTGAGATTTCTGAACTCCGAACTTCCCGAATATGAAGCAGACCACGATGTTCGTTGAAACTGAGCAGAACATCATTATACATCTTAAAGAGCTGAATGTCGCCAAGCCATAGCTCAGACAGTCATCGGTTTGTCAGCTCGGTGGCCAGGGGTGTTCCATGAAAGTTAATACGAGATAAATGTTTAACAAGACAGGCGATGTACGTAAAAACGTAACACTGAGACGCTTTCGCAAAACCACGGTTGTCGTGTAAAAGCGATATGTATTACATACTCCGAGCGTGCATCTGTAGTCTTAGTTATCCAGCACACAAAAGCGCACGCAGTGTATTATATTATGTGGCCTGTCTGGCTCTACCATATTTTTTAAACATTATCTCATAAATGGCAAGACTTTTGGAAAAGTTACTGAAGATAATATGAGTGCTTTGATTTTATCTACAACTTTTGTCTGAAACATTTCCCATTCTAAGAAGAACTGAGAGAGATATGTTCATAAATACATAAAGGTGTTCACGTACAGCACCTGTTATTCTTGCTTCATTTCAGTAGGTGAATTTCCTCGACACATTTTCGAAATATACCCAAACTTCAAATTTCATGAAAATCCATCCGGTTGGAGCCGAGTTACTCCATGCAGACGGAAAGACAGTCAGAGATGACAAAGCTAATAGTCGCTTTTCGCAATTTTGTAAACGCGCGTAAAAAACCAGCACACGGACTGAATTTACTCCGAGCATCTAAATTTTCCTTTGTCAATCATCCGTCAACGATGATACACGTTCATTCATCTACTGAATGGCGAAGGGACAATAGATCCGCAACAGGCCGTAGTTCCCAAAACAAGGAGCGTTTCCCTACAATAATAATAATAATAATAATAATACAAGATGGAAGGTAACCCAGTTCGGGTTTGAAGAGGTCAGTTTCAGATGAAAAAATTGAAACTTTAACGCTGCCTATGTTAATCTACTCAAGCCCTGAACTGTATGAAGTTGCCATCTTATTACATCAATAAATCCTTAATACAAACAAACTGTAGACATCTCTGGAATATACCTTCCAATGTCACAAGAGAGGAACCATATTATTTGGCAAATGCCGTAACATTACAAAGAAAACAGTGTCACTATTACACTCGCAAGATTCTATCGTTACACAGCGAAGGAAAGTAAAACCAGTATTTGATGGCCAATCAGGCTCCTCTTGGAAAGAGCACACAAACACCAACTTCCTAATATCTACCACCAAACCCCTTATTGACTTCTGCCTCGATCCGAATGCTTCCAACTCTTCGAAGACTATAAAGGGAGTGAAAGTACACTTCTATCCAACGCTCCCAGATTTCCAAAACAGCATGGATATTTGTAAGTTTCACCGGCCTCGCCCATTTGATCTGCTACCAAGGGCAACGCCTAGAAGAGAACGAGTAAGGTGCACCAGAACATGATACTGACAGGAAAAAAAAAACTGCAGTACTCGGAGATAACCGTTAGAAGAGTGAAATTAACCTTAATGAAATAAACACGAGTTGCATATAAATATTTGGTTCGCACCGCGCAGCGAACACATTCTGTCTTGGTTATAACAAATAATCGGTTAATGATGTGTAGGGAAATAATAACTTTATTTTACGATCCTCACAAAATATGGGTCGTCAGAACGTAAGAATTTTTTGAGTGTTAAACTTGACGACACATAAAACATTAGGATTTAAAGGGTTAATCCCACATGAAACACAGGTCTCCAGCGAGTATGCATTTTTGATCTGTGAACTGGTAGCCGCCCCGCCTACCCACTTCCGGAAGGGGAAAAAAAGACCGACATTTTAGTCGAGTGTCAACACGAGCTCTGTCAGTATGCCTTCTCCCAGCGTTTTTATACAGAGAAAGTTTACACTGACCAAACAAGAACCCTTTATTTTTCACACAATGTTTTTTAACCAGGGTGAGCAGATCAAGGCGTGGTTCATGGTAGAGAGGCAAAGGTTTCGTTCAGACTCCAGAGCTATTTATCACCCATCCTCGTGGGCAAGAGCGATGTAAGAAGGTACTTGTTCATCACACTGTATTATCTGTCGAATTTTCGTAGTATAGCACAGTATAGCATAGCACAGTATGGCGTACTATAACATAGCACAGCATAGTATAGCGTAACATAGCACAGCATAGTATAGTATATTATAGTACAGTATATAGTATAGTCTGTGGGCCGGGTAGCTTAGTCGGTATAGCGACTGAGCTACGGGCTGGATGGTCCGGGATCGAATCCCGGTAGGGGCGAGATTTTCCGCACGTCCAGACCGGCCCTGGGACACACCTAGCCTCCTGTAAAATGTGTACCGGGTCTTTCCCGGGGGTAAAGTGCGGCCGGGGCGTGCTGCTGACCACTCACCCCCTTCCAGTGCCGCGGTCATGGAACACTAGAGCTATACCTCTACCCACCCTCAGGGCCACACCGAGCCTGTAACGGGAACAATTTATCTGTTATCTTTATATAGTCTAGTATAATATTAGTGTTGGTATAGTATTTTATAGTATAGTATAGTATGGTGTGGTATAGTATGGTATCGTATAGTATAGTATAGTATAGTATGGTATCTAGCAAGATGATTCTGACGATTGAATCGAAGGTACGCGGGATGAAGCAATAGTTGGAATTAACTGGTATTATAAGGGCACTCTGAGAATAACCGCAAAAACTCGTCAGGTTAATGTGTCTCCAGGCGGCATTCGAACTCGGAACTCCTGTCCGTCAGTCAAATTGTTGTTCTCTGACCTGGCTCGGTCTTTTTCGTTTATAACATCTGTCGATAAGTTTACCCCTCCGTAATTTGTATACGATATCAATTGAACGAACAAAATTCTGTGCTTGTTATAGGACTAAATGACTATCGTGGCAGAAGAAGGTACAATACCGCTAATACCAACAAGATAGGAAATGTACGCACAACGTAACACTGTGGTGTTTTCCGATTTTACACCCTGATTTGTCCACTTTGTTTGCACTGTCCTACTTCAAATGAACGTTCGACAGTCACCATCTACTAAACACGTACAATGCAACTAAACAAACCGTAATGACAGTCATTTTGTTGCGTAATTTGTCGGTTTTCGCACATCTGACAGGAGATTAAGCTTCAATGCTCGTATCTGTGTCTTAATTACTCGGCAAGAAATTCGTAACTATGTGACGCCGTACGATGTTTAGATAGCTAGCCATTTCTTTGGCCTCTCTGGCTCTACCGTATGTCTCGTAAAGTTCCCGTAAACGACACGATTCTTAGAAACACCACTTCACACAAATTGTGCGATCTGATCATCCGTGCACCTTATTTCTGAAGCTTTCTTCAACCCAAGAATAATTTGGAGAGATATCATAAAATTAAGCCGGTATTCACCTAGAGTGTCAGCTATTTCTGTCAGATCGTAATCACAGTTTTATTCGCTCGACAAAGTTTGGTAAAAACCGCTGTCTGAAATTTCACACAAAACCTTTCTGTAAGAACCGCTGTTCCACTAGGACAGACAGACACGAGGAAGCCTTTCGCTGCTGTTTTGTAAAAGCGCCTAGCAAGTGAAAATAACACAATACTAGAATGTTGATCTTACATGCGAAACGATGTTTTGTCCCAAAATTTTCGATCTATTCTATAGCTACTGACATTCATTTCAAATGAGCAGCAAATATAAAATGCACGGCCAATTCAAACAATAAAATTAATGTAATAAAAACACCACTGCATTTGGTGCAGTATAAATGTTACTGAATGAGCTGCGGGTATCGTTCGGACGTTGAGGACCGACCGACGTTGGCCTAAACCGAGTGCACAACTGACGGTCGGTGACAGTAGAATATCGAGCATCTGTGTAATGGTTATTTGTACAGCAAAACCGCAGTCCTCGTACGTAAGCCGCAAATCCCATTTGGTCTGTCACCAGATAGAACCAGAACCTCTTTTGTTAAAACGTGACGCACAGCGTCCAAAGAGATAATGTCGAATAAATGCCACATTTAGTCAAAGTACATTCGTTCAGAGCGAAGAGTTTACGTGAACCAGATATGGAAATAGACCAGAAGTGGTAAAAATACAGTTGACAATGACTGAAGAGGATAGGTGGAAATGTTTAGATAAGTCCGTAACACCCTGTTGTTTATTATCGCAGACTCAGGTAGCATGTTAATAATGTGCATTTTCAATCTTTCCATTCCAGTACACGTAAAACGTAATGTAATCTGGATATTAGGGAGCAAGTGGGGTACGTCAAAACACAACTGTCTTGTATCCTATTCATTATGAAGACGACGACATGTTTCGGCCACTGTGGGCCATCTTTAGGTAACAAAAATATATATAGAGGAAAACTATACAGAGTATGATCATAGTATAGGTGCATATGATACAAGACAGTTGTGTTTTGAAGTGCCCCACCCCCTCCATAATTGCTTATAACACAACGGGGATGATGCACCTAAAGGTAATCTGGATATTTTGATGAGAACGTAAATTTTAACGGGTTGATACGAGAAAGCCGAGCGCGGCCCACTCGAGTTCTGTATACTGCGAACCTATGGAGTCCTACGATATCGTAGCTGTAAAAAGCAATCCCATTACAAGCCTGTACAGGCCCTGAGGATTCCAGGTTGAAGCTCCCAGATTTCAAGACAATCGGCACATGAAGGTGGTAAGGTTGTCAGCTCTACACAACGGCCGCCTTTACCTCCCAGGAAATATTCCTGGTATTCATTTCTGTTAGAGGCTGAGTCAACCCCAGGGCCATAGTACGACCAGATGGATTATGTCAATAAAAAATTCCAATGACACCATCGGGAATCGAACCCGCGACCTTCAGGCTTGTAGCGCAGTGCCTCAACCAATTGCCACCGCGTACGCACATATCGTACGTGTAAGCTTAATAAATATCTCTTGAATTTCTGTTGAAAATTCAACATGGGATTTTGCTACCGCTACCTCCAGATATAAGTTCCACTGATCCACGTTATACATTACAGCCCTTGATGGACAGCTTGATATCACGATTTCATGAAGTACTTAACCCATTTCCGTCCACTGTTGCCATATACCGGTCCTACCCTTATTAATGTCGATAATCCATATACGTACATAATACAAACACAAAGTCAATGATGGCGTGTACTGAATCCTATTATAACTCCAAGGTATGCATACAGTGCTTCCTCGTGCAATTTAGTATACATAAGCCTATCTATGACGCATGTCCGGACAAAGCAAATAATGCATAGCTATTTAACGCCTTATGAAATGCTGAATTTCTTTTAGCGCGGTTCTCCTTCCAAAAAACAAGTTTCTCACGCTGACGTGAACAGAATGGATATCAACGGCTTACCAAAACTAGCACCACAGATCAACCCCCCTGGAAAAAGGGACACCCGCCGCCCAAATAGAAGATTGACAGAAATGAATCATCTGAATGCCAATGAGTAACACAGGAGAGGCCTAACAGCCCTAACCTACAATGTTCATGATGATGATAATAAATTACTTATCCTGATGGTAAATGCATAGGCAATATTACGAAAAGGTAGCTGGCAGTGTTTATAAGAACGAAGGTGCTGTCAAAAGTATATTAACCATTTAAAGACGAAGCGCAGACCGCTTAATTTAAAGACCCAGTCCGTACCGCGCTGTAAACACTTTTCATGTCGGTTATAAAAACCAATCAGTTTATGACGTAAGTGACACAAATCGCTGTTTGTTCTCAGATAAATACAAAACACATAATTACAGTGTGGGCAGAGCGCAGAAATGTTGAATGTTAAACATGTTGCTGCATCACGTAACCAGTAGGCTTTAAACGGTTAAATCCACAGAATTTGCAGTATCCGCCTAGTGACTGTAATGTGAGAACTGGACTCACACTTTGCCAAAGAGCAGTTAATAAATAAATTTGAAAACAGGATCCGAAGGTTCACAGCCCCAAATACCGAAGTTTCACATTCAAAACGACGATTTTGAGCCAGGTCGAGCGAATCTCTATTATCTTTAAAATGTATTTCTCTTCCTGTCTCAAAACTAGGGGAAGAGACTCATAACGATATGAACCAATGCATAATATGGGATTCTCACGGCGGTGACGGACACGGTAACAGCGTTCTGGGAAGTGACACCGCGAAGTTTGGTAGATAAATGCAGGGTTTCAAAGGAACTGTCTACGGCAAACACGGAAGCAGCAGGCTCCCAGATCACTTCGGTAATATACCAGACTAGAAGGCATCATATGAAATCAGTTTTGCATATTTAAGTTACCAGTCAGCTTTACAGACGGTGGGCAGATACACAAAGTATGCTCTTAAAGCAGTAAATGTTGCAACTAGCAGATTAAGTATGCTTTTAATTTTACCAGAAACATCATTCACACATATCTGTTCCCAGGTTTGTCTGTTTTAATAAACCGATGTTTGCAAAACATTAATCAAAAAGTCCCTTTCTATTCTTCAATTCGTTCTCCTTCCGCATCAGTCGGGAACAGAGTCTTATGACGTTAATAGTTAACACCAAGGAGAAGAGTCCGTAAGGAGAAGTAGCTAATCAAGAAATTCCCCTATTTTAAGCAACCCGAAGTTTATTTCTGGTGTTCACAACCGCCACGTGCCCCTATAGCGAAATACACAAATCCAGTCTACGCCCTTCTATGAAACCCCTCTAAAACATTTTAATATTATCCTCTCATTTATGTCCGGGTCTTTCCAATAGTCTCCATCCTTTATGTTTCCCCACTTGAACGCTGTATGTATTTCTTTTCTCCCACATACGTGCCACATGTCCCGCCCTATACAGATCAATATGTCCGCTGCCGGAGCCACATGACCTATGGATGTCCTCCCACTCGGTCATCCCACGGGGAAGAAAACTTGTGTCACTCTTCACCTCCATTACATACTCCTTTACAATAACGAATTATCAACAAAACTGAACCTGATTTTCTACTCCATATGCTTACGTTCAGTTCACAGTAGGCCGTAACACGGCTTAGGCATTCATTGGTGGCTTCTCATCGCTAAAGCCGCGTTTAGTCTTACGGCAGTCCATGTTCGCTTTATAGTGCAGATGACAGCGAATAAAGAAGCGCCTGAGTACGGAGTGTCTAGAAGAAAAGGCCTCACCATCGTCACTCTTCACATAATTTTATATAAAAGGAAGCTGTCGGTGGCTCCGATTACACGCGGCATAGCGTCTAATTATATTATAATGGCGACCAATTCATTGGAGGAGATATGAAAGAAAGATGGCATAGCCTGATTGAAGGTAATATTCCAGCGTTAGCTGAGAAAAGGCATAAAAGCCCATAGAACTGCCCGTGTCAAGGCTTATTAGAACCGGTGAACTGCCGATTATACAACAGAAACGTTAGTGGGTTGGCCAGCTTACCGGTAAGAAATACTATCAGGCCATCAATGTGGCGAGAAAGATGAATTGGGCAGGCCAGGCGGCATCCATGGTGATGGTTGAAAAGTGCATTTAAAAATGTAATCGAAAGCCTGCAGGGAAGAAACCACTTAGAAGACCCAGGCGCAAATTTGAGGATAATATTACAGTTTGTGTTAAAGAAAAAGGTTGGCCGGGGTAGCTCAGTCGGTATAGCCACTCGCTAAGGTCTGGACGGTCCGGGGATCGAGTTCCGGTGGGGGGCGAGATTTCCCGCACCCGTCCAGCCTCATATATAATAAGTGCCGGTTCGTTCACGGAGATAAAGCGGCCAGTGCGTGGCGCTGACCATCCAAACACACCCAGCGCTGAGGTTAAAGAAAGAGTAGAGTTATACTTCTATTCCTCCTCTGGGTCCTCGTGGCCTGTTAGAGGATGAGTTTTACCTTATTTTGTTAAAGAAAAAGTGTATGATGGTATGGACTGAATGTAGCTCAGAAAAGCAGCAAGAGACGAGCTTTTGTAAGGATTGTATTGAACGTCTCGGTTCCAAAAATGCAGAGAATTTCTGGGCCAGATGATTGCGTATTAGCTCGTCAAGGAAGATTCCGCTCCACGCAGTCTTTTTCCCTTATACTGGGGGCATGCAATTCTACGGTCCTGCCACGCCGATCATCTTTTCACGTAGTTCTCACACAAACACACATACACATATATCATCATCATCATCGTCATCATCATCATAAGAGGCCCGCACAAAAGGAGGCAGTGGCAATTTTCGTGCCTTCAATAGTCAGGCAGCAGTACCCCAGCATTTATCCGGATGGAGCGAAAAATATCACAAAACCCCTGTCATGACAGCCGATCTGTGACTCGAAAACCGAAGCCGGGAGTTCTCTAATGCAACATATTTTAATTACGTAATAGTCCTACACTTTAACAGTGTTCAGTGTGTTGTCTAATGGCACGTCCCTCTTATGAGGTCTTATGAAAATCTGTCAATGGCTTCAAATGTTTCTATGGGCTCAGGCGTACAGGATCCAATACAGAGAAGGAAACGGAAAAAAAAGACACTAGTAATATGACACGTGCCGTACGCTCCAAAGCCGCGAATGAAGTGCGTTGTGATATCATGCGAAGCTTCAGAACAACGGTACCCCAGGGACTAATATAAATATTCAACGCGTTAACTATGTTTTTAACGTTTCCAAGCACATGCATATTTCAGGGTGAAGAGGATCCGGTGCTACTTGTAACCCGATGGGGAAAGATGAGTTTTATAATGCACGGCAGGGCGGATGTTAAAAAGAATTATAAGACTGTTGGAGTGGTTTATGGGGTGCAAATCATACCCTTGTTGTGAAGGTTGAACCACACGGCGGAGTGGAATGCATCTCAGTGACGTGCTAAAAGTTTCGTACCTGCAGCCGTCAGATTACGACTGAACACATGTGACCTGGTGGAACAAACGTGACTCGCAGTAGCTGATTTGCCTGTTACCACAGGACGGCGATTTTCATTCCGTACACCACGTCGGCGTAAACGACATTCTTCGGAGTTACTAAATCATGCAATACAGTGTTTCCAAACATTATTTGCTCGTGGGTCCTTTTTTTTCGGAAAAATAAAAACCCACGAGTCATCGCATCCTCGCTCAGATAAATAAAGTGTCCAGATGATAGGTGTCTAAAATTAGATATTTATAACTCAGAACTGAATTTAGATAGCTATGAATACATACCCGTAGCATATGTAATAATTCATTGCACGATATGACGTTAATTAAAATTAGTGTCATTCGCTTCGTGGATACATTAAGTTTCTTAAATAGATATTCTAATGTTAAAATGCAGGCCAAAACCCACCAGGGGTTGTAGCGCCAATTGAAGAAGAAGAAGAAGAAGAATGGTAAAAAATCCTTAAGAAAACAAGAATAAAACTATACAATACACTAGACCTTCCAGTCTTGTTATATAGCAGCGAAACTTGGACTATTAAAGCAAGGGACGCCAGAACAATTACAGCAGCAGAGACGAAATACATCAGAAGAACAGCAGGATACACTTGGACAGATTGCAAAACAAATGCACAAATTACAAAGGAGTTAAAAATAACACCAACTTCGGACAAATTACTGGAATATAAGAGAAGCGGGATACAACACATAAATAGAATGCCTCGAAATAGATTACCCAGGGTAATGAAATACTACTCCCCAACTGGCAGAAAAAATTATTACATTCATCAAAAAATAAGAAAACTTCACAGTCGCCATTACAGAAATGTATCCACGGATCCACTAGAAACTGGTCGCGGGAGAAACCCGCAGAGCACACTTTGAGAACAACTGGTATATAGGGTAACAAGTTTTTCCGGCGTTTCGGAGGAACGTGCTGCCTCTATCTTCAGGTTGGCAATCAGATTCAGGTTACTGTTGAAGTAATAGGGGTGACGAATACGCCAAATCAGAGCCAGAGCAATGGAACATGGCACAGAACTCGTACCGAGGTCCTGGCAACTTTCCTAGGCAACTGAGACATTTCTTCCTCCAAATTACTTCAGCAGACATCTGAACCTATTTAAGTATCCTGAAGATTAATGCAGAACGCTCCGCCGGAACTGTGGGCACAAACTCATTATCCTACAAGATGAAAAAACATACTCGGTCATTTGTCAGCAATATCTGCCGTGAAATCCTGACTATAAACCACTTCAGCGTGCATATAATCCTGTTTGTTAAATCCATCCTACCACGCATTTTTTTTAATTTCCTACTCCAGCATGTCACAAACAACACAGGAGCCTTTGACGCCTCTAATATTTACGTCTGACGTAGTGGGAAGCTGTAGTTCTGCGTAACATATTTTAATCATAAATGAATATGTAATACGTTATTTAAGTTATCAAAGCAAGAAGAACGAGATGAGTGGGGCATGCAGTTGGTATGGGGAGAGGAGAGGCGTATACAGGGTCTTGGTGGGGAAACCTGAGGGAAAGGAAACAACTGGAAGACCCAGGAGTAGATGGGAGGATATTATTAAGATGGATTTTTAGGAAGTTGGATGGGGGCATGGACTGGATTGATTTAGCTCAGGAAAGGGACAGGTAGCGGGCACTTGTACATGCGGTAAAGAACTTTAGGGTTTCATAACCCTTATCCTGCTAACGTGGAAAATATGGTAAACTCCTAAAAATGCCAGCAAATGACTGACGGGATTTAATTCGGCGTTTAAAGGATAAAATCCAGGTAATTTCTTGACTAGCTGAGAACCGGTTAGCTTCTCAAGAAGCACTATGTTCCATGGAGTAAGTATGGTAATTGTGCCTAAGTCCGACACTGTGCCTATTTCCGACAGTCGCATGTTAGGCATGTAGTTAGTATTTTGACCGACATGTCGCAGCACTAATTGGAGTAGGTGTTCGGGTTGAC
>Ga0123357_10007985_pt1 | contig 13167 bp, 12 predicted proteins | sample TergutEmb28metaG_FD_89873 | JGI IMG/M metagenome (GOLD analysis project Ga0123357, IMG submission 89873) | Embiratermes neotenicus P4 segment gut microbial communities from Petit-Saut dam, French Guiana - Emb289 P4 | ecosystem: Host-associated > Arthropoda: Insects > Digestive system > Gut ...
CACACACAAACCGACTTGTTGGTACCGATATGTAGACGACACCTTTGTGATCTGGCCACATGGCCAAGACAAACTACAGGATTTCCTGCAACACATTAATGGACTCCACAAGAAGATACAATTCACCATGGAAATAGAGAAAGACGGCCACCTACCATTTCTAGACATCGATATAGACAGAAAAAACGACAGCTCCCTGGGCCACAAAGTATACCGCAAACCTACACACACCAATCTCTACCTCCAACACAGTTCCCATCACCATCCTGCCAATAAACAATCTGTCCTAAAATCCCTGACAGACAGAGCCAGAACTCTCTGCGACCAAGACTCCCTACAGCAAGAATTGGATTTCCTCACCTCAGTCTTCAAGATGAATGGATACAGCCCACAACAGATCAATCGAGCCATGGAACAAACCAGACCTACCAGTCCCGCCACAAACAAGGAAGACAAACCGGTTTCCACAGCATATTTACCTTACGCACAAACGATATATGGCCGCCTGAGTAGGATGTTGGCCAAACATAATATCAAAAGTGTTGCCCTTCCACATAGGACGATTTCCAGCTACCTGCCACCCTTCAAAGAAGCCATAGGACGGAGAACTCCGGGCATTTATAGCACCCCTTGTGAATGCGGGATTGTGTATATTGGACAGAGCGGTCAGACCATTCAACATCACATCAAGGAGCACAGTAGACACATAAAACTGGACCAGCCTAATAAATCGGCAGTAGCAGAACAGCATCAACCTTGACCACAAAATCAGATTTCAAGACACCAAACTCCTCTCCGCCCAATCAGGATACATGGACCGTCTCATCAGGGAGGCTATTGAACTGGATATGCATCCCCATAACATGAACAGAGAGGATGGCCTGAAACTAAGTAAAACATGGAAACCTTTACTACACCTTCTCAAGGAAAAGAAGCAGCGATTCAATGTCTCAAACAGTTCGTAATACCCTTATATACTCCCCCACCCATGCCCACTTCCTACTATCCTGACCCCCCCCACCTCTGATTGGTCCTGACCTCCTACCGACTGATCCCCTTCCTGTATAAATACAGGTCATTTCCAGCTAGTCCTCACTCACATTGCAGCACCTGTTGAAGATGGAACCGATACAGTGTTCCAAAACGTCGGTCTTTAATACTCGGACGCCGGGGAAATACCCAGAAGACAATTTATCATTACTACTACACGGCAGAAGTTTGAAGTCTAGGATGTTGTAATAACATTAGCCTACACTGTTATTGTTGTGGTGATGGAAAATAAAAATTGTTAATCTACAATAACTTAATAATCTGTTCAGTTTTTTTTTTCCCCTCTGCTGATGGTACAGCCATCACATTTTCTGCTCAGTAAATGTAGCAGTAGTTTGACTGATTATACATTTTAATTTCAGTTTGATACTGACATCAGATGTACCATTGAATATAGTATTTACTCCTGATGTATATTCTGAACATTCCTACAAAGTTTATATGAATATTTTTCTCTTACTTTTAGTGGGTTAAAAAAAGTGAGAAACTTTATGACACTGCCTAACTTTGAAATTGTATGTCACACCGTTTGGGTAATGGAAGTATGTAAGTTAATTGTAGTCACTGTGCACTGTGACAGAACACTAAGATATACATAATTTCATACTATGGCTTCCCTGAAGATGGAAACAATACATTGGTAAATTTGTGCCAGACTGCATGGTTTCACATCTCGGAAGACAGTAATCTTGATATTCACTCCCATGGGAATGTCAGATCTTACATATACTACCAACATTCCCAACATACAGGTTTTTGTTTACCTGGTGGTAGTCATCAAGTGAGTTTCCAGAATGTAGTGGTTTTAAAAGACTGGGAAAACAGACAGAGCTTACCAGAATCATTGCAAGGTCTCTCCAAACCCTGTGTCGATAAGTGTATGTGTAAATACTTATGCAAAAACCAGTACCTTGACTCCTGTGTTTGTGGTGTTTTGGCATGGTATTGTATGGGTGCTAGTTGTGTGGTGCAGAACACAGGCTTTGTTGGGTGTGCCATGTCCTAACCTGTCCTGCTTTATGTTGGGCCATTCTAGAGCAACTCTGATGGAGAGGCAGATGGCTCTGAGAGTACCCAGTCCTCCTCTATGGTAAGACATTCTCTAAGTACATCTTTGACTTGTGGCTTTGTATTTGTATTATTAACTGTTGTTTCGAGACTTCTTTCATAACCCGTTCCACTCCATTATTTATGTACTTTATCAATTTTACCCTTACCTCACTACATTTTTGTGCAAAACTTTCTCATTTGCTCGGAAGAGTCAATAAATGGATGATGAAACAGATTAATGAACTTACATGGGATGGTTTCCATTGTCAACTAAAGAGTAAACTGCAAGGAAGGTGGTATAAGCCCTGAGGTTGAATGTTTGCCCAACAAATGGCAGGAGAGTGTGGTAAACATATGTGTAAGGATTGTCAGCATGATTGAAAAGCCAGATCTCACCACTTCTATAATACTGTATTTCATTCCATAATGCATGCATTCAATTTCTAAAAACTTGTAATGGTAAGAGTATGTTTTTTATTTAAATTATTTATGTGTATATTGAACCTTTTCACATTCTGTACTGTGTTCTGCTCACCATTTCTTTTGTGCAGAGAAATGTTTTGCCATTCTAGATAATTTGATGCAAAGTGTGCAGTAGAGACAGAACACTTGTATTCCTGAACAGGAGTGTACCATGTTTTGGTCACTGCCACCATCTAGGATTGTTTTGAACAGTGTTGAAGGAATTGAACCTGTTTCTGCTAGTGAATTGGGTCCCTTAAAAAGTACTAGTGTATGGGTCCTGTGATAGAGACTAGCCCTTTGTTAGGGTCGGAACTTAATGGGAACTTTTGTAGTTGATAATGGAAGAGAGCCAGTTTACAGAGTTTGTGTGTGAGAAAAGCAAGGCAGTGGAAGACAGTGTTAAAAATAAATACAGTGTTTATTGTAACACATCATAATTAGAAATGTCTTCCTGCTCAGTGCTCTTGCTTGGATTTTATATGTGTTACTGTTTATATATATATATATATATATATATATGTGTGTGTGTGTGTGTTACTGGGATAGTACAGTTGGTAGAGTGACTAAGAGTATTTGCTGGGCTACCAAGGAAATGTGTTTTGATTTCTGGCAGGGCAAGAGATTATTCCCTTCTCTGTAGCACCCAGTATGGCTTTCAGATCCACCCAACTTTCTAATCAGTGGGGACTGGAGTTGTTTTCCCCAAGGAGCATGAAGCTGACCACTCACCTTCATCAAGTTCAGAGGTTAAGAATGAGTGGAGCTGTATCTCCTTTCCCCAGTATTCCTTCATGACATACGCAGGATTAATTGTATTCATATTCATATGTGTGTATACAGGGTGAAAAGAAGGATGTGCACAAGCTTTCCATAGTGTGATTTCTTGTTGAAAACTGAGTTGAAAAATGTCATACAACATATGTCCTCAGACATTTAGTTTTTGAGATACATGCAGTCCAATGGGGTAATGCACTCTCAGATGATAAAATGCATTGTTAGGTGTATTCAGGAAACAGGGCACAGAGCATGTCATGTCTGATTGAATTATGGAACACACAATGATGTGCTCTTAACCCTCAGTGTGTGTAATAATGTGGCTGGTACTAATGTGTGGGAATACATGCCGTGTTAATGTATAGCACCTGCCAATGCAGGTCCCTGTAAAGCAATAATTGCGGTTGTGGAATGAGCACTGTGGAGAAGCTAATGTGATATTGCACAAGCATTGGGTCCGTCCCAGCTGAGGGTTCTTATGGCACTTATGTGACAGTCAGTTACAAACGTACCACTACTTATGGCATGCACATTTGTGTCCAGATGATTGTCCTCTGTTGATGCAGTTTTGTGAATGGCTGTGTAATCAACATGATGTAGGTGAGCTCATATTACAGAACAGTCTGTGGACTTAAGGAACCGTGTTTGATGTGTGTGTGTGTTCATTATCTATGACAGTACCCTCTGGGCACATGATAATTCTCATGCTTTCCAGGAATGTGGGTATAAGGTCCTCTTGTGTGAAAATTGAGGTTGTTAGCAGTGGAGGCATTGTTGTTGGCTCTTATCTGCTACCTGGCAGATTTACTGCTCAAAAATACCACAATTTTGTGAACACTCCTCTACTAGGACTCATTAAAGGTGTGTCTTTAGTTGTGTGGCAGAGTTTGTGGTTTCAACGTGATGGTGCATCAGCACATTATGGTCAAGATGTCCAGTAGTGTTTGAATGTGACTTATCCCACTGTAACTCTCAAGTACCTATGGTTTGAACATTTCACACCTTGTGCTATTTGACGTTGATGTGCATCTCAGATATTAAATGTCCCAGTACATATGTTGTACAACATTTTCAGCTTATTTGTTTACAAGCAATCACACTATGCAGAGCTTGTGCAGGAATTTCTTTTCAGTGCACTTTCACACACACACACACACACACACACACACACATGCAGTTTTTCTGAATGCATTCAGTTTTTATATTAGATTTGATATTTCTGCATTTAATTGTATGGTATGGAATTTCTGGACCCAGGAAAGCAGTGATGGAATAAGTCAAGTACACTGTATGTTGGGCACATCATAACACATACCATGCTGCTCTAAATGGAGTATTCATTTTGTCTGTATCACCGGAAGGGTTAATATAATGTAAAGTCAGATTGGTGATCAGAGGTTGCTGTGATGCATTCTGTGTAGAAATAGTGAGATTGTATTTTAATCTTATGATTTTCACAGGTTCCAGATGGAGATGCTGCTGCAACATTTGATGCAATAGCAGCAACTTCAAGCTTTCAAACGACTGGACTGGGTAAAATCCCAGCTGACCCCTTCAAAATATCTGTCGCGGATGGTAAGAACAGTGAATTACTGGCTTTAATTATGACATGAAAAGTATGGGAGAGGAGGAAAAATTACATGGGTAATCTTGCTATTTATTTTCTGTAATGCTGTCATAGCACATTGGAGCATCGGGACTTTCTCTACCAGACTTGATTGTGATATAATTTTCCTTAGCAATTTTCATGGATATCAGCTGAATGTAAATGTTGCTTTGCAGCTGCATTGTGATGCACTTTTTAGATGATGTGTATTTAATTTTTACAGTATTGGTTGGCAGAAACTTCTGTGTATCCAACCAATTCATTCTTCCAGCCCAGCCATTTATGTACCTTTTAAATGCATGGTGATGAGTATCTTAATAAAGATGACTTTGATGATTTGGATGTGTAACTTAGATGGAATGCGTATGGAAGTTTGGTTTCTTGGTGGTGTCTGTTTGAAACATTAACAAAGAGAGGGGGATACAGTGTTAAGATGAATTTTGGAGGGCTAAGTTGTGAGAGTATGGAACCAGATTGAGCCAGCTCAGTGCTGTATTAGTGGTGATGAACTTGTAGGTTTTGTTATCTGAAGTGTGAGTACGTAGTTGGTTCTGTGATTTAATTAACTGTGTTTGTCAGTTTTTACTAAATGAGGTTAGTCCATTTGCTTACTGTTATTTGTATTAAATGTTATACCACTAAGTTCTGTTTTCTTATGTGAATTATTCTGTGGCTGCCTGGTGCCATTTCAGACAGGATTTTGGCCCTAAATGGTCAGTACTGCAGTACTGCACGTTAGGGTTACTTAAATGATGAGTGCTGCACATTAGACTCACTGGGGGCCAAATTAAATATGTGCAAGTAATGCTTGTCAAAGTCGGTGAATGGGCAGTATCCAAGTATGTGAGTTATTAAACTGACTTTCTTATGCGAATGTTGTCTTGAATATCTGAACAGTTATAGTGTCAGGCACTTCAGGAAGTTACAGTGTTCATTCTGTTTTCCTGAACTTCATGAATTTTTTTCCCTCCAAAACATTATATTCATGGTATCTTCTGTCATGAAAGAAACAAATGCTTTACAGACACGGAGGGGCTGATCTGTCAAGCACTGTTACTGGGCAATACAGAAGCTGCAGTTGAGCTGTGTCTACTGAATGGGCGTATGGCAGATGCCATCATCTTGGCCATGACTGGTGGTAGTGATCTCTTGGCTAAGACACAGTACCGTTACTTTCAGGTAACATGATACATATTATTGCATGAAGTTTTCCTTTTATTTGCAAGCAGTAGCCTTAGATACACAGTAAAAGCAGCTCTCTAGAATCCACAATCCTTCTATATAATATGTGTTTATAAATGCTGTTCCTACCTCACAGAAAACACAATGTGTCTGTTACCAAGACTAGTCAGTCAGTGATATTTATTGCTGGAATTATATAAAACACACACATACATTTGCTGTTTTGACTCAATGCAGAGTTTTTGAATGTTAAAGAAGGTTTTGCATACAGTTATTACTGTGGTTTGAAGGATTGAGTGGAAACTTTCTCTTTGTTCTAAGATATCTCTGGTTCTAAGCATATATAGTCAAATCGTATATAATTTCCCATAATAAATGGAAGGACTTGAATGTGGAAACAGAGAAAAATGTGAGGAACAGAAATTATTGTTTGTCTGCTCATAGAATGAAGGAAATAAATTGCCACCACCACGATTAGTAAGTGCTAATTCTTTAATTTGGCAGCATGTGTTGACCTCAGAGGGTTTGACCCTAGGAGGTCGACACATGTTGCCAATTTAAAGATATAACAGCTACTAGTTATGTTGATGGCAGTTTATTTCTCTTGTTATTATATCTAATACAACAGGATGACAAATGTAAAGGTTGTTAATGGAATATTTTTTTCAGTAAATTTGTCTGGGAAGGGATTTAGTCTATCATTGGCAAAAATGTACAGTGTACCTTGATGGAATAGTGGAAAAGTTAAATAAGAAAGATAAAAATAAAGCCACAAATATGTATTCTGTATGATAGACTTCTTCCCTTAATATGGAAATGCCATCCTCTGCTAAAATATTAGAACATTAGTAACTGTTTGTGGTGTTATAACACTGAAGCCTGTGTATGAATTCTTGTACCTTAACTGTTCTAAACTACTGTCTGCCTCCACTAATCAGAACTTGCTTACAGGATTATGGTTGTGACACTGAAAATTGATTCAGTCTTAAGTTAATTAATGCATTGCTTTGGATGTAGGTGTACAGCATTACATAAGATGGAACATTATGAATGATGCATAATTAAAAACTCAGAAGGAAGGAATTATGATCCATGCAACATTTAAGTCAGGGCCATGCAATGCCTCTAGCAGGCAATGATTTTTCACCATTGAGGTCTGGGTTAGATCTTAAGCCAGTCCATGTAGGGTTTATGGTGGACAGAGTTGCACTGGGTTAGGTTTTCTTTTGAGTATTTCAGTTTCTCCCATCACTCATTTTGCTCCACACATGTATTTAATGTATCATTGATAGCAATTGACAGCAGTATCAAATAAAACACTTTTCTTTCACTTTGCCCCTGCCCCTCATATTTAGGTGAGTTATTTGCAAGTTTGATTTAAAAGGAATGCTCTGATTGGTCTCGTCACAGCAAACAAAAGGCTACCTTTCAACGATAATCTCTGCGGTAGTAACAGAAGACTGGAGTCAGGTAGTTGGGGCATGTGAGGTTGACAGCTGGAAGGAAGCCCTGGCTGCTGTTCTGACGTACACAAAGAATGATGAGTTTCCAAGTCTCTGTGGTAAGAACAGAGTTGTCATTGTTTTCAGGTGATAATACTGTGTTCTTTGGGACATGTTTACCAATGTTTGAGTTTTAGACGAGTCACCAGTCTCCAAAATGTCATTTGTAGTTTGAAAACATTGAAATGTTTACAAGGTGTGACAAGTATGTTTTCAGAATCCCTTCTATAGGGACCACGGTAGCACAGTGGTTAAGGTGCTGTGCAACAAATTGGAAGGTTGCTGGTTCGATCCCAGCTGGTGTCTGTGGATTTTTCATTGACATAAAATCCTTCCGATCACACTATGGCCCTGGGGTCGACTCAGCCTCTAACAGAAATGAGTATGAGGAGTATTTCCTGAGGGTAAAGGTGGCCGGTGTGTGTGTGTGTGTGTGTGTGTGAGGCTGACAACTTTACCACCATCCTGCGCCATTGTCACGAAATCTGGGAACCTTAAATTCCTAGAACCCTCTGGGCCACTCTGGGCCTGTAACGGGACTGCTTTAATCCCTTCTATAAAGCTGTGTTTATTTACACACAGGTAGCTTTGGTCACACACAAAATAGCCTCTTTGCACAGCAGTATGCTTACGGAGCCTGTGTTTCCACTTTTCTTCACACATGTACAATAGAAATTATCAAAAATTCACATATGTGCATTACCATGTCTGTCATCAGCCCACATGTAACATCTTCAATTTAGTTATGCCAATGGCATAAATATCTGTTTTGTAACCTAAGAACCACTTAACAGATTTTCATGATGATTTCTGATGTTGGATGGTTGGTTAGAACTGGGTGCAATGGTTAAAATGTAGCAGTAGTAACAGACACTTCACATGAAGATGTGCTGGAATTTTTATGTGCATCTTGATCCTAATTCACTAAATATTTCCTATAAGAAAAGTGATACAAACAAGAAGTCGTAGAAAAAAAATGAAAGACACAGTTTATGCCAAGTGCACTTTTTCTTGAGATTTGTGAACAAAAGGAGCTAATATACTTTGTTTATTATGGTGTGTGCATGTTCATTAACATGTGTCTTGTTGCCATGTATGTTATTTAGTAACTAACTTGTAATTATTTGTAACCTCACTGCACAGACTGAAGTTTTGGGGACTAGAAGGTGCCATATGTTCTCACTGGAAATGTATATAATTTCTGCTAGTGCAGGTGCTTGCTGCAGTGTTTTTGCCATATACAGCTTCAGACTTCAGCAACATTGCTATATTGCAATCATTAACATGTACGAAATGTTTGATAAAAAGGAATTTATAGTGATATTTATACTATCTCTCTACAAAATTTCACATTCATGCCTCTAGAGGCTACTTGGGCATTGTGTTCAAACTGTGAACCAAATTTTTTAAGTTTTGCATTGTCACAAGTTGCACATAAATAATGAGATTGTGTGGTACTTCCAGTTGTTATGGGGAAAGAAAAATGTCATGCATTTAGTCTGATTGGTTGACTGCACTGTTGTCGTCTGTATGGAAGTAAGGACACTAGGAAACTGCAATTTGTAAACAGATGCCTCTCCCAGACTGGGTCACACACCAAGTTTCTGGAAGTGCATGGGTAGTTGCTTTTGGTTGCATAGCCCCATTCTCCTGGCATGAGCTTCCAGCCACAGAATAGTAGGCACACATGAAGACAAGGGAAGAGATAGGAAATTGTAACTGAAAATCAGTTCCCTCCCCCAGCCCATGTTCATTTTGAATGTATAATCATGTTCATTTTGAATGTATAATCGGGGAATAGGGTAGGAAGCGCAAACATATATTCCAAGATAATGTAAATATAACATTGTTGTTATGAAAGTTTTGTTTGGGACCTGAAAAACATGCATAGAATCAAGGAAAATTTAGATTCAAGGAACATAAATGAAAGCTTTGCTGTGTTGTAATGTTAACTGCAGTAGTTGTATGTGTGAAGCCCTTCTAGATGGTGCTTTTGGATCAAAACACATCATGTTAGTTTCAAAGAGGACTAATTAATGGATTTTGGGGCATAGGTAATGGTTAATTGTTCAGTTATTTCATAACACAATGGAATGTGTTTGAATGTAAAAATTGTAATCTTATAATGTATTATAACTGCTTTAAAGTGTTAATTACCATATGTTGTTTTACTGACAAGGAATGCATTCAAATTCTGGACAAAGAACAAGTGTTTCTGTTTGTAGAAGGTAAGAAAATAGACTAAAAAGTGGGTAGTGACCATCAGCTATCTTCTAGGCAGACATGCAGTGGCAGGCACACTCCAATAGTTGTGTGAAGAGAGTTGTCATATGTCTGAGGTGTGTGAGACATCTCTTCAAATACACCAACCAAATGCACATTACATATTTGATACATATCTTTACCTCCCTTCTGCTACATGTTTTGGTGTATTTCACACCATCTTCAGGGAGAACTATGATTGCTTATTCAGAACCATCTGATGTCTGATGGGTGAGAATGCAAGGAATGAGAAACTTCAAAATGCTGAGGTATGTGTTCATTCTGTCATTCTGTTTTCATTGTGTCAAGCAGAAATGCTAGGAGCACGGTTGGAACATGAGAGTAAAGGTGCCGTATCTCTGAATGCACAACTGTGCTACATTTGCGCTGGCAACCTGAATAAGCTCATAGAGTGCTGGACAGCGACAGAGAAGACTGACACTCCAGCCAAGCTACAGAGTTTGGTGGAAATGGTGATGCTGCTTATAAAGGCAGTGGAGCAGCAGGGACGGACCATTGAAATGTCTGGCAAGGTGGCAGAAGTCTTATCACATTACGCTGCTGTGCTTGCTTCCCAAGGCAAACTGACGGCAGCCCTTACATATTTGCAGAACTCTGAGAATGTAAGCACTCTTCTTATGGTCATTTATCATAACATTAAAATTATCAGTGAAAAACTGTAAATATTAGTATTCACAAATGTGCAGATGTTATGAATTTTATGCTGAAGAAACAGTACTGAATTTTGCATTGACATTCTATCTCCAACAGACTTGAAAATTTGTCTTGTAGTATGTTTATTGATCTTACGTTTCATTTTCATTAATGCCACTAATTTTTATTAGTTAAAGATCTAGCATAAAAATATAATTTAGTATATAATCATTGTTGTCATTTGGTTCACAGGTGCACAGATTTTTAATTCTTTAAATTTTCATTTATATAGAAGGCTTATTTACCTCAACTCAAGATGTTTTATTTGATTATAGTCACCCTTTTTCCACCACAAATCCCATATGAGTTGTCGTGGATGGAAGCGGGGCCTCCATTGTGAGAAGCTCTCACCACCCATGATATGTCACAGAATTATCAGTATGGAGTGTGAGGGTCAGATCTGCTTTGTGGCTGTGTGTGAACTTGTAATACTTACTTACTCCATCGTGCAGAGTCCTTCTTGAGAGGCTAGCTGGTCTGCAGCTAGTCAAGAAACTCCCCGCATTTCATGGAACCCGAAGGTTCATTACCGCACTCACAAGCGTCCGCCACCTGTCTGTATCCTGGGCTAGCCCAATCTAGTCCATGTACACACATCCCACCTCCTGGAGATCTGTAACTTGTAATGGAATTGATTTTTATATCCCTGTTTGTATGTACAGGAACAGATGATGTTGTTGCGTGATCGTCTGTACAAAACGCTCGGCCTGGGCCCAGCTTACCAGCGACAGCAACAGCAACCACAGCAGCAGCCGACTGTGTCTCACACTGTGGGTAGGACACCTGCAGCTGTTCAGCAGTCCCCATTCCCCACCCAGGTGAGCCTGTAATTTCTTATCTCTAAAATTTATTCATTCCATTGGCGTGTGCAGAATGTGACATTTCCTTGCCATTCTCAGGAGCTTCTTCCATTCCTCTCTGTTATGTACTTTTTCCTGCCACCCTGACTATTCTTCCATCCTCTCTCACCTCAATCTTGCCATCTATATCTTGGTCTGCCTTTCAATCTTGTTCCAAAATTCATATATAATACTGTTTTGGAAATTCTATTTTCTTCCATTCTCTGTACATGCTGAAACCAACATAATCTAGTTAACCTTATTGTCTCTATTATAGTAGGTTTTTTAACACTTGTATAAATTTCTTTATTGGTTAATATCCTCAAATTTTCTTTTTCATTGTCATATACTGGGCCTACAATTCTTCTATATGCTTTCTTTTAGAAAATGTTCAATTGCTTTCTATACTCTCTTTGTTAGTGTCCAAGTTTCTGATGCATATGTTAACGTTTTGTCTATTATTGTGTTCTTTAGTCTTAATTTTAGTTTCTTTGATATGTTTTTATTTTTTAAAAAATTTTTGTAGCGTAAAATATGTTTTCTTAACATTTTTTATTCTTTCTTGCAATTCTATTTGGTTATTGTTATTCATTAAGTATAACTCCTAAATATTTAATATTTTCCACTCTTTCAAATTTGTAATTTTTTATTTTCAAATGTCCTATTTTATTTTTCTTTAAACTTTTTTTCCTTTCCACTATCATATATTTTGTCTTTTTGGTTTATCTATAGTCCGAACTCTGGCAGTGTTTTCCATTTCTACAAAAAGTTTTCTTATTACTTGTTTTTAAGCTTTCGCTGTGTTCTAAATGTAATTTATTCCTTTTTGGGTAATTGCCCGGCATCTGAGTTTTAATTGCCGACCTGCCTATGAAGATGGAACCGATAGTGAGTTCTGAAACGTCGGCAATTAAAACTCAGACGCCGGGGAATTACCCAAAAAGGAATAAATTACATTTTCTTATTTCTGTTTCATTTTTTCCAATTAATGCATTGTCATCTGCATATGCCTATACATTCAGTTGTTCTTTACCAATCTTTATACCACTAGGAACTATTTTTATACTTTGTATCACTTTTTGTAATGCCAAATTAAATAATATTGATGATAAAGGGTCACCCTGTTTCAAGCCTGTTTAGCTTCAAAAAAAGATGCCAATGTTCCTTCTATTCTAACCGCACTTCTTGTCTTTTGTACACATGTTTTACACATATTTATTAATTTTGTAGGAATTTTAAATTTTTTCATACATTCCCACAGTGTATCTCTATGTATAGAGTCATATGCCTTTTGGAAATCAATAAATAAATATTGTACACTCTGATTATACTCCCAAAGTTTCTCGTTTGTTATGTTCAATGCAAATATGTTGTCAGTTCAGATCTTCCATCTCTAAATCCATTCTGATAGTCCCCCATAACTTTTTTAACCTTTAGGCGATGGGATTTAAATGGCTACGGTCACCCTTCGCGTACGACATTATTTTCGCTAGGCATTTAAATTTTAGTACATGGTTTACAAAAGACTTTTTTATTCCAGGAACCAAAAAAGATTTAATAATGGATTAAACGGCATTTTTTGGGAAATAAGACGGAGCCGTTTCTGCATGTGTTCAAGAAATCAGTAATAATTTTAGTTAATGAATAGATAAAAAAATTTAATGGATTATGCAAAAATTTCAGTTTCCTTTACTTACATATTGGCTTGATTCCACAGTTTTTC
>Ga0123357_10007986_pt1 | contig 13166 bp, 7 predicted proteins | sample TergutEmb28metaG_FD_89873 | JGI IMG/M metagenome (GOLD analysis project Ga0123357, IMG submission 89873) | Embiratermes neotenicus P4 segment gut microbial communities from Petit-Saut dam, French Guiana - Emb289 P4 | ecosystem: Host-associated > Arthropoda: Insects > Digestive system > Gut ...
ACAGATATTAACATTACAGAAACCACATATTCCTGCCAGTTTCAATATGTATTTGGTAATCAATAAGTGAGTAATAGCTGTCAAAGTTTCAAACTTCTCTGGCCATTATCTCCGTAACCGTTACACTTTGGATATAGGTGTTTTGGGTTATATCGGTATAGTTTAACTAAGGAACACTCTCCCGAAGTCTGGCACATTCCTCCTGGGACATCCTGCATATATATATATATATGTGTGTGTGTGTGTGTGTGTGTGTGTGTGTAGGCCTCACATGCTGCGTGTTTCTTTCAGAATCCCATTTGAAGTTCTTCTGTGGACACATCCCAACTCTATTTTGTCTTTTGCTGCAGTCTGTTAATCGAATTTTCAAAATTGCGAATCGTTAATTGTATTTTGGGTGTGTCGTGAGCTTCGTGCAGTTAACTGTGCATTTATTGGGTTAAGAGACTGCATTTCCGTGTTTTCATGATCTGTGTGCAGACAGTTTTGTGTGTATTTGTGGAGAAGACACTTTGTGTGTATTTGTGGAGAAGACACTTCGTGTGTATTTGTGGAGAAGACACTTTGTGTGTATCTGTGCAGATGACAATCTCCGGCCTCACTTGCGTGTTTATTAAACAGAAATTATTTTGAATCAATATAATAGAGTATATAGAATATAACGTAATATATTATATTGAAATATATAATATATATTATTTATGTTTATATTATATGAAAGACTTTTATAATACGTTAGTGCCAAGCCAAAGTTAATTTTATGAGAAGATGTCTCAGATGTTTTCAGTTTATTGAACTATGTTGTTTTAAGTTCATATTATGCTACTTCAAATGAATAAGTCGTAATGAATTGGAAAGGATGCAAATGGAGTAAGCAGTGACGTAATATATGTTACTGTCATGTTTCTTTTTTTTTGTGGGGCTTTAGAAAACCACGGAATCTTTAGTCAGGGTTGTTGGGTTCCAATTATGAATAGAACCGGACACATCGCAAAGAAGTGTTCTGTATTAAATTATCTGTACGTACGGTAGAAGTGACAGCCAGTTACGAATGTGGTCTTAACGCCGGGGATGTAAAACGGGCACAACTGTGATGACTTATAGGTCTTTGTGTCCTTCATTTCTAACAGTAGTATATAGTTTGTGTGGGCCCGGTAGCTCAGTCAGTATAGCGACTGACAACGGGCTGGACGGTCCGGGATCGAATCCCGGTGGGGACGAGATTTTCCGTCCGTCCAGACCGTCCCTGGGGCCAATCCAGCCTACTGTACAATGAGTACCGGCTCTTTCCTGGAGGTAAAGTGTGGTCGGGGCGTGCTGCTGACCACTCACCCCTTTCTAGTGCCACGGTCGTGGAAGAGTAGAGCTATACCTCTACCCACCCTCCGGGCCACACCGGGCCTGTAACGGGATCACTTTACCACTTTTTTTAGTATATATTTTGTAGGGTGCTGTTGAAGATATCTGGCACTAACAGGGACGACGTAAAAGGGGAAAGGTGAAGACTGCATGATGAGGAGTTTCATGATTTGTACTCTTCGCCAGACATTGTGCGGGTGATCAATCAAAATGAATGAGATGGGCGGGACACGTAGACTACGCAGACAGAGAGCCGAGGTGCATACAGGATTTTGGTGAAGAAACCTTGGGGAGAGGGCTCACCTGGAAGACCAAAGCTTATAGGTGGGGTGATAGTATTAAAATGTATTATGAAGACGTAGGATGGGGACATTGACTACATTTATCTTACTTAGAGCAGGAACAGGTAGAGGGCAGTTGTTAACACAGTACTGAACTGACAGATTCTACAAACCTCGGGTAATTTCTTGACTAGTTTCTCAAGAAGGACACTATTCCGTAATGTTAGTTAGTTAATTAGTTAGTTAGTTAGTTAGTTAGTTACCGTGCTGTTTGAGTTCATATTTTGTATTGTGTACGTAAAGTAATATTTGCAGATAAATATAATTTTATTTCACATTTTCAAATATAATTTCTAGTTTTATGAATATGTCACAGAACTTGTGGTTTTTATAAACAGCACCTCGATATACATCGTATTTAACATAAAATGTGGATGCAATTTTAATACAAATATTTGCGTATTTAACTTTAAAAAGCCCTTCCATATACGATGTATTTAACATAACATACATATGCCATTTTAATACGTACATTTCTGTATATAATATTAGTGAGTTTTTTTAACATTTGCTGATGGTTTACGAATTTAAAGGAACATAGTTAAAAATAATCTGTACCTCATTACAATGCGATTTCTGTAATGCTATAAAAACGATAAATTTGTTTCTGCGATGAACAAGAACAAAGTCCGGGTATGTAAACTGGCCTTATGGTACCTTTAAGTTAAAGTTCAGCTTAGAATATGCCACGAAGATACGTTGGTGCAGTACTAGGTGTATATATGTGTACTTTTTATTAAACGCGACTCTAATGGGCGTGTGTGGTCAACGCCACGCCCGAAGGAGTAATTCTTTTTCCCCCATGGTGCAACAGCCCCTAGTGGGCCAGGGCCTCTTCATCGAAATTTCGCGATTACACTCAGACACATCACACTCGGTAGGATTCCTCTGGGCGAGTGATCAGTCCGACGCAGTGACCTCTACCTGACAACACATAATACTCACAAGAGACAGTAATCCATGCCCCGGCGGGTTTCGAACCCACAACCCCAGCAAGTGAGCGGCCGTATACCTATGCCTTAGACCGCGCGGCCACTGGGATCGTACGATGGAGTAAATATTTCTGAAAAGTACGGGTACTATTTGGAGAGTTCCCTTTTGTTATTCTGGGTTGACTGAAAATACTTCGGATACATACAAACATGACTAACGCAATACGGAACCTAAGTAACGATATACACATGGTAATGTCCTGTGGCAAGTGACACCGTGTTATCTGAGGAATCTTCTTACCTCATCCATCAAGGCAGATAAATGAACCTTGCGAGCAAAGAAGGCAACGAACCAGTCAAAAAAACAACTTGCCATCCCTTGGTATTCGTACTTGCGTAAGAATGGCGCGCACATAATTTTCAAACTGTTCGCTGCGTTCCGCATTGCATCTAAGTAATTGCCAAAGTTTGACACCCTACTGAAGTGCTGAAGGTACAGATAGTGGCGCACAAGGTATCGGCGGTGGTTCGTATCTGAACTGTGGCGATTTGTAATCGTGTTCACAGAAATCTGCCTCTGTTCTGTCTCTTGGTACAGCTAAATTTATTCAACTCCTTCGCACATTCCTTCTTTAAACCCCGTTTTATCCTTTTGAAGTTTGAAACAATTGTAAAGTGCTTTTCTGGCCAGTGTTTTACTTTACCCAACAGAGCACTGTTTTGTGTGAACTCTCCCCTTCTTTGTCCGCCTGTCTTTCTCATAAATATTGTATATAGGGGAAGACGAGTATAGAAAGTTGGTAAAATTATACTGACAAGGGAAACCAAGTACTGGGAGGAAAATCTGTCCGAGTGTCGCTTTGTCCCTTACGGAACTCAAGTGGTTTGTCCCGTTATGCAACTTAGGCCTCCGCGATGAGAAGCCGGCGAATAAACTTGAAGCGTGAATTTATTCGATTTATGCATAAACATCTATCTCCTACTCACAGTAAACACAATGCGTTTCCAACCGTTTAATGTTATTTACTGCAGCGATCTGTATGTATTGTGAGAGACTAATGAAACACACTGATATTCTGTGTATAAAAATATTGAGATTGTTGAATGCGCCTGCAGGTGGTGCAAGTTACCATGCAGTATGTTTTACTTCGTTAGTATTATGGTCACGCATACTAGTGCCGTCTGAATGGTCTGTTATTTTCCTATTCCGTCTGCACCATTGCACTCGTTCTTGTTTTTCCATGGTTGCCAGATAGCTCAACTTATTCGACATTTGGCAGTCAACTGTTACATAGTAAATACTGCGAGCTATATTAGACGCTGAGTCATTACTTTTTCTTCCTGTTTGTTTTTCCTTCTAAAGTCAATATGTTCTCCAGAAAACTTCATTTTAAATCACCATTTTCTCATAGGTTGAGTTACAGCACATAATTATTTCATTCTGCATTAGGGAAGACATCGTTTTCACTAACAAAATCCAATATGACTAAGTTGTAAATTTTAAGCTCGTGGTTCCGTGCATCGTAATTCAATGTGAATAAAAATCCAACAGATGCAAAAGTATGCAGATATTTATTTACTGCAAAGCTACTATACATGTTTCGGATATCGCAGCACCCATCATCAGGAGTATCAAAAACTGTACCCGCAGCCTCCGGTACAGGTACAGGAGGCTGCGGGTACAGTTTTTATTCACAATGACTAAGTTGTATTGACGGATTTGTATTAATTTTTTTTTTGTAATTATTACAGTTTTCATATATGATCTGTCTAGGTCATTAAAGTGGTCAGTTGTCCAAAATTATATTATGGGACATTAGACACTTTGAGCGTTTCAAGATTAGCATTATGTGTTCAAAGTGCAATGTAAAAGTTCAATAAAGTTTGTATTGTAACGGGATGTATAGTGCTGGACGTATAAATTGAAAGCGAAATGAATTACTATACACGTACATGCACGCTTGCACATTTTAATGCAGTTTAATTCATGCATGTTCCCTCTTGAATTTCTAATTGCCCTCTTCAATATTATACCCACAATGTGATCTTTTGTCCGATAAATCCGATTTTACGGGAAGGTAAATTCCAAATGTGTTCAGGTAAAGGCGTTTGTACTCTATTCTAGCTGAATGGACGTAAAAATAGTCAGAATGAAACAAAGGAGAGAAAACGAATGTTTCAGAGGCTAAAAAAACCCTCTTTTGAACTCTCATTACGCTTTGTCCACTTTCTCCAAAATTAAATATTTAACGTCTGCTTCAAATGTGAAAGTTATTTGCTCGCATGATACACACTGGGATCGTTAGGAGTTTAATGTCGTACATTTATGATGATAATTGTAATTCTTACAATGACACGTTAATATTGAGAGTGTTACGATTGATGGATGCATCTTATATTATCTGATGAGTGGACAAACACAATACTATTGCTTCTAGTACAGATTCGCCTCATCTTCCCTCTGAACAGCTGACCGCACCTTCTGTAAATAAAAGCCTGTTTTTGTTTGCTGTTATTGTAACTTAAAATAGCGAAGGCGTGATTTAGTTTTCACTTCTTGCGATACTGCAGACCAGTATTTCAGTTTCCATATCTTTTAATAAACACATAATATACTCATTTAATAGAGAGGAATTTGTAAACAGGCTGATCCCCGTGGCCGCGCGGTCTAATGGGTCGGTCTGCGACTGCTCACTTTCTGGGTTTACGGATTCGACTTCCGCTGGGTTCATGGATGTCTCTCGAGAATGTTGTGTGTTGTCAGGTAGTGGTCTCTGCGACGGGCCGATCCCTCGTCCAGAGGAGTCCTACTGATTGTGTGTGTGTGTGTGTGTCTGAGTGTGATCGGCTGCAACACTTCTCTGCTCCTAATGCGTAGGTAGAAGAGGTCAGACAAATAAAGATTTTTAAAAAACTCTCCATGTATTTGTTATTTGTGTTAATACATTTCAGTCAAATATCTTAACTGAAATGGTAGGAATAAATTTAAATATATTAGGTGAAAGTGCAAGCGTTTGAGAATATTAAATTTTCAGAAAGTGATCCTTCCTCCTCCTGCTTTCAAAACCCGACCCGTATATTTTTCTTGTGCCGTTAGTTGTTAGTTGCACGTAGGGAATTTACGTGAAGCACGGAACTGCTGGTGCGTAATGAGCTTAGCCTGTAGATTACAGACAACTAACTGGGCTTCCTTGCGGTATCAGTTCCTTTCGAATGTGGTGTCACGTGGCTGGTTCTGTTGCTATCATCAGGTTAGAACGTGGTGTTCTTTGCACCCTGTGAAGTCGTATGAGGAAATGGAGGTACAGCTCTACTCTTAAACCCGACCATTTATGGGGCGAGTGATCAGTCTCACGTTCCGATCTCTTTAACTCTCCGGGAAGGAGACCCGCTGTCCGCATAGGATTGGCTGGGTGGTCCCTAAAATAGATCTGGATGCATCATAGGAGAGAAAATTTCTTATTCCTTCCGGGAATTGAACTATGATTAGTCTGTCGTCCGTGGGCCGGAATAGCGTAGTCGGTATAGCTACATGTTACGGGCTGCACGGTCCGGAGATTGAATGCCGGTGAGGTGCGAGATTTTCTGCACTCGTGTAGACGGGCCGTAGGGCCCACCCAGCCTCCTCTACAATGGGTACCGGGTCCTTCCCGGGCGTAAAGCGGCAAGAGTGTGGCTTTGACCACCCAACCATCTAGCGCCGAGATTAAAGAAGAGTAGAGCTATACCTCTACTGCTCCTCTGGGCCTTCGTGGGTTGTTGTAGGGAGAATTTCAGTCGTCCAGCTCGTAGCGTAGTGTCAACACTGACTCGGCTATTTTGGGCTTTCTTTACCATGCAAAACAATAAAAATGTCGATCTTACACTGCAGGACAAATAGATTACTTTTTAAAGCCATGGATATGTACAAGCTCAATATCACATATCCAAAAGAAATTCCTTCTTATTTGTACACCACTGCGCGACGAAGAAAGCAGAACCAGCTACATAAACGTTGTTTTAACAAGAAACTGGACGACGTAAAGGTTAATTCAATGTATATTCAATGTCAGTCGCGGATCGGGTATCGTAGTCGGTTTAGCGACTGGCTACGGGCAGGACGATCCGAGGATCGAATCCCGGTGGTGCGAGATTTTCCACACCTGTCCATACCGGCCCTGGGGCCCACCCAACTTCCTGTACAATTGGTATCGTCTCTTTCCTTGGGGTAAAAACCTGCCGGAGCGTGACACTGACCCCTCACCCCTTCGAGTACCGTGATCAAGGAAGAGTAGAGCTATACCTCTACTCACCCTATGGGCCGTACAGCCTGTAGAGAGCCTCAGTGCCTGTACAAGTGTACACTTTAACCCCCCCCCCCCTTTTACATCAGTTACGGGTCCTAAATTATTGACAAAAAGAGCAGGTCTTCTGACTTACCATTTACGTCAGTCCACAGTGCGGAGCCTGCATTGACTAATTATCTCTTACTGAGTTTATCAGTATGCTTCGTCCGTTAAATTGAGTGCTACCTTTTACACTTAATAACCACAGCCAAACAAATATTAAAAATGGCAGGATGTTCAAAAATAATTAATTATACACGTAGTAGAAAACAGTCGCCATCTCTGTTACATCATTATGTGTGGACTCTGTAAGGAAAGCGACAAAAATTGATACCCTGGTATACATTCTTTTAAGTACGATTCGAATTCGAGACACACACAGAATTGCCAGAATAAAGAAGAACTCGATCCTAGGAGTGTATTTTAACGATCTATTATAACGTTATGTTCATTGGACCGTGCATCATTGTGATAGTTGAAGAATAAAAGACCAACTTGATGTCACTTGCTATTTTATTTCACTTCTTATGTGCTCAACATGTTTCGGAAATTAATACATCCATCATCAGGATCTTGCCACTATTCTGTTGAATTACCATATTGGTCGTATTGTTCTTGGTTCGATGTGTGTTGGAGTTTCGGTGTGGTTGGGTTGGAGTGGTATCCGTGTAGCAGGCTGAAGCACAATAAATTTGCATGTGACATCAAGTTGGTCTTTTATTCTTCAACTATCACAATGATGCACGGTCCAATAAACATAAGATTCGTGTGATCTGCATATTCTCTAATAATGTTAGACACCCTGTAACTAAGCATTTCACTGCACTTCACCCAACTACACTTCACTCCACTTCACTACACTGTTCGACGCTTCACTTCTTCCCATTTAAACTTCACCCAGCTACACTTCACTTTTATTCGTGTTGCAGGCTTCAGCCTGCAACACGGATAAAACTCCAACCCAACCACACCGAAACTCCAACACACATCGAACCAAGAACAATACGACCAATATGGTAATTCAACAGAATAGTGGCAAGATCGTTATGATGGATATATTAATGTCCGAAACATGTTGAGCACATAAGAAGTGAAATAAAATAGCAAGTGACATCAAGTTGGTCTTTTATTCTTCTACTATTTTACCCTGTTTTTTTGTTGGACTGATTGCTGCAGAAGGGAATGTATCGTTTTCGCCTAGCAACTTATTCTTTCTCAGTCATGCCTTAACCGTTTGTCGCCTAACGACCACTATAGTGGTCGTACCGCACCGCTAACCTCTAAACGTTGCATTTTATATATTTATTCAACAAATATAGATACTGAATATTTTAAATACTGTATGTACTGTCCGTTTTTTCCTCTTCAAAATGTAGTTTGTTTCGTAATTCTAACATATTTGGTTCCTGTTTTATTCACATTTTATATACAGGATGTGCTAAAATTAAAAAAAAAAAATTCCGGCGCCAAAAGGTTAAGTAAAGTTAGTATAAAATCCAGAAGGAATCTTTCTAAACATCCATCAAAGTAGCTACATATTTTTTGCCAAAAATTATATTGATTTTATCGGATATGTAATAATTTTGAAGATTTATTTCCCTGTGTGGTGTGGTAAGTAGTTGCCTTTCCTATTAGCTCAGTTTTTGTATCTTCAATGATAACCAGTCCAAGCAGAGTGGGTCGTTAAACCACGAAAGTGAAGGCACCACGATCCTTCGAAACGAAGGTAAATTTCTAACAGTAGACTCGCTTGCAATCTCATAGGACTTAAATCTTCAACAACACCCCTGTGCGACCTCACGTATCTCAAAAGAGATTTTATTATGCCAGTGCTTTTACGCAACAATAATTGAATAGAAATGAATAAGCACAAACATTTTAGCAATTAAAACGTTCTCTGGAAAAAGGTAAAGCTTTACCTTATCAAGTCCTGAAGACTCAAAAGGGGGATGGAAAATTGTGCTTCCATCCTTCCTATGACACACGCCACAACTAGGACGTCAGAGTTGTCAATTCTGAGCGTCAGTCCCACTTTATGAGCAAATAAATACGTTAGTACTCATTTAAGTTAGAGGTTGAGTGCGGCCCGGACAAACGAAAGCGAACAGAAGGAGTAGGTCATTTAAAAATTTCCGATGTCCCTACTGGGTATCGAAACCGGAACCTCCCGTCTTGTGGCACATTGCCAAAACCAACTGTGCATCACATTATTCTAAAAAAAGTCTTTTGAAAATTCATCTTGAAGTCTACTATTCACAGTACTGTGTTGGACGATAAATGCCATCTGTCAGACACTGGAAGCAACTACATCTTCCGTTAGTGAGAAAAGTAGGCCCGTACACTTAGTATTCAATCGTAGGTCATCAATATTATTTTACGCACTGAATCTTCAGGCTCGTGCAAATGACAGATTCGAGAATAATTTTGTGCTGCTAACTTTACTGGCAGCCTGTACATGGGTTTATGCATCTGAATCTCGGCATGTTTCCCTCCAGCAATTCATAATCCAGAGGTATCGTAATTTGTATCGCAATAATCGTAATGCTTGTCGATTATCATACGTAAATAACGTGGCACACGATATCAGTTTAGCCTACCTTAACTGGTATGGTAATTGGCCTTCCCACATGTATGCACTGGGGATGTAAACTAGGCAGCGAGCGGACGCGCGCATTCGCCCGTGCTACAAATTGAAGATTGGATTTCCTCTGTCCTGACTGTCGACACTGATTAATCCGGGGCCTTCGACGTGTTCAGCCTGGGTTTGGATGTCGGGACAAATGCAATTAGTTGGAGTGCGGGCGGAAATCGAACCCCAAGAGAAGTAGGCTATATAACAAAGAAGTAAGTCACGGTTTGGAGATTAAAAGGGGCAAATTGGTGGCAGGGTAAACATCACAGGACTATATTGAAATGCAGCGTATACGATTATACTGATTTAATTTAGTTGCTAATTCAATATGATTGTTTTTTTTAAACTTGTTAACGAGAAAATGTTTGAAGAATGCCTTTTCACACTGTCGTGAGCCTAACTGTTACATCGCAGTATTCGGCGAAGTGTATGGTAATTGTGCCTTGACTCACTCAACAAACTACTGGGAAAAATGTACAATTTTGTTTGCAGTCATGCAATGGAAATTTCCTGTTTTATCATAGAATGAACAACGTTTCGCGTGGTCCTGAAACACGTTAGTCTCTGAAGGTGAATAATTGTCATTTTTTTGGCGCGTTCGCAAAATATCGAAAAGCGACCATTAGCTCCGTCAGATCTGTCAGTTTGTCTGTCCGTTCGTCTGTGTGTCTATCCGACCGCTTGGAAGAACTCAGTTCCCAAAGGACGGATTGTCATAAAATTTCATATTTGGGTAATTTTCTAAAATCTATCGAGAAAGTTCAAGTCTAATTAAAATATGACAAGAATAAGGCGTACTTTACATGAAGACATGCGTACATTTGTGATAATATCTCGCTGCATTATGCGTAGAATTAGAAAAATTTCAGACAAATTTGTAGACAAAACTAAAACAGATATTTTGTGTCCAAATAACTTTCCCGGAAATCGTGCTTTTATGAGATAACGTGGAAATATTTGGTGCAGCCAGACAGGCCACAGATGACAATATGGCGCATGCGCATTGCATGTTATTTAGCTAAGGCTATAGACATACTAAATAAATAAATAAATTACTGGATGGAAAAAAGTCTTCTTAAGAGGACAACAGGCTCTCGGATAGTCAAGAAACTCCCCTCATTTTATAGAACCCGGAAGTTCATTACCGCATTTACAAGATCCCACAAACTATCCCTATTCTTCTCCAGAACAATTCAGTCCATGCCCCTCCATTCTACTTCCTGAAGATCCATTTTAAAGTTATCCTTCCATCTACGCCTTAGTAGCGACCACAAAACACACTCATAATGTGTAAAACGTGTTGCTTTTCTACAGAAACAATGATTAGGCGAACGTCCCTTAATGTTACGTTTATATGTACATTTCCTGTCTTGTTAATGGTTAAAGCTTGTGGACAATCTGGTCTCTAGGAATATAGCACTGTACGTTCCTAATACACCGCAACAACAAGCAGTATTTGTTAAGAAAATTTCGTGTTTCTTCATTGTTCCCGAAATTATTTATCTACTGTTTACATGTAGGTTCTGCATCATTTGTACACTGAATGAGTAGAAAGCCCATTGAAATTTCGTCACTGGAATTAGAAATTTCCCATCTCTAGATGTCATTCCCACAAACTGCTCTCCAGTTATCCCATTTTTATACATTATGGTTCTTGAGGAATATTATTATTATATCAGTGTTTCACAGAATCTGCACTCCAGGAACTTTGTCTATTGAGGAGATGCGTGCTGCAAACTGCAGGTAATACACTTTGATAAATGTCGAGACAAAGTCAGACGAATAATGGGTATTTGTGAACCCCATAAGGACGCATTGTTTTCCGCAGTCACTGCCACCTAGTAGAATGACCTGCCACATGGAGACGGTAAATGAGAGAATTTCAAACTCTTAGGCTTTTAAGTTAGAGTAGTGTAAGATGTATGTAATGATGTGACGATTCGATGTCGAGACTGATTTTAAGGATAATTTACAGGTTGTGTTTGCCACGTAAGTGTCCGCTATTCACATCATTATGAAGTTCATACCCATGCTCATTGTTACTAACATTCTGTATACATGTGATGCAACAAACAGAGTATCTGTCATTACTTCAGCACGACTATGAGATCAGAATTTCTCGCTGTACGAGACGTAAGGCCGTGTATTCTGGTTCAGAGTAACTTGCTCCCCGTATCTTGAATTTAGTGAGGTAAACGATTTTTGTGAAACGTCAGTTAAGAGTCTGTCAGAATACACGGTGTCATGTTTCAGAATGTATTCTTTAGAGCAGTTTGTTTTAGGAAATGTCTGCCTGACGAGAAGTTTCTTCAACGTGCATTCAACATAAGTTCTGAGATGTGATAGCAGCAATACAGCTACAAACCTTCGTCGTTTCGAAGTTGAATGCGGCCGTAGGGAGAAAATAAGAACTGCGGTGATACTGCAACAAACATGCACTCGTGTAATTAACATGGATGCACACACAACGTGTAACTTGTAACTGTAATTACAGATAAATATAAATATAGAGTAATTCCTGTGCACACTGTGAGGGCGTATGGGGAATTTTTGGTATAGTTACACTATTTCATAACTTTTTCACTAGATAGGTTAGTGGTCAGCTTCACATCCAGGAGCGGCTCGCCCACACGGGCTACAGGGAGGCAGCCTTGCCGGAAATTTTTAGAAAATTTATACTAAATACCCGAATCAAAGTTTTCGTTAGGAGATATGTAAATTATTTAAAAGAATGTGAATAAAATTATTTTAAATTCCAATAATCGAGACGGACTCTTTTTAAGTGCTGTGGAAAACGAGCGGGCTGTGCCCTGTCCAGACGTTGTGTGGGTCAGTGTATGTAGACTGAGTGTTGGGAAGTTAGTGGCAGTTAGATCGCGGTCCGGACTGCAGGTACTGCAGCACAGAGAAGGTTTAAAGGATGACTTCTTGTATCTGTTTACCTTTTCTAACGCTTCAAACGCTGCAATTTTGATAAACATTTAACCCAGTTTCTTTCAAAACCAATTTGTAAATGGTGTAATTTTAGTAGTTGCTATGGTAAGATAAAATATACAGGAAGAATGTGAAGTATTTACAGGGCATAGAATTTTCGCACTCTCTCTGAGAAGACAGAGATTAAGAATTTAGGTCGTGGAACGCCTGATTTAGTTATTTCTCAGTCATCATCAAGTAGAATAAGAAATTAAGTGAGAAAATATGGTCGTGTTGTACATACACTGACACTGGAATTTCTCATTAATATAATCCTTCCGGCCGCTTCATGGCTCTGGGTTTGACTCAGCCTCTAACAAAAATGAATACCAGGAATATATCTTGGAGGGTAAAGACGGCCGGTACCTAAGACTGACAACCTTACCACCTTCATGTGACGAATGTCTTGAAATCTGGGAATTTCGACCTCCTGGAACCCTCGGGGCCTGTACAGACCTGCAACGGGATAGCTTTACCTTTACCTATACAGGGTGTCCCAGGAGGAATGTGCCAGACTTCGGGAGAGTGTTCCTTATGTTAAACTATACCGATATAACCCAAAACACCTATATCCAAAGTTGAACGGTTACGGAGATAATGGCCA
>Ga0123357_10007987_pt1 | contig 13165 bp, 6 predicted proteins | sample TergutEmb28metaG_FD_89873 | JGI IMG/M metagenome (GOLD analysis project Ga0123357, IMG submission 89873) | Embiratermes neotenicus P4 segment gut microbial communities from Petit-Saut dam, French Guiana - Emb289 P4 | ecosystem: Host-associated > Arthropoda: Insects > Digestive system > Gut ...
AGAGAGAGAGAGAGAGAGAGAGAGAGAGAGACCTTAAAACTTCTGAAATGTGGTGCTGGAGAAGGATGAAGAAGATCAGATGGACTGAAAATGTGAGAACTAAAGCATTACAAAGTGGCAAAGAGGAAAGGAATATCCTATGCACAACACAAAGGAAAGAAAGACAGAAGTAAGGATAGACGTGGTAGACAGATGGAGCAGAAATCATGAGCTGCTACTGGATGCCCTTAAAGAAACAAGCAGATACTGGAAACTGAAGGAGGAAGCACTGTATTGCGCTCTGTTGAGAATTCAATTAGTAAGAGGCTATGGGCCCACAGTAAGACAGGCTACATAATGAATGAATGAATGAATGACATACAGTATAAAGGTTTGTACAAATAAATTAACTTGGCACCCTAATATGCAATGAATGGTGGACAGTTAATATGTTTATAATTTTATACTGACAAAAATATGCCAGTCAACATACATTCTAAACAAAAACTTTATATGTACCTCAACTTTCATCATTCTTGTTTTCAGCAACACGCTTTAATTTTTATATCCTTTTGTGCTTTAAAAATTAACTGTTTGGCGCCGGAATTATTTTTTTTTAATTTTAGCACACTTCGTATATAAAATGTGAATAAAACAGGAACCAAATATGTTAGAATTATGAAACAAACTGCATTTTCAAGAGAAAGAAACAGAGAGTACATACCATGTTTAAAATATTCAGTACCTATATTTTTTGAATAAATATATAAAATGCAACGTTTAGAGGTTAGCGGTGCAGTACGACCCCTATAGTGGTCGTTAGGTGTCAAAGAGTCAAGGAACAGACATATATTAAATCCATTCACCGCCACAATGGCACGGTGCATCCTCAGGTTGCGCAAGGAGAAAATGACCTTCAGATATGGACAGCAGCTGCAAACATATTTAGTCACACACAGCCAACAAGGGGTGGTCCTGCAGGTGCAGGGTTTTGAGGTGGATAACAGGCCATCACTAACCATCATGCCATGAAATATTACGCAGGGTCTATGGCTTAAGGAAATTCTTTGGCACAACCAAAGCACAGAATGATACATGATTATTGCAAAGATAAACACATGGAAGATAAAACAGGTGAGGCAAGGGGGAAGATGAGAAAAGTGCACAAGATTTTAATCCAAAAACTGAAAGTCACAGCAACTTATCAAACACTCTGCAACCAACTATCTCAAAGCCACAAACATGTACACAAAGTTATGGACAGAAATATGTACACAGGAGGAATCCCTCTTGTTCCTCTCATCCAAGACAGAAAAAAAAAAAACCAACAAAACAAAGGGTAACAACACATTTAAAACTTTCCAACAAAGTGTCTAACAAGCCAACAGCCCTTTTAAAAGCCCAGCTAAAAACCAATGTTTTGGAGATTATATGAATTTCTAAGTCATCTCAGATACACCTACTTGCCCAGAAGGACATTTGTGCATTTATTTGCCACGACAGCTTTAAATCTTACAAAAGCAGTTCTTTTCCAGCACTTGAAAGTTCAGATCACACTGACAACAGCTAGTGATGATCTTTTTAAGCATAAGGAACTTTCTGACAGACTGATACATCGTTAAAACCTGTGACCAAGACAGCTGGGCCACTCACTTCACACTGCCTCCATGTATGTGTGTCAAACACTACAAACAGTGAAAGCAACAATATGCAACTTTAACAACTGCCACAAGGACCTAGACATTTATCAGAAAGTTTTCAGCGTATAAGAAATATGCGATTCTATACTTGCTCTATTATGTTCTCCATTCATGTATCACATGACATACCTCACATATCCATAAAGCTGACCCAAAAGTGCTGGGTGGAACATCTTCTCCTGACATGTACTGTTCAAACTCATCTGCTGACATGTCGAGTGATTCTGCAGTCAAGTTCTCTATGAATGAAACTGCACAACACTGCACACAATAGAACAACAGTGAATGAAATTGTGTCCTGAAATTCAACTCTGAGAAAGTACAAGAGTGGAATGGATTACCCCACTGGAGAGAACATATTACCCAAATCTGTTTTGTGGTAATCTGCATACCTCAATTTTTCTTATGTTCATTTATTGCAGCTGTGTTTTCATATAGTCATAAGTAACTACTATAAGTATTCTGTTTAAATGTTCATCATATCAAAAATTGTTTAAAATGAAAATCACAAGTCTTAATGTGTAAGTACCTTATTCAATGCCACTGCCAACTGCTAAGACTATAACCCGCACAGATGACAGATGAATGAATGATCATGGAGCGTTGATGGAATGATACTGACAGGGGAAAAACCAAACTACTCATTATTGCATTATTGTAAATTCCTTCAGCAACAGTGAAATTTCATCATAATTTTACCACTTAAAATGTAATTATTTTACACAATGCAGAAAGTGCAATTAAAAAGATGTGTATTAGTTAATACCTATTACCCCTATAGGAAGTGCCATCAGTGTCACTGAAGATGGCTCTGTATGTGAGCCGAAACATGTAGCTAGAAATACAACTAATACTTCTAATAAATTGTGAGTTGTGTATGACTACATAATTTTATACCACATATATCGATGTGTCAATTTTCATCTCTGGAATTCACACAACCAGCATACTGGCATTACTGATGGCAGACATTAATTATTTAAACAGGTGAATTGGTCTCTAATGGCATGATATGCATACAAAGTATTATAACAAAGCATCAATTATTTCAAAAGTTACTGGACACGAAAATATCATAAAAATTCATTTCCTTTCATAATGAAGAAAACAAATCAACAAAAAGTTATTCCCATGCTCAAGCCAGCGGTCCACAGATTTTCCAAAAATCTAGGAACCACCTCAAAATTCTAGATTCCAGAAGGGTGATGTGAAGCAAGATCCACACTGAGGACATACAAATATAAGGTGCACACCACATAAAATTTAGCTGCCTAGGTGGCCTGGCACCAGGGATTGGTGCACCCTCACTTAACCCTTTAAACACCAAGTTAAACCCCATCTGCCATCTGCTGGCATTATTAGGAGCTCACCATATTCTCTATGTTAGCAGGATAAGGGTTAAGCACCACATGAAAGGTACATGTGAGGTGTGTAGGTGAAGTTCTACATATTTTTTTTTTAATTCAGCACTACATGAGTGGACTGTTGAACTTCATGCTGCAGGTGCCAAGCCTTTAATCACAGAAAAAACACCCTCTGACTCAGTCATAAGAAGCCAACACAGAACTAGATCCATTAAAATGACAGTGATGAAGAGTATCCTCACAAAGCCAATGTCTGGGCCTGAACGCTCGCTATATATCCTTAGTCACATTACTGCCAAATCAACATGACTTACCCTAAAAATACATTACAACAATAAATGTTTAATTGTAAATATTTACGGGGCACATAAACACAGAATAACACAAGCTTAGCTCAGTTTTTCTACCAAACCACTGTCTTAACACAATCATATATTAACTCACCAGGTTAGTGAAATAGTATCCCCCCTCACCCGACATAAGACGGCTGGCATTGCAGAAACGTGTGATGTAGTTGATATTACTTTTAAGTCTTGCTGGGTTAGCTTTCAACACGATGAAGATGAGAGCTGGTAAAAACTCATCAGCAGATGCTGGCCCACCAACAGACTGCTGCAGTAACAGGAAAATATTTCTACAGCACCGCACAACACAGTTCAACTTATCTTGTGGTGCCTTTGCCGAGTCCATACCTAATATATCTGAAAAAATATTTATTAATTTCACTCACATACTATTTAAATTAAGATAACTGCACAGTTGTATTGTATGCCATCACTAAGTCCTACATATATCATTTTCAAGAAGCAGTATCACTTTCAACAAAAGTAACACACATTTGAATATGAAAACTGGAATCTACAGGGCACTGAATACATACAAACATCAAGTAATGTGGTGTCTTCTTTTGTATCTACATCATACCATACGATATTTTGTACTTAAAAAAATTTCCAACCACGTCTTACCATGAGCTGTTCTAATTTAGGATTTGAAGAATCTAAATCACCAAAGCTCAACGTTTTGGAGAGTGAGTTCTGCACTGAAGGACACACATTTCTTATGATAAAAATACACACTGCATACCTGTAATTGCTGTGTATACCAGATCACAGACTTCTGAATTTGTCTCATTAATTCTGCAATCCAAATGCCGCGAATTCACCCAATTCAACTGTCGAATCCTAAAAGAAAAATGAGAAATGGATAATTGAAAAACACAACTCTACAAATATGAAGACTGCACAATTTAAGTAACTGAAGTATGGATGTTTCAAGGCATGTGTAAAACGTGGCCATACCTATTCTGAATAGATAGATCTTTTTCTTCATCTGTTGTTGAGGGTGGACAGAACAATATTCTATACAAGTATGTCATCACATACTTTTCAACATAGTCTAGCAGCATTTCCTTTTTCTCTTGGTTTAATCCTGAAATTGCAAACACAGTGAATGTATGCTGTGGAGCAATAACAAGTGTACTTCACAGTTCTTCTACCACACCACATTCATAAATGAAACAATGAAAGGACCTTTGACCAGCAGGCCTATGAAATGTATATCCCCACTTCCAGTTATTTTACCCCAAACATTTTTCTATTTAGCAAATAAAGATGTAGCTCACTATCAGGTTTATATAACTCCACAACTGAGCTATCTGAATCCACTTCACACAAACTCACATGCAACCTTGTTATGGTTCTTTTTAATAATATCATTCTCCCACATACACTCCAGCTGTCTGAAGTGGTCTCTTCTCCTCAGGCTGACAGATTAATACGTTGAATGAATATTTCTTCCTTCCCATAGATGCTACATATACTGCCCATCCTATCATCCTTCATTTGACCACCCTAATGATATATGGCTTTGCTATAAATTATAAAATCCCTCATTATGTAATTTTCTCCAGCCTGTTGTTCCTTCTAATCTCCTCACAATTTTGTTAACAAACATTCTCAGTCTATGTTCTTCCCTTAGGACAAGAAATAAAGTTTTAAACTAATATAAAAGAACAAAAAATCGTGGCTTTTTTGTATCTTAAGCTTTAATTGTTCTTTCATATGATTTAGGAAAATTAAAGACTCTGAAGTGAACAGTAGCAAACAGTTCTCAAATGCAATCTACAGATAACATTTTTGTGAATGTCACTGTTATTTGCTGCAACTGTTCCAAAACAACTGAAGTCTGCCTCACTCTTCATCAGACAAATATCTACCTATTTTGATTTTACTCCACATTTCATTACACCAAAGTAGATTCTCCCACTCCCCATTCCACCTTTAGATGGAGACAGATACAGCTTCCAAACAGTTGGTGGTATGATGGCCTGAGACAAATATGTCCAAATCTTGTCATAACTACCTGATCAATAGTTTCCCAACAAAGCTGGAACCAATACTACAGAGTTCATTGAAAAAAGAATAAGATAACCTTTTTATGAAGATGACAGTAGTGGTACTGCTCTGTGACCACCTACTTTTGAAAACAGAATTATGGTACTCTCACTAATTCAATTATTCTTTCATTATCGTTGCACCATGCCTTTCATAGAGTCATTTAATCAGCACACCAACTAATGCACATACATAAAATTTTATGTATGTGCATTAGTTGGTGTGCTGATTAAATGTAATTATTCTTTATTACAAAAAGAACAAATCTGTGGATTTCAGAATGCCATGCATTTCAGCAGTTTGAAACCCACGTTCCATTAACTGGATCAAAGAAGACAGCATCTATATACAGGCACAAAAAACACTGCATCCAGTCACATATCCACATTCTAGCCAACACTAAGACCCATATTAAATGTGTTACCTGCAATCCATTAATGCAACAGTGATGGTATAACAGGCAAAAATAAGCTGATGATGCCTAACATTAACACACAAACAGTTAGCACCACTTCTGTGTATTAGACATTCTCATCAGAATGCCATTAATCATTCAACAAAACAGTATCCTCTTTAACTCTGAGAGCCCAGGCTGACTTTGTTTCTCCTCCCAACAACCATCATGTGCTAAGACATTTAAGAAGCTGGTTACTTTAAACATGTTTTACAACAAATACTGAAGCACTGTGACAGTTTAAACCCTCCCTCTATCTTCCTTACCTTGCAATTCCTTGTCTCCTTGTGTCTGACATAAACCACAATATCAAAATACATGGGAAAAAAAATCAGATTTATATGCATATTTTAAAAATAATTAATAAATAATGTAACTAACTAGCATTACCTGTATATGCACTGTTGGTTTCCATTCGCTTTGCAAAGACCTGATAATAATTTTGTACATTTTCAGATAATTCCTCTATAGGACTGAAATCCATATATTTCAAGACATTAACATTAAATGAATAGATAAACTTGCGGACATCATGCCCGACTGACAGGCTGACTGATGAAAACAGATCTTGGTAATCTTGTTGTAATTTTTCCAATTCAGGGTTTGCGTTATTCAGTTCTTGCCAATGTTCAGCTCGGCTTGCATCTGAAAATTTAAAATTTTACAAAATTATAATGTTCAAAAGTCACATTTCTTACTATGCCTTATATTAAAATACATGTATAATTTATATATTATAACTGCTTTCTAAGTCTATAACAAGTAACTATTAATGTATGTTGGCTGCCTGGCATGGGCTAGGACAGTGACTCACTATGGGCCAGACAATCTGGGGACTGACTCCTGGAAGGGGTGAGAGTTTCTGCACTCCTCCAGACCGGCTCTGGAGCCCATCCAGCCTCCTGTACAAAGGGTACCGGGTCATTTCTGGCATAAAGCTGCCAGACCATGGCATTAACCACCAACCCTCATCTAATGCTGAAGTTAAAGAAAGAGTATAGCTATACTTCTACTCCCCCTGTGCCTTCATGGCAGGTTACAGGGTGAACACTGCCTTTACTATTGGTTACCTGCCACTGGTAATCTAATATTTGTCAACTCACATTCCAAACAGTTGACAGTGGCGATGCATTATCTGATGGTTACTGTTTCTGTTGGTAGTATTCCTCTCTTTCTTCACTCAAGTATTTTTGGCTATTAAAGTCAAAACCTATGAGAAAGTATTTACAAGGGGCAGGGGAGAAGAAGGTGGCACATTTATTTGCATAGCTCCTGTTGACCCTTCATCCATATATTTATTCCTCTTGAATTATCCTTAAAGGACTTAAGAAAACTTTGAATGGTTTCAGTAATGACAGTAGCTCCACAGACAGTCCTTAATCTAAGCACTTCACAAATTCATTTCCAAAGTGTCACTAAGCTTTCACACACTTGCACATTATTACTAACATTAGGGGAGCCAAAGCACAGTTCTGAAAATATTTATTGCATAAAGAAAGCTATAGCATGGATTTCTGTCAGTACCATTATGAAATCTATCAGCAGAAGATGATAAGAACTATATCAAGCTCACAGAAAATCCCTCTCTTTTCTCTAATGTGTATGCCACAAATGACAAAAAGAGAGAGAATGAAACACTACACACCTTTTAAACTTGATTTCCTAAATACAGAAAATTTCAACAGTTTTGTCCGCTTCTCAGTTTGCTGTCTTTTCTTCTCTTCAAATTTGGTGAACTCAACAGGAGACTTTGTATGTTTATCTCCAACTTGGTCACTATAAATACAATTTATCACAGAATTATTAGCTACTGGCATTCAAAATTGACTACTTTATAATGGATACAATTATTTTGATTCAAAGAATAACATATGCGAAAGAACTCACGCTTATAGCGGATATTTTATCAAGTCTTTCTAGTGGCAAAGTAAGTAAATTACAGTACAAGTACGATCTATACTGATAATGTTCCAGAACTAACTTTTTAAAAAATTATACTGTTGGTTATCATAGCAGTAAACTGGACTCCACTCCCAACCTCCATGAAAGCTCAGGCATAATGAATGGAAAAAGAAAGACTGCATGTTCATTCATTTGTAGTTCAATTAATGATGATATCATAAACTCAGATTATTTCATAAAATTACTGGATGATAATAAATTATGATTTTTAAAGGGTGTGGCTAAGAGTGGTTATGGCCTAATTTATGAAACTACACTGACAAGTGGAAGGAAAAACTGAGGGAAACAAAGTCAGGGTGACTGGTGTCCTGCTGAAGATTCAACCCACCCACCTCCTGAATACAAATCACAAGTGATACTATGTGGACAAAATCACTCAGTAATAAAGTAAGAACAATAAATTTTGCTTAAGGTGACAGAGAAAACCTGTTAATATAAACATAAAGTGATACTGTCCAACACACATGCAACAAGTTTCTGTATGGAGGATGCAAGAATGATGATGATATGTTAGGCCACATTTCTGCCTCATGCTCTGCTGGACATACGGACAGGTCTGGCAAATTCTTCAAGAAATGTGCAACACTACTGTCACACATCGGCAGACAAGGTCACTATGAGCAGGAGTATGTGTCATGAAATTTTGATTCACAGCCTATAAAACTAACTGCAACAGTCACAACACAGAAATTATAAAGGCGCAAAAGGAGACTCATTCTAAAATTTCTGCTGGGCTTTCACAAATTGTAAGCAATGGAAACACATTCTGTTCTTCCATTACTACTGTAGCTAAAATCAGCCTCCTGCTGTATGGCCTTTAAACAGCATGACAAAGCACACAATGACTGGAGGAAACCCAAAACACACAAATACCATCTAAAACAAAGAAAATTTTTCTACTCTACAGTTGTTTTAGTGCACAAGAAATCTGTTTCTCAGTGCCGAAATTAACAATATTAAAAAATGCTGACTCTGCCGTAATATGTCACCTATTCATTAAGATATCTTGCATTCATTTGACATGTCAGAAAAAATGAAAACATTACATGGCACTTTATCAGTACCTCTGTTACACACTTCATGAGAGCCCATGATTAAGCTATGTGAAAATTCTGTACAACATTCTCAATGAATTTGTTACATCCATTAAACTAATCTGGATAAGTGAAATGTTTTTAAATGAAATCTACAGAAAATTACTGATCAGTAAATAACTGATAAATTTCCCATTCAGAATGGTCCCAAACAAAGAGGTGCTTTACCGTCCCTAGTCTCCAACTTCATATTAGAATAGCTCCTTAGTAAGAAAGAATATCAAGACAGAATAAAACTCTTTGAGCTATATCAGTTTCTGATCTATGACAAAGTTACATTGTACAGTGCAAACACAAATGCTATAAAAGGAAAAGAGAGAAGCTCTACTACTTGCCATTAAGGAGACTGGCCTAGAAGTAAATGCTGAGGAAACTGAGTGTATGTTCATGTTCATCAACAGCATGTAGGACAAAACACAACATCAATGTATCCATTAAGGCCTTTGAAAATGTCACCATGTTCAAATATTTGTAATTAGCACTAACAAATCACAACTGAATCAGTGAAGGGGCTGTTTGCTACTATTTAATGCAGAATCTTGTCTTCCCATCTATTTCAATATATAACATGCAAAAAATACACAACAGTATATCTGCCTTTTGTTGGGTATAGACGTACAACTTTGTCTTTCATATTAAAGAGAGAATATACATTTTGTGTTTTCAAGAAGAGAGTGCCAAGGAATATATCTGGACCTAAGGAATAGGAGTATAAGATAGCAAGCACCTGGAGTAAACTGCACAACAAAGAATTTAAGATTTGTACTCCATGCTGAATATTATTACAGTGATCACATGAAGATGAATGGAAGGGGTGAGGCATGTGACACCCAGGGGAGAAACAAGAAGTGCATACAGAGTTTTTGTGGAAGAATCTCAAGGACAGAGATCATTTGGAAAACATGGGCACAGATAAAAGGACAGTACGATGAGGTGGTATGGAGTACACTCATCTTGCTCAGGACACAGACTAGTGACAAGCCCTTGTAACCGAGGTCAACAATCATCGCGTTTCATAAAACGCCGGAGATTCTCAAGAAGCCGAAGACCTATTGTTTTCTCAAGAACTCCTCTCCATTCAGATAATTATATTTCTACTATCCAGCTAAATCAAATCCATATCAAGTACATGTTTGCCATTGAGCTCACCGCTCTCCATGATGTAGGCCACGAACACTACCAGTTTTCTTTGATCTTTCACGATGGTTGCGTTCACGATGACACTTTGAACAGTATCCCCCCCACTCCGCATTCCCGTAATAATCACAACAATTTTTACACTTTAAATCCGCCTCATTGATCCTAAGGCTGGGATTTTTTTTGGTAAACATGTTTCAATTTGTAATAAAAGTCTCTACAAAGTTTAATTAATAGCTTAAATTGCAATAAGAGTGTATATTCATTTAGACGATAACACATGCGCCATATCAACGAGGAACTCAATACTACAGCACAGATACGTAGGCTGACAGTGCAGCCCTAACCTATTGAAGATCGCAAATACCGACTGTCAATCTCATATCACGGACAGAAAGCGCTAATAACACGTTCACACTTATCTATTAGTAGCACACATGAAATATTTATAAACTGCTGCAGATGCATCGATTTCGTTATTAAAGTCACTACGTCGTATATGTCTGTCCAGATAAATTCCAACTCTGACTTGCTACAATTGCCTTCGACAAATGATAGTCGCGATCACAGATTAAACTTCTGCGATGACACGCGTGTACGAAAGCTTAAATCGTCTGCACCACAGCGACAATCTGTGCCACAGTTACCAGTTTCATTTTCACGGATTATTCGCACACAAAGAATAATACTCTAATCCACGACAATACGTTACTGTGACGCTCAATGCATTTTTGTATATTAAATCCGAGCCGAACAGATTGGTAGTAATTTCGGTTACGGTGGAACCGAATGGATCGATACAAATTTTAACGTTTTAACGCTTATACACATATTTTATAATTAGCAACAATATATATAACAACATCCAAAGTTCTATAACAACACATCTCAAATACATACGTGTAACCTGCTTCATATGTACCGGTTAAAGTTTTAGAAAGAAGTATCCTGATTGTATAACATAACGACACATGCATTTTATACATACTTTTATCAAGGATGTAAGCGTTTGGGATCCAACAGCGCATTTTAAACATTGCTAAGTAAGGATCTGTATTCTAGAAGGGCCTGAAGACGATTCTATAAGAATCGAAACATGTTGCCCTAATACAATAATAAACATAATAAAGTTTTGTTGTGTTCGACTGATACATCATTGTACATTTATATACGAATGGATAGAATTGTATCGCACATTAATGGACGTTCTGTAAAACAAATTTCAACAGCAACTATTAATTAATGATTAATGTTTTGCGTATTTTTTATTCAATTTGGAAATCCGTGGAACAAGTGAAAATAGTTCCTCAGAGTTTTCCCACATTTTATGCAACGGAAGGGCTCATTAGCATGTTTGCGATATCCCACCACATCTATTATGTCTTGGGCCACATTAATTAAGTACACACCTTGCCAAGCTGGGTCTTGAAGATCCAGTTTATTACTTTCCATCTACACATAGGTCTTCTACCCTCTAGTCTTCTTTCAATTTTCCACACCAAAACCCTTTCTTCATCTATTCTTTCCCTTACACACAAGAGTATGTGATCATGATTGACTGTAGTCACTGATTACGCTATGTATTACACCCATATAGATTGTAACTTTTTTTGAAACCTTTATTCTTAAAATTGTACTGTGAACCTCGCTCAGTGTAACCAAATACTTGATCTACATTTGAGAGTTTACTGCCAAACTTGCCCAGTGTAAATAAATAATCTGCCTACTGGGCTCTGTGCAGGATTTTGGGGGCAAAGCACTTAAGAGATTGAAACTGCAACCTTCGCACTCAATTAGGACAGCTCACTGCCCTCTGCCAGCTTTACTAGATTGAACATGTGTATATTCACATTCTTCTCTTTTTTTGTTCTCTGGACAAAACTTGTAAGGGTAGGCAGGCTTGTGTCAACCCCAGACGTGTGCATTTCAAAGACCAGTACCTTGTTCTCAGACCCGTAACTCTATCAGCAGTAAAGTCTCATACTTGGCTGACTGGAGTTTTCAACCACAAACACGCAACTCCTTCACCTATCACTTGGCAAGGAATGGGGATACAATACCATGTTTGCATGTATGACCAATTCATGGCCCCCATGTACAATAGCTTTTCTGTAGACACTCTTACATACCAGACACATAAAATCTCTGGCTCTAGGTCACACAGAATACTAAATTTTATACGGAGGCACATATCATATGAGAGTCCTCAGAATGGAACATGACTCATGTCAACTTTCTGGCACCTAAAATTGAGAGGTGGCTCCTACATTTTTCGTAAATTTCGACATCCATTTGACACAGTCGTATGGGTTTGCATGTGTGGCCACTAATAAATACATGAACAACATGGCATGTCTGGAATCAATAGCATAGCCAATCAAAGTGCACATCTATGTGATCACCTTCAGACACACAGGGGCATTATTTTCCCAGTAACATACAAAGAGGGAGATTACTGTTCCTGAATGAATGGGTCCAAAAGTCCAAAGCAGTGAGTGGACTGATGAGATTGAGTTCTCCATACAGTGACCCCGTCATTCACTAGGAACTATACAGGTCTGAATCGTTCATTGTCCAACAGTTCAGTTGTCATCAGTTCCCAGTTTATCAACATGTCCTTTACCATTCAGATACTGGTTCCATCACAACCTGAGGTATTTGTTAACATGACAATGTACACATAATGAGACACTGAGGTGCATTCTTGTAACCATTTCCCCAGTGGAAAAACAATAAGTATTACGTGTTCGAATAGTCTGTTTGTAGCCTAAGGTATCCAGCATGCAATGAGCATGTGCCACATTGTCATCTGTGGCCTGCCAGGTTGTACAATATTTTCGCACATTATCTCATACACGACATGACTTTCTTTAATAATAATAATAATAATAATAATAATAATAAACTGTACCAGGAAAACATTCGATAGATTCACTACAAAAGACAGCTATACTTAGAACATCACACATAATACGGAAAGTACTGCAGTGTGAAGCTTGAAGCCTGAGCAGTGGGGATCACCGCTGGTTCAAGAGAAGTACCAGGAAGAAAAGGCCTGTGACAAGAGACATCCATATCG
>Ga0123357_10007988_pt1 | contig 13164 bp, 16 predicted proteins | sample TergutEmb28metaG_FD_89873 | JGI IMG/M metagenome (GOLD analysis project Ga0123357, IMG submission 89873) | Embiratermes neotenicus P4 segment gut microbial communities from Petit-Saut dam, French Guiana - Emb289 P4 | ecosystem: Host-associated > Arthropoda: Insects > Digestive system > Gut ...
TATATGAATTTAACCTACTTCTGAGAGGAAAATTTTCCCTTTTTGACTTTGCCATTGCAATGAAATATTACCAAAATGAAATATTTTTTATGTTTGTTTCAGGATACTTTGGTGCTGACTATGTTGCTACAGGTGTGTTTGTGTCATTCAACTGTCTGACAGTGTCAAGAATGCTCCACAGGAAAGAAACTGCTTGGCCCACTTAGCAATGACAATTAAATTGTTGCTGTTAAAAAAAATGAATCATAATATGCAAGTGTGTTTAAAAGTTATTAATTTCAATATAAATATTTGTGATTCAAAGATATTTCCCATTGGAGATATTCGTATATCACCTGTTCTTCATCATTAGGAATACTGAATTTTCTGTACCATAATCCAGTAAATTTCAGCAAGGGTTGTATGGACTGCTGTCAGTGAAAAGATTCATCACTTGCACATATTTTTGTCCAACACATAGTGAAGTTACTCTGCAATGTCAGAATTTCACATTTCTACACTGGGCTGATGATGATTAAGTGAGGGGGTAGAGTTCTGCATTTATGATATCCATACCATTTACTTGGCATAAATTTATATTGTATTTACTGTTACCCTTTGGTAATATGTGCCCTGTGTATAGACTGCATTTTGTTGCTGACTGTTGCATCATCTTCCTTGTGTGCACATCTTGTAGGTAGCTGTATTCATTGTATTTCCTGTGTTCATAGTGCGGACTGTTGCACTCAATTGGTTTTCCATATTGCACCCACAGGTTACTTCCTTACAGGTGTTTCATTATTTTAAGTTGGGGCATCTCCATTGAGTACTACAATCATATAAAGTAGGATAAATTAGTCAAACGCAACTTATTAGCTAAGTAGTAGCATCACCAATAAAAACTACATGTTTTGGCCTATCTAGTGGCCATCATCAGCTTACATCCATCAGCTACAAGAGTTTTATACATTATGCACATCTGCGTCTAGATGTTGAGATCTCATCACCTATTGCTTTATATTGGTAACTAATATGTATTGGGAAAATCTGGGAGGCACTGGGGTGAGATTAAATGCTCTCAGTGGGAATATTAAGTAGGCAGATCCTATAGGTGTACCATTGTCTACTTGGTAGCTAGGCGCCGTGTACCTACAGTGGGGGATCTCCATGGGACCACTATCGTTGACTCCTCAATGTCGCACAGATGGGGGGTATGCCAGGTCTGGTATCCCTGGGTTACTGTGGGGGGAGAAAAATGTGTGGTGAGTGGAGTGTCAGTAGAATGTGTGACCCTCTGCCTATCTCAGGTTAGTAATAACGGTACTTACGTGTGGTTGGCGGGTGTCTTCCAAAGGAGATCACGAGGTTCGTGTTGTGTTTTGTGTATTCTCCATTCATTTGTGCTATATTTGATGTGAAGGAACCGCGTCCAAGCATCAGTGTTCTGTGTGTGGATCGCCTTGGATGCAGTTCATTTGCATCAAATATAGGGCAAATGACAGGAGAATACACACAACATGACACAAACTTCGTGATCTCCTGATTCTACTGACACTCCACTCAACACACATTTTTCTGTCCCACAAAAACACCGGGGTACCAGACCTGGCATACCCCTCATCTGAGCGACATTGAGGAGTCAATGATAGTGGTCCCACGGAGATCCCCCACTGTAGACACACGGCGCCTAGCTACCAAGTAAAGAATGGTACACCTATAGGCTCTGCCTACTCGATATTCTCATTGAGAGCATTCATTCTCGCCCCAGTGCTTCCCAGACTTTCCCATTACATATTAGTTACCAACATAGGGCAATATGTGGTGAGATCTCAACATCTAGATGCAGATATGCATAATGTGTAAAACTCTTGTAGCAGATGGATGCAACCTGATGATGGCCACTAGGTAGGCCGAAACATGTAGTTTTTTTATTGGTGATGCTACTACTTAGCTAATAAAACTTCCACTGTTGTGTTTCACTAATTTATCCTCCTTTATATGATGTGCTTTTTTGGTTTCATTGTATCTTGTTAACTTGTTGGTTATCCTGTTGTGGATATAAGTACAGCAACCAATAAGTGAAAGTGATAGTCTTACCGGAGTGAGTTACCAAAAAGAAAATGAATGGAACAGAAATGCAAATCACTAGTGCAACAGGAAGGGGAAAAAAGTGAAAAATATGGGAAAGTGTGTATGTATAATACAGCATACTACAAATGGCTATGTGTTAGGATGACACTGAGGAAAATGTAGTAGTTAGCATCGAAACATGTTAGTGTGTGTAGGTGGTTGTGTAAGTACAGGAAAATACTAAAAGTTGGCTAGTAGTGAGTTTTGTTACTTATTGAAGCTTTGAGACATGTTGTATTAGTACCAACGATATGAGTGAGGGTCGTTACCATCGTCGTACGCATGGTAGTTCGGTGATCTCGGTACACAGATGGCAGGGCAGTCAGGTTGCCAATTTTCATCATTCACTTCTTAATCTTTATACTAGACGATCTGTGGGTGGCGGTTTGATCTGGGGTGGTTACAAACACTGGTCGAGCACAGGAAGATGTGGAGATGCGGATTCAAAAGGTAATTGAATGCTATTTTAAACTCTATCAAGTGTGGAAGGCTAGGAATATGTCTGTCACAGCAAAGCTGAGAGTTTTCATAACTAACGTTAATTCTGTTCTTTTTTATACGTGCGAATCATGGAAGGTTACAAAGAGAATCACGAAGGATCTGCACACGTTTATAATTTATGCAAACAAAATTCAAGTACAAAATTAATAATCTTGATTTTGAAATTTCAGGCAGTTATAAAAAAAAAATATTAAGAGCAGATTGAGGTCAGGAAATGCTTGCTATCATTCGGTGCAGAATCTTTAGACTTCCAGGTTGCTATCCGAAAATTTAAAGATCAAGATATATAGAACTATAATTTTGCCTGTTTTTTTGTATGGGTGTGAAATTTGGTCGTTGACATTGCGGGAGGAAAGGAGGCTGAGGGTGTTTGAGAACAGGGTGTTGAGGAGAATATTTGGACCTAGGAAGGACGAGGTAACGGTAGAATGGAGGAGATTGCATAACGAGGAGCTAAATGACTTCTACTCCTCACCCAATACTGTGCGGGTGATAAAATCTAGAAGAATGAGATGGGTTGGGCATGTGGCACGTATGGGTGAGGAGAGGGGGTGTATAGGGTCTTGGTGGGGAAACCGGAGGGAATGAGACCACTGGGGAGATCTAGGCGTAGATGGGTGGATAATATTAGGATGGATCTCCAGGAGGTGGGATGTGGGTATATGGACTGGATTGGGCTGGTCCAGGATAGAGACAAGTGGCGGACGCTTGTGAGTGCGGTAATGAACCTTCGGGTTCTGTGAAATGTGGGGAATTTCTTGACTAGCTGCAAGCCAGTTAGATTCTCAAGAAGGACTCTGCACCATGGAGTAAGTAAATAAGTATTTGAAAGTGAAGGGTACGATCTGTTTCATTCAGTGACCTGCTGAAAATTATGGAGAATGGACTATCGGTAGTTAATGCGGGTTAGTATTGTGTGAGTTGCTTGTTGTTTCAGTGCCAGTTGATCCCAACTGCCCTAGTTTGTGAGGTTTCTGGATTGATATCAACTGGCGCATTGATTTCGTCATTAGCAGATTTTGTGCGTATGATAAAATGTTTTCGATGGAATGGAAACAAGTGACGTGAAATGAAGGATAAAATTAAAGGGATGTAGTTGATAGAGTTTGAGATTAAGAGTTTCTGCAAGATTTCGTTGTTGTTTCAATTAGTGGAATTTTGTGCAAGCAGAATGACTTGTGATGGGGCCCTTTCTTTAGTTCAGCGTTGTTCCAGAAATTCCAAATGAAAGCTACAGAACTGAGTTTGAAAGAAATTGCATATGATGACAAACATGTTTTATACATGGGGCAGGGGTTGCAGCCCACCATGCCTGCAAATCAAAATTTAAAAAACACCTACTTTTTAGACACAATAACATCAAATGGTTTTTTTTTTAATTTTAACCAACAAATGCACACAAATTGTTATGCAATTCACAGTTTCGTAGGACTTTAGTCTTTTAAAAAGTAAAATATCATTGTGAACCATATATAACTATTTTGTGCATTTGTTGATTAAAACTGGGAATTTAATTATAATGGACAAAATGGAAAACATAAAATTCGTTTTACATGATCTACCTTTTAGCTGAAATCAGCCACTGATATTGACTAATGACCAGTAAATTGGGAATTTTAAAAATAAAATAAATTCTTAGAATGTATCACATGAAATTTAAAAAAACCCAAAAATATTAGACCTTATGATTTAAGGGAAGTGAGTCTGGGAATATGTGGTTATATTTGTATGTATGTCAATGCAGTTGCAAACAGCATGGAAACCAGCCTGTGTGAGTAAGTCATCAGGGCAACTGGGCAATTAGTGTATCTGATATAGCATTTCTTTGTGCTCAGTACTTAGTTGCACTCTTCTAGCAGTTCTGTTAGCTGTTAGCTATATTCTCAGGTTGAAAATCGAGGCTGCATCCTAATTCATCAGTAATGGGCAAAACCGAAACAGCACCTGTGAATTCTCTTTCACATTTGAAACTAATCACTTTGTACAAATTCAAAATGTAATAATCTTCCAGGAAGTCTGGTATTGCAAAATCTTAAAAATCTGCTGTCTTAATGAAAATTAAAAATGCAAAATTGGGTTCATTTGAATACCAAATGGAGGATAAAGCTGTCCTTGTACTTACCCAACATGCCTGTATACAAAGCTCCAAAAATCTTAACCACATTGTTAGATGGAAATGAGTAATCATCTTCACTCTCAGACCATGTTACCACCATGCACATGTTACCTGATATTTGACTGGGTGAACAAACATAATTCTTAAAAATTATCATCAGATATGTTATTATGCTTTGAACCTCAAACATAATATTGGTATATTATGGTCCAACTGTTCATCACTCCCACCAACCCCTCACCCGTTCATTCAGAGTGCCATAAGTGAAAGAGAACTGAGAATATTAACCCTTTAAACAATGAATTAAATCTCATCTGCCATTTGTTGGCATTATTAGCTCACCACATTATCCACGTTAGCAGGATAAGGGTTAAGGTGAATTTCAGAAGCCTAAGGAACATCATTCATTACATGGGAAGTTTCATCTATGAATATACATGAACTGTCTGTTGTCAGAAAATTATTATAGTATTACATGGTGTCAGATTATCAAATTGCATCAAGAATTTCTTGTATATTATAAGACTTAAGGGACTTCAGTCAACACTGGAATCAAAGGAAGTACTTACAATTTCGATGATAAAGACTGTACCTTGAGAAGCTGATGATTGGTACTCAGTTGGTCAAGAAATGCTACCGCTTATGGAAGCTATTATGGACTTGCCTGGCTAGACACATTTTTAGTCCATCTGTCAGCCTATTTCTGGCCTTGATGGATGGCCGCTGTGGCTAAATGCATTGTCCAGCCTGTTTATACATCAATTTGGGCTGCACAGAATTGCTGCCCTGGTTTTCATCCACACAAATCAGATGTCCCATCAGTCAATCCAAACATCTAGTATGCTGGGCCAGTAGTCTTCAGTATATGCAAATTCTTGGTTTCTGCTGGCATAATTCACAGCACATATGAGCAGCTTCCATTCATGTTAATCGTCACATTCGTTGTATTGCCATCAATAAGTGTAACACTCATAATCCCCTTATTCTTCTGATGGCCAGAATTCAGCATTTTAGAGGAGTTACTGTTCTAGTCACCTACCTCTGATCCCCAAAAATAATTGAATGACCTCTAAAATAGTTGAGGGTTGTTTGACCATGCATCTTCCTTATGAAATAAAGTGAAATGCCAACTTGATGCAACTAGGTAATTTTATTGATGTATTCTTAGCTTGACATGTTTCGGGTATATACGCCCATCATCAGGAACATTAGATGTTGAGTTGCAGCATATGGTTTTCTGCGCCGAGTTTTTGGATGGGTGGTGGTCTTGAGAGCCACTGTGTAGGTCGTGTTTATTGTGCGGATGATCTGCGCCACAAACACAACCTACGCAGCGGCTCTCAAGACCACCACCCATCCAAAAGCTCGGCGCAAAAAACCATATGCTGCAACTCAACATCTAATGCTCCTGATGATGGGTGTATGTACCCGAAATATGTCAAGCTAAGAATACTTACTTACTTACTCCATGGTGCAGAGTTGTTCTTGAGAAGCTAACTGGTTTGTAGCTAGTCAAGAAATTCCCCAAATTTCGCAGAACCTGAAAGTTCATTACCGCACTCACAAGCGTCTGCCAACTGTCTCTATCCTGGGCCAGCCCAATCCAGTCCATATACCCACATCTCACCTCCTGGAGATCCATCCTATTATTTTCCACACATCTATGCCTAGGTCTCCCCAGTGGTCTCCTTCCCTCTGGTTTCCCCAGCAAGACCCTATACACTCCCCTCTCCTCACCCATATGCGCCACATAAATTGAATAAGCAGTCGTCGACAGCCGACGAGGGGTGATCCTCCAGCTTGGGGGTTGAGCGAGGTGCTAACAAGCCCTCCCTGTAAAAAACTTTATTAAGAAACACTCACATGCTGATGCAAGCTAAGAATACATCAATAAAATTACCTAGTTTCACTTTATTCCTTAAATAGTATTCACAAATCCTCTTTAAACTATGTAAACATCTGGCTTTGTAATAAAATGGACACAAGATCATCCAGCTGTACTTAATGATGAATATAGACTACAAAAATTTTTCCATGCAAACAGAATAATTAAATCACTTAATATACTTATAACATATCACACTCTTTGCAAAACTGGGAATTGAACTATTAGCAAAACGCTACATAATTACTGTACACAAGGCAGTTTGTTCATTAGTAATGGTTGAGTGGTTGTCATTTTTAGTGGAAATCAGTCCACTTAAGATGAAGCAGTATGACAGCAGCAGTACATAATAATGGAATGTGTGCCACATGTATTGTTCAAAGTATTATTGAGATAAAGCAATGCTGCATGGTCTAAGGGCATGGCCAGAGATGAGAATTCTGCTGTAATGTTACAGATTAACGTAACAGGGATTTGCAGGTCTGGATGATGTTGCTGTAACAATTGCTGTGTTCTGTGTTCAGTTCACTGTGTGGGCTGATCCACCTTGTTTTTGATTTTTCAGCGCACATCAAAGGATGTTACAATACACCACTAGATCAAGTTCAGACATGTTGCTGTGCTGACTGCACTCTTCACATTCAGCTGATTACTGCATGTGTCCACTCTTCTGACTCACAGTGTGCATAGCTACAGTGGAGGGGTCTTTATCAAGTTAAGGGCCCAGGCAAGCGACAGAAGCTGTCTGGGGGACTCCTGAGGGGGGGCAGGTAAAGAGGCCCAAGCAAGTTGGCCAACTGAGTTATGCCAGAGCCGCTTGTGAGAGCATTCGGATGGTGATTGTGTATGAGGGCTATCCAGGGATTCAGATCTCAAGAGAAAACTTTGTAGGCATCCAGCGGGCTGTCGGTGGGCTCATGGATGGGCTCCCTGAAGAGGGGTTCACCCCCAGGCTTGTCAATTCCTACTGGACCAAAGGGGCAGCTATTATGGTGTGCCAAGATGGAGAGACCAGAGACCGGCTGGCTGCTAGGCTACCCACCCTGGTAGCTTGGGAGGGCTGTAGGCACAAGATGGTCGGCCTGGATGATCTCGACCTATAAAAGAGTGGTGGCCAGTTTCTGGGCCCTGTGGAGGACACAGAACCATATTTCCAGTGGCTCCGTAGGCTAAACCAGGGACTAGACACCAGCCAATGGACAGTCTGAGTGCAAGGAGGAACCCAATGGAGTTTGCCCTGACCCAGCATTAACGCGACATCTGTCGCTGCACTGGAGGGAATGGGTTGAAAACCCTTCAGTGGAGTAGGACAGGCCATCTCCCTTCTGTGTGCCAAACTGGAAGGGAAGAAATAGGAAGAGGAGAGGAAGAGGAGGAAGAGGAGGAGGCTGAACGTGACATGGTGAGTACCATTTCATTCATTCAAACCAACCTGCAGCACAGCATTGCTGCTTCTAGAATTCTTACTAGAACAGTAAGCATCAAAGAAATAGACATGGTACTAATACAGGAGCCATTGTATCATAAGGACCATATTAGGGGCTCTGAATATTCCAGGTTATACTCTGTACTCTGCAGGATGAACAGATAGATCTAGGGCTTGTATCCTTGCGTGGAACATGACCACTTGAGTGCTGCCAGGATTCTCTTGTTGGGACCTGGTAGCAGTTCTAGTAAAGTATAATGGAAATGGGGCAGAAAGACAGTTGGACGTCTGTTCTGCATGTCTGCCTTGTGATACTGAGGATCCTCCCACGTCAAAGGAATTTGAGCAACTTGTGCAATATTGTGAGTGTGAAAATCTCTATCTGGGCCCTGGGTGCGACTCCAATGCACATCATATTGCATGGGGTAGCACCAATTGTAATGATGGAGGGGAAGCCCTAGTGGAATTTCTCAATTCTTCGAATCTGGAGATTCTAAATCAGGGCAATGAGCCCACCTATTGCAGTGGCTGTAGGCTACAGGTGATTGATATTACCCTGGGGTACATTGGGCTTCTAGAAAGCATTAAAAACTGGGAGGTTTCATCAGAGCCAGCCCCCAGAAACTGGGATAGGCGGAGTGGGCAACAAAAAAGTGACATCTAAACGTGATTACAAGTACCAGTGACGGGATGGAGAGGCAGGCATTTCCTGCCAATGACATCAGGTGTCAGCAAAGTCGCAAGTCACATGATCGACTTAGCTGCGGCCCGGACCAATCACAGGACGGCTAGTTCAAATTGTACTGACCCACAAATCAACTGACCACTTGTCTCGTTGGTGCAGTTTTCAGATTTGTGGTGATAGTTTATCATGGTACATCCGTCTTGTTGTATGGCATAAGTTTCATTTCTATTGTGGAACCGCAGTTTCTTCTATATTTGTAACGCAAACTACAGTGTTTCTTCTTACGGATTTCATTTTATACATATATGCATGCCTGGTGTGTTTCATGCAACTGAGAAAGACACAACACAGCATGTGTGTCTGAGAGTGTTACTGTAGTTTTCATTTCGTTGTGGAAGTTGAAGTTGCATATTTGTTTAACGTAACACAACATTTCGTTATGCGTATCATTTCATACGCAAATCTTGTGTACTTCATATTTATTTAACTACTGCAGTGTGCAGTGGATGGTGTTTACCGAAGTTGTTACGTCGTAGGGTGCACAGGCAAGGAACAGGAAAACTCTTCGGGTTTCCAAGGAATCCAGTGCGGTATGTTCATAAAATTATAGAACGGATATATGACCACTCATTCATATGCCATACAACCCATTTTTGGTGCCAAACAGAGTTCATAAACTTCTACATACTGACTCTTGTGTGATCACTGAATGTAGCATCATGCTTTGCAATAAGAGTTGCCTTCCCCCCCCCCCAGCAAAGTATTTGAATAATATGACGAATTCAGAAATCAGTTTTTAATTAAACATGCATTAAGCACATTAAGTGTTTATTATTGAAGACTGCCCGAGCATGAACTGTGCTTTATGTTGGGATTGTAATATAAACATTTATTTATTTACAATGCAAAATTGTGGGCCAAGAAAGTCGGCAGACTGTACCCAGAGGAGGAAGCTGAGTTCCTGAAAAGCAAATTTCTATGCCGAGATCACTTCTTGCCGACCGACTTTGTGACACCTGGAGGGATACGCCTGAACAGACTGGCAGTTCCACGTGGCTTGGACTTGGCTTCACATTCCGCCCCACAGTCTTCTCCACTCTTGTTACCTACCCTTTCCAACCCAAAAACCACAGCAGTAAGTCCTCAGAACAGTAACCTTCCTGTCCTGCCATCCCTTCCATTAACCTGAGAATTTACTCCAGAGGAAAATAACCTTCAATCCTGCCACCGCTGAGATGCAATAGCAGGTTGTCTTCATCCTTCACCCATATTGAGACTCCTCTTCCTATCCACATGGACGGTCCCCCCACTTCCTCTCCATTCTCTGTACCAAATCCTACACAAGCAGAAGCCAACATATTTTCTGTGAAAGACACCTCCTTGTCCCTCAGATTAGATTCTTCCACTGCTTCTGATGGGGAATTCGAGTGCTTCACTGACCAAAATTCTTCATCAAAGACTACAGCAAGGCGTTCTCTGTTAAGGGAAATTAATTTGGCCATGTCAGATTTGACACCAAGAAAATGAAAGCTTTATCAGAGAATTCGGAGAAAGGAGTGTGCCCTCTGTAAACTGAGAAAAAAATACAGATCAAGGAAGTTGAAATATCTCTGTGATGTGGACAGCGATCTATTGATGCAGGAAGTTTTAAATTCTTTCAATGTAGAGGGTGTCAGGTTTTTGGCAGCAATTATTAGGAATAGTAGACACAAGCCAAGGGGAAGGAGGTGGAATTTTGAAGAAAAAATTTTGGCTCTGTCTCTACTTAAGCTTAGCCCAAAGTCCTATGTTCTTCTTCAAACATTATTCCCTCTTCCATCATGATGCACCTCGCAATCCCTACTCAATACCGTTCATTTTAGGATCGGCTTCAATAACCATGTTTTTGATGCACTGCATCACTCTGTGCAGAAAAGTCTTAAAAAGACTGGTACTGTTGTCTCTTGTTTGACGAAATGTCGATCAGAGAGAGTGTCTGGTTTAATCAGAAATTTGACTGCATTGAGGGATTTGAGGATCTTCCAAGTCGGGGCAGGACATGCAACATTACAAATCATGCTCTACTTTTTATGGTCTGTGCTCGGTATCGGAAGTGGAAGCAGCCAGTGGCTTACTACCTCAGTCATGGAAGTACTAAGGCTGAGATGCTTGTGCAATTCTTGAAGGAGGTTCTTGATGCATGTCAGAATGTTGGACTGCATGTTGTTGCCACTGTCTGTGACATGGGTACCAACAATGTCAAGGCCATGAAACTGTTGGGTTCACCAGGGAGGAGCCATTTTTCCAGTTTCAAAATCAAGCAATTGCAACAATATATAACCCTCAACACCTCTTAAAGTGAACCCGTAACTTTTCTGAAATATGACATGCAGTTCAAGTCTGCGCATTTGGACAGCCAGCTTCCTGTTGTGGCTAAGTGGGAACACATTGAGAAGCTATACAAATGCGACAAACCCTTCATGATCCGTTCGCTGTATAAACTGACGGACACCCACTTGGCCCCTGTTACTCAGTGTGCCATGAAAGTGAGCTTGGCCGCTCAAGTCATGAGCCACACAGTAGCAGCAGGAATTTACTCTCTGGTATATTCTGGTAAGGAACAGTGTCTTCATTCATTTTGTTTTCATAAGAAATTAAGTAACTTATTCCATTGTAACTTATTCTAATGTAACTTGGTATCTTGTTTTAAATCTATTTTTCAAATTGGCCAGCTGTGACAATGAAACAAGTGTGGAACTTGAAGAATAAGAAACCAACTTGATGTCATTAATTATTAAGTTTTATTTCACTTCGTCTATCCTCAACATGTTTCGGACATTAATACATCCATCATCAGGAGCTTGCGACTTTTCTATTGTATCACCACATTGGCCGTGTGTTCTTGTTTCGAACACACTGAAACAAGAACACAAGGCCAATATGGTGATACAATAGAAAAGTTGCAAGCTCCAGAAGATGGCTGTATTAATGTCCGAAACATGTTGAGCATAGAAGAAGTGAAAACTTAATAACTAGTGACATCAAGTTGGTCTCTTATTCTTCAACTATCACAATGATGCACGGTCCAATATACATAAGTGTGGAACTGCTCATTTGTTTGTGTTTTTTGTAGGGGAGTTCAGCAGTGAATACTTGCCTATGGGTGTGTTTGTTGAAGACGTCGACAAACTGTTTGATAGCTTCAACAGTGTGAAGCGTGCTGCCCCATTGCATAGCCCACTTAGTGATGACAGTCCCCATATAGATCACTGGACCAAGGCAAGTATGCAGATAAAAAGCTGGATCTTATTTAAGAATGATAAACCTGCCTTCAAGAAACCGACTCCATCAAAGAATGGGTGGATTACAGATATTGGTGCTATCCAGCATGTGTAGAGAACGTTGAAAACTGCCGGTTTTGACTATCTTGAGACCCGAAGCCTAAATCAAGATCCCCTTGAGAACACATTTGGTGTTATTTGTTTGCACTGTGGTTCAAACAATAATCCAACTGTGGGGCAGTTTGTAGATGCCCTGATGACCAGTATCATCAATGGCTTTGCATATACAGGTCTGCGTAATGCAAACTGTGAGGGTGATGACACTGAGCTGGATAATCTACATTCCTTGCTCAAGGAATCTAGTGCTTCTCAACCAAATCCATCCACAAGGCACAGTAGGGAGACCCTTCATGATGGTCTTGGTGGCTCTCGCATTGCAGAGCAAGTGCAGCGGGAGGTTAATGATGTTGATATGGATCTCTTCGCAGTAGCATATGTCAGTGGCCTCATTGCGAGACATGTGAGGTTTGATGTCTGCAAGACATGTCTCACATCCTCAGTGATGCTGTCAAACAATGCCTTCATATATTTCAAACAGTACAAAGACGACAAACATTCTATAACTGTATTGGAAGGTATGATGGCTGAAGTTGCTCATACATACTCAGTTGAAGAGAAAATTACAGCTGCCATCAAGAACGCCGTTGATTTTGGATGGATTCAGTCTTCTGGTTGTTCGCGTCACCACCAGGAGATAGTTTATGGTATTACACAGAGTGTTACTAGAATATCTATTCCTTGGTGGTGCAAGTGAAGAAACAGGTCACTGATGGAAGAGGGCTACAAGGAGGAAGATGAAAATATTGTCACACACGAGTCGGTTGTAAAGTAATGCCTCTTTTTGTATATATGTAAATGTAAATATATATTGTTGTATCCGCGGGTGGGCGACAAGCAATTAATGCGTCTTCACCTGCTAGGACACTTAGGAGCATTTCCGAGCGGGAGCAATTGGGTGTGATGGTTAGGGGTAACTAGTTGTACAACATGTTCGGTGCAATGAAACAAAAAGACTTTATTGACTCCTCGGAGTACAAGTAGAACTAGTCAGTTGTGCGTCCGGATTAAGAGTGTTCTCTCAGGCTTGGGAACCAATACTTAAAACTGGATATAATTATTGCA